>Ga0307509_10000924_pt1 | contig 50246 bp, 40 predicted proteins | sample 10_EM_MG_FD_202245 | JGI IMG/M metagenome (GOLD analysis project Ga0307509, IMG submission 202245) | Populus trichocarpa ectomycorrhiza microbial communities from riparian zone in the Pacific Northwest, United States - 10_EM | ecosystem: Host-associated > Plants > Roots > Unclassified | place... | reverse complement strand
TCAAGGTGTTCGCTGCTCGGTACAGTATTTACCCTGTTAATTGGCTAGCCCTGAATATCCCTGTATTGCGACATCAGCCCAAGTACTCGGGTGTTAGGGTTAGTCCGTGAACGGCAGGGTTTATTCTCAGCATAAACTAAAGTGGCAAATATCGAATAGAAACCACTGAATTGACCGCTCAACCAATAGTATACCGTCCCTTCGAATGCAATTTGGGAATAACCTATGGCACCTCTCAAAACTTAGAGTCCTAACCTAGTACAGAATGGTACAGTATGCCGATCCAACACTCCAATATCGTTCAAAGCTTTGTCAGCCTGGTGTTTGAGGACCAACCCTGGTATCCGGGTACGGTACTGTACCGTAAACTAACTTCAATTTCCCAGTTTCTAATTACAGAGTTTTACCCCTATCAGATGTTAAGTTACAAGAAAGTGCCAGCCACAATTCAGACGGCCTCACTGACCGCATCACCCCCCACATTACTGGCTGACATACTAATCCGCACTAACTGGGGTGGGGGTCAACCATACCAGATATGGAAGAACGCTTCAACAGTTCGTATTGTCCGGAATGTGTTGCGTTTGTTGAAACGTGGAATGATTTGCATCACAGGAATGGTGACTGGTACAGTCGCACCTCGCTATAATGGAAATTCTTATAAGGGAACCTCACTGTTACGAATGAACCCTCTAGGAATTTATACCCCTGCTCCCATACAAACAGACCTCGTTATAAGGAATTTCCTGAATTTTCTTCCAAAACCTCGCTATAACGAAAGAAAAATCCTGAACTCTTGGCGTTCGTTATAACGAGGTGCGACTGTATAATGAAATAGTGGAATGCATGGCCGGGGAAAGGAATGACAGTAAGCGCTTGTGAATGAGAACAGGTACGGACATAGGAATGGAATGGATGAAATTCTGATGGCTTCGCCGGACTTGGAAGTTTGTATATATAGCCTGTGATAGTTGATGCGGATGTTGCAAATTGTGTTTGAAGAAGCGGTGATTGAATCCAGAAGAGAAAAGGAGAAGAAAGAGAAGAAATATAGGAGCTACACAAAGAAGCGAACAGAGGAAATCATGGGGGGGTAGGAACACCAGCAAGCAACACAATGTAGTAAAGCTTCAAGTAAGTAGACTGAAGTCAGGAAGAAGCAAGAAATCGGAAAAAAGACAAATGACAAAAGAGAGCAAGACAACCGGGAAAAGAGAAAGATCATCATTCCCCTAATCTACATATTTTACCCCAGGATTCCCTCTAAGCACTCTCTAGCCCTCCCTAAACCCCTTTTGCAATCCTCTCATGACTTCGAGGGAGTGAAGGTAACTCTTCATATTGATCCCGCCCATGACCCCCGTACTTTTGGACTCTTGAATTCACTTTGGAACGAAAAAATGTCTTGTGAGCAGGGCAAGGAGCTGGCTTGGCTCCCTCTGAGGAGTCCGGTCCATCGCTGTCCGAGTCTGATCGCAGAAGCGCCCGCTCTTGCAGATGCGCGCGGTATTCATCACAAACCTTTTTTACCAAACCCTTCCGCACCCCTTCTACCTCCGCCATACCCCAAGCCCAGCACCATTTCCCGTGCGATCCTCTTGTATAAAACTTGCATCCACCAAGTTTATTGAAGGCCTTGATCCACAGGTAGCAGGCGCTACAGCTAAGTTTCGAGACCCCGATATAAGGGAAAGGGGGGACATTGTCCCACTCACTACCATCTTTTATACCGAGGTGCTGAATTAGCGAACATTCGCAGTGGACTGCGCAATCTACCTGGGGTTGCTCAAACATTGCTAAAAGTTTCGACGCCACCCCACTGTGCCACTGATAGGGCTTCAAAGAAATGGCACGCAAAATAGACACCCACTGCTGTTTTGTATCAGGCAATTTCACTGCGCGGGTCTGCGACGGAACCGCAGAAATAGACATGGTGCACTCCAAGATAGATCGGAGGCGTGGAGAATGGGCGAATGATAGTAGACAGCAGATATTGCAGGGGAGAGAACTAAGTTTCTCTAAAGCACGTCGAAGCGGGAAGGTCACGCTATCTTCGGAGGGATTCTCTAGAGAAGCTAAGTTAGGTCTGTGGCGAGAAAATAAAACCTACTGTAAAAACTCAAATAGAAGAGAAATGTGCTAGGACATTGGAATTTTGCCTCTCTGCTGCCTGGGAAGAAACCACTACCAACTCAGGCCCTAGTTGAGACAAAATAAAAAGGAATTTGCACAACATCTTAGTAAGAGAGGCAACTCCAACGTCCTAGCATATTTTTCTTCTATTCGAATTTGTATAGTAGATGTAGCAGAAGAAGATACCTTGTAGCTCGTTTGCCAAAACTTCGCAGCCGAGACCATGTTTATCCGCCAACACAGCTCCTATGCCTTCGCTAATCACCATGCTTTCGGCAAACATCGCCTCCCAATCCATTGTCAATTCCTTTTCAGGATTGGCGTCCAGGTCTGCAAGGGAGGTTGTGAGATAGATTAAGGCAGTCCCGACATCGTACAGGTTTTGCTCAAACTCATCTAGGTCGACGTCCCGTCGACTTTTATTGAACGCTCTCATGAAAGGAATGAATTCATTCCCCCACTTGCATACTCTGCTCATGTGCTTATTCAAGGAATAGAGACACATTTCGCGAAATATCTCTATCTTCAGAGGAAGCTCTACTTCCTCCGGTATTTCTGGTGAGTTTTCCCGGTAATCGCCCGGTTTCCTGACTACTGCATAACTGTCTGACAAGGTTTGTAGCTTCCCCCATATATTGGTAATATGTTCGACCAGCTTATCTTCAACTTCACGATTCTCAGCGATGGTTAAACGGATCATTTGCTTCTTGGAGTCCAACTGTAGCGCTACAGCGACAACCTGATGCCGCTCCTTATAGACAGATAGGCTGGCGATGGCGTCAAGTATAGGAAAGTGCGACTATGGATACTAAGGTCGTCGTTGATACCACATTCAAAAGCGTAATGTGCAGTGTCCAAGAAGCGGGGGAAAGTATCTGCCTGCTTCAGGTATGCGAGGTGCAACATGGCGATGACATGGTGCGGGTCCAATTCATAACTCATGGCGATAACGACGGCTTGAAAGGTTGAAAGGGTTGGAAGGCCCTTTGCAAGAAAATCAGGAAAAAAGAAGCTAAAGAGACAAGAAGAGGCCAAACGCCGCGCACAGAACTAAGATGTGAAAGATGATGGAGGTGGCACGATTCGTGTTTGGGTGTGTTTGACGGAGGAGATGTTGGAGTTGTATTCGCTATGGAGGTTGCTAGCTACGGTTCACCTCTAGTAGATAAAACTTTGCTCTTACATGTGACAGCCATAAGTCTCCGCATATGCCCTAATCATTCGTGCTTGCCCTAGTATGATGTTCACCTGTCCACGCTTCTGTGTTCCTCCATACATGCCCGCGCTGCCCATCGGCCTGCGCTATCTCTGTTCCTATTGCAGTGCTCTACTACTGGGATTATGATACCATCAGAAGAGTGGTGCTGATCACAAGAGAAAGAAGAAAAGGAAATGAAGGTGGATAAGGGAGGTGCCGTTGAAGAAAGGGAGGCAAACAAAGCGATAGGAGTGAAGTGATAGAAAGCGTGTCAAGGGGTTCGCTGTTCGGGTATTGTCAAATACTCTCTGGAGATCCCGAGGGTTCTTGGGTGGGAATTGCAATTCCGAAGTGCCGATTCTGAAAAATAGCAAGGGAAACAACTAGGAGAAAGATTTTCATAGTTGAGCGTATACTGGTGCATACGCGTCCACTGGGGCCTCAGTGCGGGCACATCCTACATCAAGTGCGGCTATTTCAAACATATTCTGGTTGACTCGTAGACGAGTGACAGTCTGTGACGGCCTTGTAAAACAACACGATCGTTACGAATAACATTACCGTTGCCGATGACCGATCCAATATCCTACCCTGGTTATCCCGACCACGCCCAAGGCTAAGGCATTAGGAGATTCAGGACCGTCAAGTTGAAAATGTAGGGGAATGGCTCCTGCAAACCGAATAATTTAGAGGCTGGTGCGCTAGTATTATAATGAGGGAAGTGAATCCGATAACGCGGTTTTGTTTTGCTACGCAGACCCCGGCTCCAATAAAACATACCGGATTCCCTTTGACTATCACCATACCACTCGCATGTTGGATTCGAGCCATCAAGAGACGAAAAGACAAGAAAGATGAAGCCGGGAAAGAGCAAGAAATTAGGAAAAAGAAAAGAGACAAAAGACAGTAAGGAAATAGCCGGGACAAGCACAATATCAACATTTCCCCAATCTACATATTTTACCCCAGGATTCCCTCTAAGCACTCCCCAGCCTACCCTAGACCCCTTTTGCAATTCTACCTCCTTGGCACCCTCCCATGGCTTCAAGGAAGATGTAAGTCTTCAAATTCATCCCGCTCGTGAGCCCCGTACTTTTGGGCTCTTGCATGAACAAAGGAACGAAAAAATGTCATCCCACCAGCGCTAGGACCGGGCTGTGCACCCTCTGATCTCAAAAGCTCTCGTCCCCGCAGATGCGTGATGTACTCCTTATAAACCTTTTTTACCAAACCCTCCTACACGCCTTCCACCTCCACCATCCCCCAAGGCCAAGACCATTTCCCCTGCGAGCCTCTTGTATAAAACTTGCGTCCACCAAGTTTATTAAAGGCTTCAATCCACTGGTAGCAGGCATTGCAGCTGAGCTTCGAGGATCCAATGTAGTCAAACGGGGGAACATTGTCCCACTCACTACCATCTTTTATCCCGAGGTGCTGAATAAGCAAACATTCGCTGTGGATCGGGCAATCTTCCTGCACTGGCGGAAACATTGCGAAAAGTTTCTGTGCCTCCTTCTCCTGCCATTTATAGTGCTGGATAGATACACTCCGGAGAATCGACAGCCACTGCCCTTGGGATATGGGGAATTGCATAGTGCGAGTCTGGGGCGGGACTCTAGAAATAGAGATGGTGCATTGCAAGATGCGCCTGAGGCGTCGAGAATTGGCAAATGAAAATAGAGAGGAGATATGACAGGAAAGAGAACTGAGTTTCTCTAGAGCATGTCGAAGTGGGAAGGGCTCGGGATGATTATCTAGCAGAGAAGCAAAGTTAGATCCACAGCTACAAAATCAAACGTACTGTACTCGAGTACCGCATAAACTCGTGTTATCCACTATCTCCACCAGGTGTCTAATCTCCGTGTTCAGAGACAAAAACCCCAAGGAAGGATTAGCTTTTCCGAACTTGGTCAAGCCCAAGTGTCCTCACTCTGTTAAATCTTATTAAATGGTATTCGCAATTCTGTTAACCCGTCAACTAAACCTCTTGCGGCGGGGAGGCAGAGATTGATGGAGATTAGAGGCCAGGCGGAGATAGTGGATAACATGAGTTTTTGTGGTAGTCTAAGAGAGGTAACTCCAACGTCCTAGAATATTTTTCTTTCATTCAAGTTTGTAGGGCAGGATGGAGCAGAAGATACCTTTTAACTTGCTGGCCAAAACCTCGCAGAATTGTCCATACTTATTTTCCAAGACAGCTCCTACGCCTCCGCTAACCACCATGCTTTCCACAAACATCTTCCCCCAATCCATTGTCAATTGCTTTTCAGGATTAGCATCAAGGTCTGCAAGGGAGCTTGAGAGATAGAGTAAGGCAGTCCCGACATCATACAGGTTTTGCTCAAACTCATCTAGATCGACACCACGCCGGCTTTTAATAAACTCCCTCATGAAAAGAAGAAATTTCTTCCCCCACTTGCGTACTTTGCTCATGTGCTTATTTAAGGAAAACAGGAATAGATCGCGGAATATTTCCACCTTCAAAGGAACAGCGACTCCCTCCGGTATTTCTGGTGGCATGCACCCAGACCAGTCCGACCCCCTGTGTTTAGTATATTTGTCTGACAAGGTTTGTAGCTTTCCCCAGATATTGGTAAGATGGCTAGCCAGCTGATCTTTAACAACACAATTCTCGGCGATCGTTAAGCGGACCATGTGTTTTTTGGAGTCCAACTGCAGCGCTACAGCGACAACCTGATACTGCTCTTTAGAGACAGATAGGCTCGCTATGGCGTCAAGAACAGGAAAGACACGAGAGGTGCCAATGCCGGCACCACAGTTGGTGGTCATATCATATTTGTACCTGCGGTGTGTAGAGTCCAAGAGATAATGGGGAATGTCTTGCTGTTTTTGGTGTGTGCGGTGCAGTATAGCAATAATGTGGTGCGGGTCCAATTTGTGACTCATGGCGATGGCAATGGCTTGAAAGGTTACCAGGGCCAGAGGGGCTTTTGTGAGGAAATGGGGAGAAAGAGACAAGAAGTGGTTGAATGCTGTGCGCAGAACCGAGAGTAGTGCTAATCACGAAGGAGGAAGAAAAAGAAATGAAGGTTGATAAGGGAGGGAGGTGTCGTTGAAGGGAGGCAAACAAAACGATAGGAGTGAAAGTCAAGGTGTTAGCTCCGCGGCACAGTATCTACCTGTAAATTGGCTAGCCCCGAATATCCTAGTTACGACACCAGCCCAAGTACGGTACCGTAAACTCTCGTTAAATCCACCCTCCGATTAGAGACAAAACGCCCCGAGAAGGAATAGTGTTTTTCAGACGCGGTATAGCTTACCTATGACGAGCTCATCGGATATCATTAACTAGTTTCGTAATTTTGGTAACATGCCCTTCTAAGCCTGCTGCGGTTTAGACTGTCGAGATCCCTAATGGTGGGTGTAACAAGAGTTTACGGTACATCAGGTAACAAAGGCGAGCTTCGAGGGATGGAGGAGCAGTCAAGTACAGTACTGACTAGCTGCGATGTTAGCTCATTAGTGGTAGACTAGCTACTGTAATTTGTGCGATCAGGTCACAGGGCAAAGCATTGCCGTTGTATGTTTCTATTTCGACTTTGCCGCCCAAAAAGGACAGTCATCAGTGAGGATGCCGGGTGCCCTGTTCAGGCGGACCGTGAGCGGGTTGGAAAAGGTACCAGACTAAATAGCGCAAGCCTACGAAGACCAGAAAAAGGTCCTTGGCGGACGGGGCCCCTCCCCGATATTGTGAAGATGCTACAAATCGCCTCTTCCGAAAAGCGCACTTTCCGGAAGAGTACTGACTAAGGTATATCCATCACTCTCAGGAGAGATGATGTCAGATATCTTCGTGCTATGGCGAAGGAGGACACAAACCCTGACCCAATGGATAGCGGCCTGGGGGCAGACATTCTGAGAAAGGTTCCTAAGGATATTTCAAGCCATCCACTGACAGAGAAGTATGGTGGGTGGACAGAATTAACCGCGCACCGACCATTGATGGCAACGCAACACCCCTCATCACTACACTTTCAGCACCACCTAAAGAAAATTCTCTAGATGGAATATTAGTTTCCACTATGTATTCTACTGTGAGTTTAAATTTTTGATTTGTTCCTTTGGCCCTCATGATATTGGGGTTGGTGGGGGAGGGCTGTTGTCACGGTCGGAGTTTTTCATGTTCGTTGATGCGCGGTTATATAACTTTGTCCACCCACCACACCCAGATTCCTACTAGTCTCGCTGATCGATGCGATCCTGCGAGGGACCACAACCCATAGCAGGAGTGAAAGGCTCAGTGCAATAGCTGACGGGTTAGGGGACGCCGATGGTGCAACGGTGGATCGAATTAAGGGACAGGGTAGGGGCTCGGGAGAGATCGACCCTAGGAATGGCCGCTTTGATGTGGATCTCTCACTCGGAGCGGCCACCGAGTGCTGATGAATTGTGTCATGCCCTAGCAGTGGAAATAGGGTCGCCGGATCTCAATACTGACAATTTCCCTTCTGTAGGGACACTGGCAGCAGGCAGCGGGTTGTCAAGGACCTATTGTCGTTGACAAGAAAATTTCCACTGTCCGGTTAATCCACTTTACCTTTCAAGAATATCTCCAGGCTCATCCCTCATTTCTCAGCACAGCTCACTCAATAATAGCAGAAACTTGCTTAAGTTTCCTGGATTCCCAGGAGGTCAGGGCTCTTTCGACCAGCCTCTCTTCCAATCCCAAGGGCACACCTTTTCTCGAATATCCCCCTCTCTATTGGGGAGTCCACGTAAAAAGTGGCCTTCCAGATAGGGCGAAACCGCTTGCACTGGATCTATTTGGCGACTACAGCAATCACATATCCACTTGGATCCTCTTGAATTCACAGAAATGGTACATGCACGCTATTGATCTCAATAGACTTTCCCTGTTTAGTGGTCAGCACTGTGTATCCTTCTTCGGGGCCGTTGAACCTGTAGCTACTCTGGCAGCGGTAGAAGGTTGTGATATCAGCTAAAGCGACGGCGCTGGTAATACGCCGCTTGCTTGGGCTGTTTGGAGTGGGCGCGAGGGAGCGGTGGAAATGCTCCTCCGACGAGAAGGGATCAGTCCCGGCTAACCTAATAAGCATGGCCAAACACCGCTCTATTGGGCTGCTCGGAACGGGCATGGGGGGGCTGTGAAAATACTACCCAGACGGGGTAACGTCAATCCTGACAAACCAGATAAGTAAGGAAAAACACCGCTCGGTTACGCTGCCCGGAGTAGGCATAAGGAGGTGGTGAAATAAGTGCTCGGACGGGACGACCTCGACCCCGACAGAACAGGCGCCAATGGCCAAACACCACTCTGGTACGCCGCTTGGAATGGTCATAAGGGAGTGGTGAAAATACTTCTGGGGGGAAGCGACGTTAGCCCCCACACGCAAGACAGGTATGGCAGAACATTACTCGGTTATGCTTCTAGAAATGGGCAGGAAAGAGCGGTGAAAATACTTTCCGGGCAGGACGAAGTGGACCCCGAAAAGCAGGAAAAACTAGGCCAAATGCCACTCCGGTTTATTGCACAGAGCGGCTGCGAGTGGCCACACGGAACTGATAGCGCGCTGCAGCCCCAGTATTGTCCAAACCGGAAGAGGCAGAGTCCTCTTTACCACCTTTGAATACAGATAACCTATGTGCCATCTCTCCAAGGGCCGCAAAAGCTCCCTATCCATCTCTGTCATTGTTTGATTCCCGTCACCATACGTTCAACCTCCCCTCCCGCAGTCTACAACTTTCCCTTGTGGTGATTTCCGTTCCCCTCTACTTCCGTGGTCAGCCCGCCACAAGAACTCGGCTCAAATATTGCCTCTTAGCTGAAGGAAATCACATGTGATATGAAGCATATACGTCACGTGCTTATATAGACCACTAGAGGATTTTCCGACGCAGCGGAGTCATGATCTTCCGGTTTCTGTTCAGGTTGGAGTTTGTGTAGAGGCCATTTGAACACCTAGTCAAACAATTGGCTCATACCTTTAGATACAGGGTTGCTTCTTCGAAGGGTGTCGACTATTTCTGGAATCTCTGCTTCTTTAGTCACTAGTACGTGGCTCAGGCGCACCCCCCTGCCTGCATTCTTAGAGCAGGTGAATCGCTAGTCTTCCAAGTTTACGCTATATCCTGCTCTAACTTGTCAAAAGTGGTCAAACCCCGCCGCCAGACTGTGTAGCATCGGCTTACAAGCAAGCTAGGTGGCATATCCCTTCCGCTCCTAGCACCCTCTTTCTAACTGCAATTCTTTTCTTCTCAAAGTATTTTGTTAGATGCTCAGGTCGGGCGCCGTGAACCCACATAATCTCTCTAGCTAGGCATGGGAGGCTCTACTATCTCCTGGGATACTAGTGTTCTAATAATACTGTATTTTTACCGGATTGTAAGCACTTGATACAATACCGTAAATTACTGTTGCATCGTAACTTGTTGTGCAATACCCGAGAAAAGTATCCCGAACTATAAAATTTGATGTAGCGAAATGGTTCCTATTACAGAAATCCCTCAGAAATCAAGTTCCCCCATAGCAAACAGATTCCAGATGGCAATGCCATAGAGATCAAAGGCTGGTTTGACAGAGGACTTAAAGATGAGACATCGACAGCATCTGAGAAGGACTGAGTATTAGAGGGCGCAGCTATAGAGGAGGAGCTGGGTTGGATCCACAATATTCTTATATGCAATTCTGCTGGTTAGCTCTATATTTAAAGGCCTAAAGCAGCCGGCCCCCCTCCCTTCGAATGACCTCAGCGAGCCCCTCTTAAAACTTCGTTAAGGTCTAATGTGTTTTTTAATACTAGCCCGGCTAGCGGCGTTTGGCAAGCTTTCGCTAACTTCTCCTATAGTATCATACTATGTTGAAAGCTATCGGGTGGGAAGGAGTGGAAGCGAGTAGTTCCACAGGTTCAAAAGGAGAGCGGTCACCGGAGAAAGCGAAAGACTTGTACTGCTATTTTAACAAGAAGAGGATTGAGTAAGAAAAGGAGAGAAGAGACAAGACGGAGAAGGAAGAAAGAAGAGGGGCGAAGATTCTGAGAGGGGAAAGGGGGTGACGTAGGTGGTCACGAGGTATCACTCGTAACCACAGTAACAGAGAAGAAGAGAGCACGCCCGTGACCACAGTTTCCAACAGTTTCCAACATACTATATCCGCCAAGTTATATCGGCTTATCATTCGAACCCAGCAAGGCCAAGCGAGTGATAAGACATGATGCATTTCAAGAGTGCCTGTATCCAGTAGCAGGCAAGCGATACATAAAGGTAGAGCCAAGGATGGGGTTCAGATAAAAAATGGGGGGGTCCCGACTGTCAGGGCTCGGCTCTAACAAAATATACGCGATTCCCGTTCGTAGGACCATTCCACCTGTTGGACTGGAAATCATGCTGCTCGGCATGCCCCCTGATAGTTCCTTTGTTGTTTGGATAGTTTCAGGGGACGTGTTTGTTTGGCTTGGGAAATGCGCTTAAGATTCGGCCATATGTTTCGGCTTCAGGCGTGTTTGTGGAAAGCATTTCGAATGCAGGAATGCGCTAGAGTTTTGAAACTATGCATCCCGCAGGAGAAAAGCGGGAGCGCTGTAAGGCCAGCGTAAAAGAAGTTGAAGGCTCGGAGGCTATGGGCAGTGAGCGTTTTATTTGTTTCTTTTGTTAGCTTGGGGGTATGTACGTATGGGGGAAGGAGATACTCACATGGAATGGCATGGGCATGAGTAGTAGCTCATGGGAGATAGGATGCCTTTTGTGGTTGATATATGTTCCTGTTTCTCCGCTAGCTAGTTGTTAATGATAGTGCGTTGTTGGTGAATGAAGGGAACTTCCCCGCCCCTGAGTGTGGTTTTAGGCGGGAACTTTTGGCGCTTCTCGTTTCATTTTATTGTCGTTGCCTTCGATCCAAGTTTAAAACCACCCACATGTTGAATGCGAGCCATTAATTGACGAAAAGGAAGTTGAAGCCACCCCAATACTCGAATAGAAGGAAAACTCAGCCTTCAGCCGAGACAAAATAAAGATATATGCACAGTACATCTTCAGGAGAGGAAACGATAAGATCGTAGCACACTTTTCTCCCCTGCATTGGAACTCCTGCGGTACTTGATCTACCAGTTGAGATTATCCTCCTGACCGCCGGGGAGTAGGTCCCACAGACCTCAGCTTCCTCATAGGGACTAATTATTATGTTTATATATTGCCCGCAGGCTCTGCTTGGAGCTCATAAAAAAACAGTGGATAGAATAGCTATAACTCATAACTTTCTTGCTTGGAGATTCGAGACTTTTTCATACCTATTGCAGTAGAGCAGTAGCCTAGTTTATGCTCTAGGGCACAATATATTAAGCGTGTCTTCCGCATGGTAATTCAGCTAGGGGCCGTTCACAGGGGAGTATCTCTGATGCCCCGATTGGTCAATGTGGTGATTGATATTAGATCCTGAATTACCTTAGACTCAGATAAGAGGTTGTTCATCCTCGTATCCAATACCCCTTCAAATACTTACCTAAGTTCTGGGCTGAACGATACTTAGTTTTGACTGGTTTACTCCTCCAGCATTAGGCAGATTATGATAAAAAAACAGCAACCTAACGTGACTTCCTATTAGGCTACACTATCGGGCACTGTGCTTGGTCGCTTCTATTAACATCAGAAAGAAGAGGTGTCCATCTGCAAAGAACACCGTAAGGGATTAGGGGAAGAGCTTTCAGGCTGGTGCCGATATCACGAAGAATTATGGTGTGAAGGTTTATGTTAGATAATACTCAGGTTCGAGATTAATTCATCCTCAAGTCTTGACGTGATTGTACAGATCCCAAGATGACTATTTCGACTGCAGGCACATTCATGCACTCTAGGGCCTCTATTGGCTGGAACACTAAGCTTCTGCCCCATAGCAATCCTGAGAATGGATACTTGCTCTAGATTTCTCTATAAGAGCCTTCACATATCCTAACACCCAGGCTAGGCAGTAGCTTGCCGAGGTGTACCGCTTATGAGGTGGCTAGAGTTTGGAAATAGTGGAGCATTTGATGCACAAGGCGCCGGGCAGCGGTCAACGGCGTGAGGCCCTCGCTAACCCGACCGCTGACGTCGGGAACGTCCCGCTCCCGCTGGCGCTGGAGCTAGACATGTCCAACCATTCCTCGCTATTCTAGAGTATATCTCTGGGTTGTGGCTGACGAGGTCACATGTCATCACCACTTCTAACTTTGGCCTCGGAATGTTGAAAGAGTACTTTCGGATATGTACTTTTTACGTCCCGAGGTATGGTATAGCCGGTAGGTGTTCTCTAATCTCAGTTTAAATCTGTCCGCCCCTAACCAATCCTATTTACACCTTCTCCTATGTCATCGTTTGATTAATTGATTAGATAATATACACCTGTTCTCATCTATGTTCTTTGCTCTTCCATATTGTTTCCAATGATTCCTTTTTCACTGCCGATATTGTTGTTTCACTAGATAAATAGTGGGCCACTCGGTCCCTCTTAGATACACTACCGGTAGGATGAAGTTCCAAGCACCTCTCGCTCTTCCAAGTCTTTGGTATACAGCTTGGCGATTGCATTGTTTTTCAACACAGAACAGTAAGTCTAAATACATGCTCTACAATATAATACGATACACGATGGAGGGAAGTAGCACACGCATGACCTCCAGCACTTTAGGTGTATAATATTATAATGAAACACAGCTTATAGCAGAGCAATTAGACAGTCCTTGTTTTAAGTTTCAAGTTAGATCCTATAGGATCAAAGCCACCACCTTGAATCAATACACCATCCTATCCACTGGTTAAATTATTGTAAAGCGACTACTATAGAAACTTAAACAATTGAGCTTTGTGCTATATCACTTGGCTTTTGTCTTACAATAAGGTTAAGAAACCTTTGCTTGATTTTTTTCCATCTTGGAAGTAGGAAAGAAGCTGTGTTTTTCCTATGTCTTTTGCCCCCCTTTCTAGAGAAGAGAATTTCGGACTTCATAGTGCAAGTTCAATTATTGGAGTTTTTACAGTCCAAGTTCAAGTTACTATTATCCTGTAAGAGTTCACCTCCTCAAGTGTTTATTATAAATGCTATGTTATTTTAAAGGAAGAATAGTAAATCAACTTTTTTGCTTTATCTGCAGCAGGTAATGCTGACAAAGAAATTGAAATTGCTTGTTCCTTTTAATATGATATTGTGGTGCATTTCTTTCGCCACTCATAACCTATTTAGGCGTTCCTGTTTTTAAGACGGGTTGGTCCCGTTGCGAGAACCCTTTTATGCGCTGCCGCAGCTGCCAATCTACCCCAAAGCACCAAGAGCCTCTGCGCGTTGCCCTATCACTAGAGCTCCAACCTCCAGATCCTCACAACATCCAAATAAACACCAGCACCACGCATCCATCACCACCAAGAATACCCCAATGCCGCCAAAACGTAAAGTCCCAGGCTCCGCAAAGGCATCCTCGGCCAAACGCGCACGTACAGCCGCGGGCACGCAATCACCAAACGGGCCTGTGATCGGGGACTCCATTGCCGTGCTGCCTCCTCTTCCGACTACTCCATCAGCATCCCAGGAAAATACGAGTCCCGCCGTATCTACACCAGCTGCTACTACCACCAAACGGACACGAAGCTCTGCGAAGAAGGATAGCTCCGCTACTCCTAGTAGCGCGAAGCTGGGTTCGCAGAAGTCTACCGTTACGCCTAGGACTCGGAGCACTCCGCGAGGGAAGAAGGGTGAAGATGCTGTTGCCGAGGAAGTGGTGGGAGAAGGAGGGGCGGGGAAAGGAAAGGAAGAAGCGGAGGTTAGGTCTTCGGCAGAGCCTACTGATAAGCAGGCCGATCTCTTTGATGCACCCTCATCCTCTGCAGACGAGCTTTCAAGGGATCAGCGGCAAGCTCCCAAACCCGCCCTAAAAGCGAAGGCGAAGAGCAGGCGACCGAAGATCACTTATAAGACGAGAAAGCCGGTTGTTCAGGTTGATGGTAGCGATGATGAGATTTCTACTACCAGATCTTCGCCGGTTCCTCCTGTTAAGAAGGTTGTTCCAACACCTGTTACCCCCGCTACCACTATTAAGCCACGTTCTCGCCCGCCCAGAACTCAGAGAAAGAGGGCTCTCCCGGCCCCGGAAAACCCCGATGTTGCTCCCGTGGCTCCAATGGTGCCCGAAGAGGCTACGCCGAGTGCTGGGAGGAAGGGAAAGAAAGCCAGTTCTTGCAGCAAGAAAATCCCGCAACGGACTGAAGAGGGCGACGTTGAGGAGGGGGGGGCGGGGGACAGGGAGGGCGAGGAGCTAGATGAGCTGGCAGTAGGACAGGAGGAAGAAGATGTTGATGGAGAACATGAGATTGACGAGGACTTTATCGCTACCGGTGGAGGGATCGTTACCTCTGGGCAATCTGCTAGAGCTCTGAGAAAAGAAGAGAGAGAATCAGCGAAGAGGCGGCTATCACTTATGACGCCGGCAAAGGAGACTATGGCTACCCTGGCAGGACTAGAGGATCCCTTCGCCTCGGAGCGGCCAAAACGTACCCGTACGGAGATTGTTAGTGAAAATATGGCAGTCCCAGACCCGGCTGCAGGCGCTATTCCGGATGCGGATATGGAACAATTCCCGGCAGAGTCGATCCGGCGATTGAAGAAGAGAGTCATGCCGAAACTGATGGGAAGAAAGCGAAGTAAGCTTGTTGGCGTTTCGGATGAGGAGGGGTATGCACACAAAACTCGATGCCATTTATATCTGCAAGAGATGCTAACTTCCCAACGGACATGTCCGCCACCTACTTAAGCAGACTGTCGCAGCAGGTGAAGGTAACTCGATGTTGATAATTGGGGCTCGAGGCACCGGAAAGACCACTGTACGATTTTTTACTTACCTAACTTGATAGACCTAAGCTAACACCTGGCAGCTTCTGGAAAGCGCTATCTCGGATCTTACAGAGGAGCACAAAGGTGAATTCCTTACTGTCCGCCTGAATGGCTTTTTTCAGACGGATGACAAAATTGCTCTCCGAGAAATATGGCGCCAATTGGGTGTTGAAATGGAGCTCGATGAAAGAGATCAACCAAAGGTAAATCTTTTCCATCCTTGCCTAGACCTCTCACAATCTGACGCTTTCCGTAGACTACCAATTTTGCAGATACACTTTCCTCCATCCTGGCAATCCTTTCCCACCCAGATGAACTCAGAGCACCAGACGAGGAAGGGGAGGAGCCAGCAGAACAAGACCCGTCGAGTACTACAACAACTTTGTCTGTTTTTTTTGTCCTGGAAGAGTTTGATCTCTTCGCGACCCACCCCCGTCAAACACTTCTATATAACCTCTTTGATATTGCGCAATCTCGCAAGGCGCCCATTGCTGTTATCGGCACAACGACACGCATAGACGTTGTCGAGTCCTTGGAGAAGCGAGTCAAGAGTCGTTTTAGCCACCGCACCGTCCATCTCAAGAACCCCCCTACCTTGAAGGGTTTTTGGGAAATATGCAAAGAAGGATTAAGTGTAGATATGGACGAGGTTGACTCGGAAATAAATGGTTCATCCGACGAAGATCGGCGCTGTTTTGAGGCTTGGAATAGTCACATAGAGGTAGCGATTTCCTATGCTTTCTCAAACTCCGAGATACTGACGAATGGGATGTAGAATCTCTATAAAAATGATCGACACTTCCAGCGCCACTTAAGGCGCATCTACGCCCAGAATAAGGACCCCAAATCATTCTTTAATAGCTGCGTTCTTCCGCTCTCAAGTTCAACTACATCTTTCCCCACGGGCCCCTCCTTCTCACTTTCTACCAATCAACTCGGCGAACCAGACAGCATCTTATCAATCCTTGACGGCCTCACTGATTTGGAACTAACCCTTCTCATCGCAGCCGCCCGCCTTGATATCATTTCCGATACGGATACGTGTAACTTTCAGATGGCCTATTCAGAGTACACTGCGCTTACTTCATCCCTAAAGGTAGCCAGTTCTGCAACCGGTGTTACGGCAGGCCGCCTATGGAGCAAAGAGGTTGCCCTAGGGGCATGGGAGCGATTGGCGGAATACGAACTACTGGTGCCCGCGGTTATAGGTGGCGGTTCCGGAGGTGGCGTTAGCAGGGAGGGAAGAATGTGGAGGGTTGAAGTTGGTCTCGCGGAGATTGGCAAGTGCCTCGAGATGGGGCGGGCTGGAGTCGGACGCGCGGGGTTGGGCAAGTGGTGTAAGGAGGTGTAGGTTGGCTATCCGGCATTTATCTTTTTTCAAAATGGGGGAGTGGGTTCACTGGCATAGACTTTATTCTGTTTTTTATTGTTTTTATACCGATTTGTGTGCATGGTAGAGAGCAGCAATGCCCCTTTTCTTTCTCCGTAGTTCCCATACCCTTACTTGCCAATTCCATCCCTAAAACCTCTCATTATCCGATACCATTAAATTCTAATATGATGCTCCATGACGGATAGCGGAATGAACGAGGAGCGCCGCCAGTGCTATCACAAACCCCCGCTATCCCGAGCTTATAAAAAGGTTGATGACCGCCCTCTTGCTTGCACCTCCACCCAGGCTTTAACACTCCCTGGAGCTATAGTAAGCACAGGTTTTCGTGATTTCGTGGTCACATTTGAACCTAGCTTCCGGAATCGGGAACATCATCTCCAGATCCCATTCTCTAACCCGTTCGCACGATTACCATGGGACTTCGAGTCCCCCCCGTGGGTTTTGAATAATACTATACGGTATGATACCTTGTAAACAGATCCAGTACCGCGAATTGCAGCAGTAAGGTACTCTATACAATACCGGAAACGGGGACCTCGCACCATAGGATCCGATGCAGGGTGATGACGCCTTTCGCACCAACAGCTCCCGTTGCAAAAAGTACTGATAAATTTAATTTATAACAAGAGGGGCTCAAATTCAGCGGACCTGCAGAGATTAGAGAATGGTTGAATGAAATTCTTACAGAGGCTTTAGGACGGGGCCATATGGGGAGGAGCCAAGGGTCAGTGATAGTCTTATATGCAATGCAGAGATTAACTGTGTTTGAAAGCCTTTATTAGGGCTTCTTTTCTCCTCCCTTAAGCTATGTGTCGGCCTTTCCCCGCCTACATCTCCATGGTAATTTAAAGCGTTTTTTTATACAGGCTCACCCAATGTCGCCTAGTCGGGCTACGGCAAGTTACCATGCTGCGCCGCATTGCATTTTAGCGTATGGTACGCTGTGCGAGCTTATCGATGCTAACCCAGCCTTACCCCTTTGCGAGTGACCGATTGTGAATAGCTCTGGACTTGCAAAGGCAAATACAGGCACCCCACGACAGGGACGCAGTGCTAAGCAGCAGGTCGTGTGATAGCCCAGCCCTTTCGGAACAATATAAAGAGTATCAGGCGGACTTTCCTCACCCCGGTGTAATTCACGACATAACTCTACTCGCGGTAACTTAGCAGCTATAACACGTGAGCTGGCCATGAGCTTCCAAGCTCTACCAAAAGAATTAATTCCACAAATAGCTCACGGGCTGTCCTCACTCGATACAGGGGCCCTTCTAAGAACCAGTAGTCATCTGTCTGCGCCGCTCGCTCCCGTCCTCCTCGAAAACACAATCTGTTCTACAAAATATGCCAAGGCGCCCTGTTCGAGTGGTGGTCCGTGAGGACAAGGAAAGAAACCGTCAGAAAGCTTCTAGGCAGAGGTACACCCAAGCTCGTCAGTGGCCATAGTCTCTTTTTAGAAGGGCTGCGCATACCTAGAGTGAAGCTTGTACCCCCACGCTGAAGGCATGGGGAACCTATCTTGAGCTTATAGATCCCAGTGGGCTCACTTTATTCAAAGAAGCCGTTCTGTTTCTACCTACTTAGATGTCGTCAAGGGGTTTCTTGGTATCCCCAGTGTCGACCTCAACCCGCGGCTCCTCCACCCCTCGATACCACCACACACCACCCTTTGCACGGATGGGAAGAGTTGCTATGAGGAAGTTTTACGTGTTTTTTTTTTTGACCAATGAAAGGGTCAATCTTGATATGGTTGATAAATCTTCCTAGGCTCCACCCCCCAGAGCTGCTCACTCCCGAAAAGCCTGGGCGGCCTCAATTCTGCTGGAGGGTGGGAGGGCCAACGCCGGGCATCCTGGTAGGTGGGGTAGAGGGCTTGACATCTTGCCACGAAATGAGGACGCGGAGATAGCATAAAGATGTTATTAGAATCCGGAACAGCCAGTGCTAGTAGCGTGGATGGCCATGACGAGACACCACTCCGCATCTCAGCAAGTAGAGGTGGTTTGCACGTTGTAAAAAAGCTCCTAGCCAACTTGCGAATCGGTTTTAAGGCTCCAGACGTGGAGGACTGGTCCCTACTTCTCTTTTCATGCACGTATAGCCACGAGCCAATGGCTAAAGTCCTTTGAGGAGACAAAGGAACCTCATTGAACCAAGACGGCTACTGGTTCACACTCTTGCAAGCCGTGTCACAAACCGGCGATTCGAATATCGCGCAAGAACCAAGACAGCTTCAAGACCCTACGTATGGCTATGACCGCCGGTGATGGAGCGGTGGTGAATGCGTTGTTAGGAATGGAGGGGGTGGACGTCGACCCAAGCCATTTGTAGGGTAAGTCTGTGCGGATGGTGGTGCAGACCTATCCCAAGAAGGTACGGCAGATTATCCAGGAATATCCCGTGGGCTAAGAGGCAGGAATGGAGGCTAGATGAGAGAGAAAGTTCGTAGCGGAATGGTGGTTCTCAGCCCATTGGAAATAGGAGTGGGAGGAAAGTGAGAGGGAAGAATGAGAGGTGAACAGCTGGTTGGCAGTGTCTAGGTAGTTTTTACGGGCATTTTGTTAGTGGTGGATGCCGATCCCTTTGTGCTCAGCGGGGTCAGAGACCGTGCCGGGTTGCATAGATAATCTATGAGAATGCGAAGGGGCTTTGGAGAACTGCACTAGTGTCTCTGAAAATAAAATTGAGTAACTTTATAGTGCCCCCCTTGCTCGGTGCCCGCCAGATCCTAAGGCCCGGGAGTCCAGACGAGGCCTCATCACTCAATTGGTAAAGCCTATCACTAGAAACCAAGAGACTGCAGCACCACATTCAAAACACCTCATCTCACATTAGGCCCGGGGGTGGCTCGGAAGTGAGATACTAATTCTGGATATCCCCGCTGTTCGCGCACCTTAATCCACTCATAAATTGACTAGACACCTAGCTAGTAATAGTAACAATAATAATATACCATTAATACCCACCAGGTGCCCTAAACGTAGCTTAAAAAGTGAAGAGTTCAAGTGTGCCCCAAGGGAAAGAGAACGGAAGTTATCTTATCCGATAAACAAGATTTCACAGGGTATTGTTAAAAATACCGAGGGGTCGCTCGCTGGAGTGAAGCTTTCCCTTCTACAATTTCTTTGTCTATCGTAGCTGTTCGGTCGCATGACTTTCTTGCCTATAAATTTGGTATCACCAGTCGCTCCACTAACACAAGATGTCTGAAATACCCCACGATCATTGGCCTTCCATATTTTCTTTAAGAGAGAAGATAGCTAATCAGACCGATACCGTCCAGAGCACAATACCGGTTTCCCAAAGGAGGCCTCCAGCGATCATAGAGAATAGTTTATGTTCTCGAGGGAGCCAGATAGATACGAAAGCAGCAGTATCTGGGATGAACCTAGGATATCCTCTAAGGAATCATTAACTCGGGGGCGGAACTCATGAAGGACTATGTCTGCGGATTTAAACAAGTCATTATTTGAGAGGGAAGACCTGATATGCTAGTATAGAATCTTTTTCTGGTTTACCCCTTGGACTATGTGTTAACACAACAGCCAAATATAAGACCACCTCAGTCACAACTATTCCGCGGCGAGCGAGGAGGGACGGCCGCACAGCGGCCTCAGGGGCCAATATCGGCACGGGAAAGAAACACAACCTAAAGAAAGAAAGAAACATATATACTGTATATAGATAACAGCTTAAATTCCACACACTACTCTAGTTTTCAGAGAAATTTAGGCACCAACAATGTTACTACAACAAAAACAGATTATGTATCGGGCTATGCAGAGAGGGGAGCCCAAAGGGTTTGTGCATTCAAGAGGTATCCGAAGTTCTGTTAACTTGTCAAATTGAAACCCCTCCTGGAATAATAGCCCGATTTCCTCTCATAAACTGCTAGCGGACTCCAAGAGATTTGGGGGTATTATCTCCGGGGCATTGGCCAACTTCCACGACAAGGATCGAACCTGGAAAACAGGGGAAGATCAATTTTCCCAGGACCCTGAAGTTATAACGTGATCCCGGCCATAAGTGTTACTCATTCTGCCCCCCCCCCCCACATTCGCAAGGTTGGAAGAAAAAATGGGAGAATGAACGGAGCGGAGTGGGGTAAGCTTTTCCAAGCACTTGAAATTAACCAAAAACCACCCCCCATAATGATCTCCGAAAGTATTCAACCAGTCACAATCTTTAGGAAGATATGAGTTAACAAAGGCGTTCAGAAGACACTCCTCTCCAGTTTTGTCTTCTGATTTTCAATAAGAGCAATATCCGTGGAGATGGTAAAATCTCGAATTACCTATGTATTGTTGTTCGCGATGACAAACCCAGGCTCCACTACTCCACATATGTTATGTAAACAGAATGAATCACGCATGAGTGCTGCTCTCGGGCACCCCGCACCGTATCCTCGGGATGCCGGATGGGAAGCAGCGTCAAAGACTACAAAGTGAGTCCTCCCAGACGATGTATCCCGGCCAGAGGAGGAGGAGAAGGTAACAATCAAGACAAGACAAGACACAAACGTTGACCTCAGATTGCCAGTGATGAGATCTCTACGTCTTCAAAGAGGTAACCATAGCAGGAATATTAGGGGCGAGGAACTGAGAAATCTGAGGATTTGGAAGCCAACCATGGATTACCCATGCAAGACTAAAGGCCTTCAAGAGGGGCGCAATGGTAAGTGTGTAACATAGGAGTGCTACAATATTCCCGACTTATAATAACCCCGTTCAGCGGATTGCCCCTGGGCTTGAGGTCTCGTATCACGAGCTGTTTGTGTTGTGAATATTGTCATGAATATGATAGCACGGCGCTGTCGTAGTATATGTGCACAGCATGTGACACAATATAAGAACACCCAATGCCTTCCCCATATTTCTCGTTAGGGGGATGAGGGGGGCTGGGGGGTTCTTTAACTAAATGCCTACCGAATCGCATTTAGTGGTTTATTTCCAACTGCCCGGTTGACTATAGGTGGAAGGAATGAGCCAGTCCTTTCGTTCGTAAGCAATTATCATAATATATGGTTGAGCTTTGATTGGATATACACGTTGGGGATGAGTTCAGGAATTGTAATACTCGTTAAGCACGTGGCATAATACTAGCAATCATAATCAACAAAAAACATAACCCCTGGTGAGATGGAATTGGGCGAGTGATGTCCTATGAAGGTCCCTCTCGATTAACTACTTGCATGGCAATGTATCCAGTGGTTTTGTATGATACCGGTAGAGCGCCAGGATTCCTCCACGTCTTGGCTCGAACACTGCGGCGCTGAGCCCAAACCACGAAACACCACCTGGACCAACCACCGCTCGATGACTCGAATAGCTAGCTGCCTTTAGAAGATAGCTTTACTCAAACGCGCCCACTCATCTTCGCCTATCCATCCGCATGCTCCGACCTCGCGCCTGGATAGCAGAAATACACTCTCGGCCTAACTGCCGAGCCCTGCGAGTGATAATATATGGAAATGGAGGCCAAGTCCACCCTTCCACCTCCTTGTTTGGTTGCTAGTAGGCAAAAAAAAAAAAAAAAAAAAAGAGGGAAAAAGGAAAACGGGAAAGGAAAGAAAGAAAAAGAAAACAAAAAAAAGAAAGAAAAAAGAAAAAAAGGTAAAAAGAAAAAGGTAAACCAAAAGTGCAGTTTTTATGTACTACGGTGGTACACAGCAAAAAACTCCAGAGGCCGAAAAAAGAAATAAACGGGAAAACAGCCCCCGACAAAGGGGAAGCTTGGATAATACAGGAACGGCTCGGTTCTGAGACGATCCAGGCAAGAAGAACTCTCGTCTATTTCACCCTACATTTGCTTATTGTAAGGCATCGCGAGCATTAATGTCCTCGTTTTCCTGGTCTCGTCTCTGTTCACCCTCCTCCTCCTCCCCTCCCCTCGCCTGCTCGCCCAAGTGATATGGAGATACGTCCAAATCACCGTTACCATTGATACTGACACTAACTGGGCTTCCATCAAAACATGTGCCATTTCTGAGAAGAGGTGTCTCTGGGGAGCTGGGCACCCTACTGCTTAGGCTTGCTGTCACTGGGGGGACCATTTGTTGTGGCGCGACCTTGACATAGGCCCCGCTAGATAATTCCTCCACTATGAACGGGCTGTTTATTCCCCTGGACATTAATAGATGTTGCGATTGGGACGGCGTAGATATTGTCGGCACTGCTGGGAGAGCCGGGGCTATCGTAAACTGCGTTGTGAGGGTGCTTGAGGTCGAAGTAACACCCGATCTAGGGAATAGGTCGTACGGTTGAGTCCTGCTGACTGCCATAGCCTCTGATTCGGACGAATCAGAGGGAGGGGTAACTGGAAACGTGACAGCGGGTTTATCATTAGATCCGAGCTGAAGAACAGGGGATGAAAAGCTATTAACGTTGCTACTAGGTCCACTCACATCGCCCAAGTTGTTGGAATGTAGGGCCGGCGGGCCTCGAAGCGTTAGCTCTAGCCCTGCAATCTCTCGGATTGCTGCCCCATACGTATCCCTTCTACCGTCTTCATCAGCTTGGCCGGCGAGCCCACCATCCCCCGGAATGGTTTCGGGGTTCAATCCCATGACCCTACTGTCCCGCTTATTCCTCCTCTCTTCTTCCTCTAGGAGTTCAATTGGTTTTCCTCCGGGCAGCTGAGATATCCCCTGAAGAGCAGCGGAAGCACCTAGTTCGCTTGTATCGGTGCTGGGTTTTGGTCCGCCCTTCGGGTCTCCCGGATAGGAATTTTCGTGGGGTACAGTTACGCCCCGCGACACACCAGACGCTTCGGGCGTGTCTCCACCGGCTTCCGCCTGTAGGATATATTCTTTAGATTCAAACGGCGCTACCACATTTACTCCCGGAGCAATGGTAATTGTTTGGGGAGGAGGTTGCGGTGGAGAGTCTTCATATCGTGGGAAATCCAAGGGTGAAGACTGTATTATGTTCATATCGCTGAAGTCTTGAAGAGTCCATTCTTGGGTGACATGACTATGTTCGAGATAAGGGGGTGTAGAAGATACTGTAACACTCCCGGCTTCGGAGGGAAGAAATGAATGGCCGGGTAGAGCGCTGGGAGTGACTCCTGTTCTTCTAGGGGATTCTAGAGGAACAACGCATGAACCTAGAGTTTCGACGGGAGAATAAGCGACAGCGACATCAGAACCAAATATGAAAGGAAGGGACATCCGCCTGCGCGCGGAGTTGATCCCCCTAGCTAAGTTGCCCTTAAGCCCTGGTTTGGTAGGAGGCAGTTGCTCAGAATTCATGGAGGTGTTAGGGGTTGCTATATGAGAGGCATCTGGGGATATGCCAGGCCCTTCATCGTGAAGAGCATTAGCTGGAACTCTATCCTCGGCATCATTTCCCTGGCCAGGTCGTAGAAAGCGATTGAGCCGAGACCTAAAGGTTTTCGGGGGATCCGAGAGACTGAATTTTCTGGAAGCAAATGGTCGACCCCTGTGATCACTATCTACCCCAGGTGATACTCCCCAAGTTGCAATTTTGTCGGAGCACTTGGAGAAAGACTGACGCATTCTTGATTGGCTCTGAGCAGGCGGTGAGTGATGAGAACTTCCTATCGAGCCACCGAAACCATCACCTCGTGTGTTTTGGAAAGCAGGATAATACGTCTCTCCTCTGGGTGAAAGCTGTCCGTCATGTAGCGTTTCTTCGACACTTGTATGTGTAGGCGATGGGTATCTCACACCACCCATCGATATTTCGTGCTCATCCGGGCAGAGGTCAGGCTGAGCTTTGGAAGGGTTCCGTTCCCTTCCCAGCGTATCTAGGCCACTCTGCGCGGACTTCCGACTATCAATACTCTTTTTCCGGGAATCAATTCTCCTCATTGGTATAGCTAAAACCGAACCAATCTTTGCTCCCCACGCACTTACTTTCCCATGATCCTTATCACCGTCGGTAATTTCACAATCTGGAAACTGCAGATCCGAATAAGTTTCGAACGCTGGGCTCTCAGGACGGCTGGAATTAGGTTGGGCATCAATATCCAGTGGCCTCTTGATTCGCGTTTGCAAAGAACTACATCCAACAACGGATAATTTTTCTCGCTTCGCCCGATTTGCCCTTTCCGTAAAATCTGTTTGATCTCCATTGCTGTCCAGGCCCCGCGATGCCTGGATACCAAACCAAAGTCTGGCTGGGATACTAGGTTCCGAGGTTGGAGCTATAACCTTCACTTCCCGAGCAATAACCGACCCCTGATCATTACACGAACCATTCTGTAAAATCCCTTCAGTTTGAGCTAGGTCGCTCATAACTTTCGACATGAGAAAAACAGGTATCTCAGGCATACAGGATCATCAGGCGGAGAAGGTGTTTGTTGGAAACAAGCACCCTTTTCCGAACCAACCTTAGTTAGTAAATCGTACACATGAGGAGAGAGTGACCTACTTTGAAGAGATAATTAAGGCAACCGGGAAAAATCGCTTTACAAGATCAACCTAGTGGAGACAGCAAAGGGGAAGAGAGAATGAAGCTGGACGAGAGATAGAGAAGAAGAAAGGGACAAAGGAGGATGAGCAAGGATAGGAAAGGTAGATGGAACAAGGCTGGGATTTTGCAGGTACACGTTGGCAAAGTTTGGATGCGGCGGTAAGTGTGTCAAAACATTCATCCTCACGATAAATGAACGGGCTAGCCGGAAGAGAGGCGACATGCGGTACTAAATCAGGATTCCTGATCAGAGATACAGAGATTGGGCAGAGATGTTCGTTGGGCTGCGTATAGCAATATCACACATACCAAACTGGTACTCGTACCAAGTTTGAGCACCAGATGGGTCAGCCATTTCCGCTGGTGTCTGCTGAGATTCAGTATTCGGCTGGCTACGTAGAGTTTATTTGGTATTTGTGATGGATGTGGCACACTTATCAAACGATAGGATTTCCTCCGACTGGAGAGCTCAGCTTGGGTTGGTGGTGGTGCTCTCTCGTTGAGGCTAGATCTCCGGACCCCAAACCCAATGGCTCCTCGGAGTCTTCTTATATATGGTCGATCCAAGATTGTGATGAGGGAAGAATATGCTTTGTTGGATATTTTTTTTTGAGATAGGTAGCAAAATGGGGGGGGGATGATAGGTGTTAAAGGAGGTAGACACAAACTCATGAGGTCGTCGATCAAGCGAAGAGAATCACTCGTAGTTGTTGGTGTCGTGGAATTCACGTGACAAATCGATAGAGCAGCTTTTCGGTTAATGGTTCCACGATCCAACCAGATCTATTGTAGACCTAAAAGGTAAAGCTGCGGTCAGCTGTATTACTCGAGTAGTGCTGTGCGGGTAGAGCCTGGATGGCTTTTTAACGGTTGTGCGGATTGGACTGTGCTTTCTCTGCACGATTCAATTGTGCTTCAACGCTGAGTGCACCAACCGAGTGCAATTTTGCTCACCACCCCGCACTGTACGTGTACTGTACAGCACAGTGATGTTAGAACGCTGAGAACTTGGGAATGTCGGGGTGAAGAAGTACTGTAGGACTGCCAGGTACTGTATAGTACTTGTGCTAACCCTCAGCGTGGTAGAAAACCACATAACATTATTATACCTACCTACAAGTATGGGCAACGGGGTGGTGATAAGAATCCCTTGTCCCAGATCATTGTGCAAGCTCCACACCTACTGTACTGTACTTGAGTTACGGTGTATGGGTTCCATCTTACAAGTACCGTACCGTACTCGTACTGTATCCCATTGTGGTTGCTTCTTCCAAAAGCACAACATCAGTTAGACATGCACTTGCATCCGTGCGATAGTACTGGGTACAGCCCATAGGGGAACTTTGTACAAGTAACAACAGTGAGCCGCTGTAACGGTATTTGTGCCCCTCCCTTCATGGAATGCATAGTGTTTGCCCCGAGCCCTAACCCTCTCCTATCAGCATCAGCTTAGGCCTCCCCGTCACCGAAACTATTTCCATCCATTTCTTCACTCGGCGAACCTCAATCAGCCCTCAAACGATCGAATATCTAAGCCAATCCTTGCGACCCTAACCCCTCTTCTCAACTCCAATCGTTTCAATACCTTACACGTCTTCCATTCACTCCTAACTCCCTACTGCCCGACCCGTTATCGGCTCAGGTGAACAGGTCTGTCTTATGGGGAGCAACCGCCGCCACACGATTTACCCCCCGGAAATTTGGAACGACACACCAATTTATTGAGCCGGAGTAGCGCGCGCCATCATAACAAACCCTTTACACCACATATCCAACTCCTATCATCGCATACCCAAATGCCCCGATATCGAAAGCTCCCACCTATCTCCCGAACTCCAACACCACCCCCCGATTTTTTCCGTCGATTGCGGCCCTTCAGCTGCAACCCCTTTGAACCGGTAGAAGATGATGGCCAGGATCGAGACGATGGCGATGACGAAGATGTGAATGTCACTCCAACAAACTCTACTACTTACCCTTTCCCTTTGGTTAAGGGGGTCCGGGAGCCTGAAAAACACTATCTACCGGTTGGAAAAGACCCTGCCGGAAGATCGAAACGCCAAAGAGTTGAGAAGCGGCCGCAGATTGAGGAGGCCTCGCCGGATATCATCCTAGAAAACGAATCGGTTTCAGAATGGGATACTCTCGGATCCATATTTGTCGCTGGGGGTTTCCTGATGATGGGTAACGGGTTTGTCGAGAAGGGGGTGTATGGGGAGGATGAGGTCAGTGGGGAGGATGATGTTGGTGGGGAGGATGAGGTTGGTGGGGAGGATGTAAACTTGGCTGGGACTGGGACTGAGCAGGCCATGAACGATACTCGGCCTGCTGTTACGGCATCAGGTACAGAGGGTAGTTCTCGGGGAATGGGGGGAGAGGAGGTGGATAATTCGGAAAGCAGTGAAACACAGACCACGGTGGCACGTCCACAAAAACCTGGTGTGCAGCACAGTTACAACATAAGTCCCATCGCCAAAGGCGGCCTTCACACTGCTACCTCATTTGAGCTTGAACAATCCTTGGGAGTGTTGGATGTTGATAATTGCAATACCGGGAGACTAATTTTCAGCGGGCCAGATAGCCATGACGACGATGATACAGGTCCTAATGACCCCAAATCAACAGCCCCCACTACGGGACCAGTTGAAGATGATCGAGATCTTGGAGATACTAGAAAACACGCTCAACTTACGGCTCGTTCATCCCCCGGTGGTAAAGGGAAGTCGGTTGAGAAAGCCATTAGCCCCACCACCACCACCGAAACTACAATCAACAAACAAGCAGTGCCACCGATGGTAGAATCAGTTATTTCATCTGCAGCTTTGGGCAGCAGTGGGGCTTGGGAGTTGCCCATCGGGGATGCTGAACTAAAAAAGGAGGCCGAGGGAGACGAGTGGTTAAAAGGTCTTATCTTTGAAATTCTCGCCCTCCCAGAACATATCGCTATCAGTATTCGGGGCCGGGATTTTTTCGATTCGGGAAACCACAAACTCTGCTGGAATGAATTAAAGGAAAAAATAGACCAAGGTCTCGGAATTGGACCAAATCTACACCATTCTACAGTAATAGTAAACTGGAAATTTCGATTAAAAACCCAGGCTGATTTGGACATCTGTATCGAGCGCCTCACACCACACCGTCGTCCGATCCATCATGTCGTCGTCCTGTTCAGCAGCGCTGGTGCAAATGCAGGCGTAAAGGTAGACGAAGAATCAATAACAAAAGAAGTTGTTGAATTGTTGGAAGCTCGAGACCGCAATTACTGGATGGGGAAGAGTGTTACACCATCTGCAACACATCTAATTCCTGCCAGCAAAGACAGTAATGCCGACGTTGTGTTGGGCGAGCTTCCCGGAGAGGCTCAAGATTCTATTCGACGGAGCTTTGGCAACCCTCAACAAGCCCTACCTGGCCCCCCAACGCCTCTTTCAGAAAACCCTACAACACGCAACCCTGCACAGACTAGCATATCGCACAGGCTCATACCCGCCAGACCCATTGCGCCGAAACCCCCTCTGTGGAGAACACCCAACTCACCTTCAACCCCTCGCTCAAAAAAAAAACGGACTGCAGCCGCTGGTGCTCAATTACACCTCCCTTCGCCCGAGCAACTATCGGGCCAAATTATGGCGCCCGGGAATAAACCGGGTAATAAAACGGATGACAGTTCCGCATCGTCTAATGGCGCCCCAACATTAACGGCTACTAAATGGAGATCTAAGCCCCCGGCCCGAAGTTCGTCGCTTCAGGCTTCGGCTCGCTCTCTCCACACTCCAGCACGCGGCGGGGATGCCCAAGTTCAGCGGAACACAAGATCAAATTCTAAGACTACAAAATCGAGTTTATCGGCTCAGCCCCAAAATGGATCGGAAGCTTTCAAGGCCTCCGATCTGCCATCATCCGGGGCTGCTTCCGCTGGTGTCCCTACACCTTCACCGAAGAGGCGGGGTTCTACCGGAGGACTCTCTAGGGCTAAAAAGAGGCTCGCAAAGCCAACCAACTCCACTAACAACCCACAAGGTAAGATATTTCCGGGTGCCCGAAAAAAATTGATAATCTTATCCCACAGTAAATTTTACATGGACCCCTTTAACTCAATTTTCAAATAGCACCGAATTTTCATAAACAATCTAGCACGAATGCCTCCAGTGCAAGTATGGGGCCGCCCCCTAAGGGTCAGGCGAGCATGGCCACCTCTAGCACATTAGCGACAGTCTGTGGGCTTGCTGAAGATGGCCCTTTGAAGCCAAGTCCTGTCAACGATGCCATGGATATGGATCTAGCTTCGCCTGCCGCTGGCGGCGCTGAGGATAGCACGCAAAGCACAGAGCCTAATGACCTCTCTATTAGCGAGGGGAGTGCTATGGGCAAAGCGAATACAGGAAACACAATTTATGCGATGGACGAAGTAGACATCCTTCTTAACGCCGTCATGGAAGTTTACAATTCTGCGGAGAAACAACCCATTCCGCCACCTATGAAGTCTCTTACGCTCTCCACGGATCGCCCGGAAGAGGGCGATACGGCCAATCGAAGAAATGCGCCCGTCGCTCTTGCCGACACAACCCCGCCCCGGGTATCTAAAAGGACTGAGGGCGGCATTAGTGCCTATGGTAGCAAGGGTTTTATCGCCAAGCCCAATTCTCTGGAGGTCTCAGCTGGTCCTCTGCCCGATCACTCCCCCGCGCCCGTGGCCGGTGAGTCTAGCGCAGGGATTAGGACGGACAATGGATTCGAGCCTATTACCACTACAAAACCCCAGCCCTCGACACTAAAAGCTAGTCAGGGTGGTAATGTTATCACAGAAAAGAAAAGTTTAATCGTCAAACTGAAGTCTAAAGGAATTGCTGTACTTTTATCTGCTATTACCGGCATTGATGCAACGAACCGACTACACGACACTTCAGATCAAGCCTCTGGCCAAACTTCAGATCACTACTCAAACCAATCAAAGCCGAAACCTATCTGCCCAGCCCCCCCGCCTCCGCTTTCGGCATCCCCTTCAGCCACGAAAGGTCAGCCGGCCCCTCGTCCACCTACTTACCACAAGCCAGACCCTCCGGTCCTAAAACCTGCAGAAAATGCTAAAGCCACGGTCAACGACAAGCCTCAAACACCCGAACAAGCCATTCCAGCAATTACTTCAAGCCCAAAGGCCGGATCGTCTAGTAAAAAACAATCACCCGAGTCTTCAGGGTCCCTAGTCGCTAGTTCTGATGCCTTGGCGGCCGAACAGAAAAAGGTAGAGCAGGAAGTGAGTTTAAAAAGCAAAGCAAAAAAACCTCCTTGTGACATACCTCCCACGCCCATGCCACCGCCGAAGCATCAAGACGCTCGTCCCCAATCTCCCCGGTCACAATTACCGGAGACTAGTTCAGCCCGATCACCACCTCGGCCGCTAACTCCCGCTCCTAGTGCGCAAATTGCCGTTCCTAAGCCAGCCCCCCGTGCAAGACCCACCCCCAGTTCTAATACAAATGCAAAAATTACTTGCGGTACAGGCATTACGAAATCTAGCAGGAATAGAGGGGGTACACTGCCTTCCCATGCTGTTCCTAGACTGTTCGATAAGCCGGCTCCGACTCCATCGGTACCCGCCACACCTAAGAACATGGACGGCAGTCGCTGGACCTATGAGAGAAGAAAGGATGCTACTGTAAATGCTGTGGCTCTACTTCCCTCCCATAAAGCCTCAAAATCTGCCACGGAAGAACCCTGCCCAAAGTTTACGCCCCTGGTTTCTAAGTCGAATTTCCTATACTTTGAGCCTCCGGCTGTTAGAAAGTCACCTGGCGGTAAGTTGAAGGAAAATCCATCCTCACCTCTAATGATTATTGACGCCCAACCAGACCCTCACGAAAAACAACTACCCACTCAGGATCTCGCCCCACTATCCGACTCACCCTCCACAAGCTCGTCCAACACCAAACCTAAACCTGAATGCATGGTGTTCACCGTAACCCGCTATAAAAACAACAATTCCACAGCTCCACCCCACTGCGCCGAGTTCTACGGACACGAGATCCTCTCGACAAGCGGATCTAATAAGTTTTCCTGGGAAAAACTACGTGAAATTCTCGAATCCCGTCATAAATTCGTCGACTTCAAGGAGTGCCTTGTTATCAACCTTTTCCATGTCGTGGAGGGTGAGAAGGACTTAAATGAGGGTCTAAATCTGGGGGTTTACCTCAGGACCAATAAGGTTCTTATTGTTAAAGTTGATCCTTTGGGGAGATTGCCGCCGCCCTTGGTTGCTGAGATGAAAGCCGCTAGATTGGCAGTGAGGAAGACTGGGAGGGAAATGGAGTAGTTGAAAGGCCGGAGGGTACTATTTTGCCCGCTCCGGCTTATTTTCTTTTGGATCCGATATTTTCTTTTCTTCCTTCCCCTCTCCTTGCATTTTCCCTTCCATTACTCTAGTCCAATTATTCCTAACGCTTCTTCTCCTTTCCCCCGATTTTGTTTCATTCATCTCTCTGGGCATCTTCAAAGCATTTTAGATAGGACCGGCATGGCGTGCGTGGGAGGTTTTTGCTGCTTTTCATATTTACTTACGAGGTCGATGGCAAGGTGCCGTATCCACGTTACATACAATATCTCTATGTACTATTATGGTCTTTTCTTCCTTCTACGCTAGTTTATAGGTGATCCATCAGTATATACTTTAGTTCTGCGTTCTGAATCTGGGCACTTTTCGTTGTTTAGCGTTAGGGCGGGGCATCGCATCACGGTTTTGAGTGTGACAGCTCCCTTGGTCTCGTGTCGAGTAGTCTGTTTGGCGTTGCCAGGGGGCGCAGGCTGGTGAGAGCGGAGTGTTAAGTGTGTGGATGCTGTTACAGCTGGAGGAATGAGGATCTGCCGGGCTGGAGTAATAAGGGCTGGGCTTCGGAGGGAGTAACGCATTAGCAGGTGCATTCGCTTGGGGTTGCATTTATGATTCTACGATGGAGAACCTATCTCGCCCTCGCCCACCCTTATACCATAAAAGTTCGTGAAGCCCACCACCTCCTTCGGCTCAGGATAAGTTTGGTTTGACAACAGAATTGCGAATACAGGTTAATGAGATGGCGGAGTTCACAGGTTTTCACAGTAGTCAGGGAGTTGGTCCCGCGAGTGAGATATTGTGAAATATGATTAAGATGAATCCCTTTTTATCCGTCTATAGTTTGTATTATGCATCGTGCCCAGGTATTCCTCACTGTGGCTATCACTAGCAGCTAGAGTTTGAGGCAAATGGATAAAAAAAAGGGAAGTATGCCGGCCCTTGGGGTTGGAAAAAAAAATAACAAAAACGCCCCTACCCTGCCCGCAGCACCATACCATAAGACCTGAACAATTGAACCTCGTGCTATGCTAAGACGTCCAAAATCCCCTCTTTTGGGTAGGAGGGGCGAAAGCACTGGGAAACTGCCTCAGCCCCAACTTAAGACAAAAAAACAAGAAAGTGCCGGCCTTACCAGCAAAGGCAACCCCAACGTCCTGGGGCGAGGTTCAATTATCAGAGTTCCTGCAGTAGATTATAAAACACAATTTTATCTAGAAATCATCATCATCATCCATCCCAACACTAGTCCCACCTCTATACCTACCCCCGGCCTCTTCTTCCTCCTCTCTATTCCTCCTCGCCTCCTCCCGACTCGCCCCAATCTTCCTAAGCCCGTCCACAACGCCCTTCGCAAACCCGCGCACCTCCGTAATCTCCAGCAGCCCCAGATTATTCATCTGTAGATACGTCGCCTCCAACTTCCCTAATCCCTCCCTGACCTTTCCCTGCCTCACCTCTCTCAAACCCCTCAGTAACACGCGCAGCTCACCGTCGTCGCCGCCCAGGTCATCGGGACAGGCCTCCAGAAGGAGTTCGGCAGTTTCGAGCCAGCGGTAGGGGAGGTCGGGGCAGAAGAAATTTTGGTTTTCGGTTTCGATTTTGAGGATTCGCTCAATGTTCGGCGCTGAGAGCCAGGGGGGTGGAACGATATTGCAACGGCGCTGGCGCTTTAGGAGGAGGGCGAGCCAAAGGGGGATTGCAGTACGTTGGGGAGGGTGGAAGGGGGGGATGTACCCCTAGACACCCAGTTAATATATCGCCGGATAGAAAGGCGGGAGAGGGAGAAACGAACACCGATGAGGTCGAGCCCGTCCAGACGTTGCCGGGGGATGATAGTTATCGATTGAGCTTCGCAGAGAAAAGCTACCTCCGCTGGGGTTAGTGGTCCATTGGCGGAATGGTTACTGTTGTTCATTATCATATAAAGCTGTAATGAGCTGGCAGAGGTGGACAGGGTATCCCGGCAGCGAAGTAAAGTGAAGTAAAGCAAAATTGTTCCCGTGAAACATCTCCTATCTCGCTGGACTTGAACCAGCAAGGAGTGTTCAGGGTTGGGGCTCCCTTCCTCCATTGACAAAGCTTGTTCCGGCATGTTGTCAGTTACCCTGTCCAACCACTTGGAGTTGCACCAACGAAAGGAAAAAGGTTTATCCAAAAATGTATCACAAACATACCCTTTCCTTCTCTTACAACAATAAAGCCCTTCGTTTCCTGGGAGATAACATAATAGAGCAGGAACGAGAGAAAAAAGAAAAAATGCGTCGTATCTTGGTATCGTGGATCTCTGTCCTACTTATCGGTACAGCAATTGTATCTACATATATCAATTATGTTGTTCCAGAGCCATACCTCGTTCGTCCCCCCCCCCTCTATCTCTTTCCAAATACCGGACCACCGAAAAGAATGGAAGGGACTAATTCATAATGAACAACACACAGGACGAAGCCTTTCATATCCCCCAAGCCCAAGCCTATTGCCGCAACGCCTTCAAGACTTGGGATCCAAAACTAACCACTCCGGCGGGCCTCTACTTAACCACATACCCACTCTCCTACTTCGCAAAATGTACCCCTTCGCTCCTCCGTTTTGTAAACGCGTGGGGTGTCGCAGTCCTCATCCCCGCGTTCGTCTATTATATCCTAGGCTACATACACCCTCTCAAACGACCGTCAGAGGCGGTCCATGAGGCTATTAACGTCGCGCTGTTCCCACTCTTATGGTTCTTTTCAGGATTGTTTTACACAGATGTTTACTCTACAGTTTGGGTGCTTTGGAGTTACCTTGCGTGGTTGAGGGGCTGTGTGGGTTGTAGTTCTATCACAGCTTGGTGGGCGCTTTGGTTTCGGCAGACGAATGTGCTGTGGGCGGGCTTTCTTATTGTGCTAGAGGTTGGGAGACGGATTAAGCGTTTGCACGATAAGCTTGTTGATAGTGAGAGGAAGGCGGTGACAGGGAAGGCGACTGCGACTAGCGGGAAGGCGACGGGGAAAAGGAGGAGGGGGAAGAAGAGAAGGGGGAGAGCCGAGATTGAAGAGAAGAGGATGGAGGAGGGTCCGGAGGCTAGTATTGAGGCGGAGATGGAGGACGGGCCGTGGACAATTGATATTAAGAGTAACGGGAATGTGAAGGGGAGAGGTAGTAAGATCAACGGGTATTGGAGGAAGGTTTTGGAAGTGGTGAAGAAAGTTCAACCTTGGAACCCGGTCTTTGACGATGAAGTCACTGCTCAAGGTATCCCTCTATCCATGGCTACCTCGTTTCTCTCAACTAACTCACCACCTAGACTTCTTCCTGCGAACCCCGATAACCCACCTGATCTCCGCAATCCCTAACATCCCAGCTCTAGTCTCCTCCACCTTCCCATACCTCCTAGTCATCCTCTCCTTTGCTATCTTTATCGTCTGGAACGACCTTTCCATAGCCCTCGGCGATAAATCCGCCCATCAACCGACCCTCCACATCCCACAAATCTTTTATTTCACCCTCTTCACCACTATAACCTCCCTTCCACTCGTCCTCTCCCCGAATCTCCTCTACTGTTTTTACGACCAGAACATTGGGATATACATCGCCGCCCCGCCGTCCTCCTCCTCCCGCACTCGCAAATCTCCAAAACTAACGATCCCCTACACAAAACTCCTCCGCACAACCACCCTACTCACCGTAATCCTAGCAATAATTTGGAGAAACACATACTTCCATCCCTATCTCCTCGCTGACAACCGACACTACGTCTTCTACATATTCCGTCGAACACTCCTCGCCCACCCGCTTATCCGTTACCTTGCCGCACCAGTGTACTTTGCAAGCGCCTGGACAGTCCTATACGCGCTCAAGATCAGTCGCAGCGTGAATGTGCTGTGGGTGTATGCTTGGGCGATGGCGGTCATTGGCACATTGGTGACGGCGGGATTGGTGGAGTTCAGGTATTTTATACTCGGGTGGGTGATTTGGAGGGTTAACGTTCGCGTCGAGTCCGCGTGGAGGAGGTGGGCCGAGACAGTTGGGTTTGTTTCCGTGAATTTGGCGACGGTGTATGTGTTTACCCAGTGGGGGTTTGAGTGGAAGCAGGAGAGGGGGGTTGTGCAGAGGTTTATGTGGTAGTTTGTAGGGTGCGTCCGGAGGAATTCCGGCATTTGCATCAGGCATAGCGTCACTCGAATTTGACTTTTGGCCCACGTTTTTTTTTTTTTGAGTTAGCAGCTAACTTAGCTATACTTGTATACCTAAGAGGGAGGAGGGAAGAATAAATATACCCAGTGGGCGTCTAGCTGCTTGGAGCAATATCTGGGAGTGTCCTCGAACGGTATTCCTCTTGTAAGTAGAGTGCTTGTAGAATGAACTCCGGGTGTATGAGGCCAATCAATCGCTCAAGAACATGAAATATGGAGATTATTCGCCCGATATACACAAAAACCGCACGAGGCAGACGCCATATCGCCAAGCACCATTTCCGAGTTGCGAAGAAACGCTCGAATGGATGGGATACATCATATGCGAGGAACTATATCTCCAAGACTTTCGGCAGAGACGATCCAGGTGGAAATATTAATATCTAGACAGAATGACAATCACATGTTAACATCCCACGCGTTTCAAGAGTGATAACCTTAGAGGAGATGAAAGGAGCAATGTAAAACGAGTTATTAAAACTTTCACCTACTATATATATCCACTCTGCATCCTAGCCATCCTACCAAATGCTAAGCCTGTGCAAAGTCGAAGGTGCGGGTCAGCTAAGCCCGAGCTAGCGAACCTTACATATCCTCTCAAGAAAAAGCTGCAGTTTGGATACTAAATACCGGCATCATATGTAAAACACTTTGCCGTAAGGCGATACATTACTGACAGCCGAGTATTATATAGTAAGAGTAACAATGTAAGATGAGAGAACCTAATCAGTTGGCTCTGGATCCTTGAGGGGGTGGGGGTGAGCTCCAGATTTACTGTGCGAGCAGAAGGGGTAGGGTTTTAACCACTTCTTATAGCAAAAAGCCATGGGATAGTAGGGTGTGTTGGGATATCTTAAATGTGGGAGTTATATCATATCTCTGGACTTGTGTGAGACTGGGCACTATCACTTTATTACAGATAGATCTTACTGTACGTCGGGGCTTCTGTGGCTTATGATAGGAGTATAGCGCTTAAGAGGAAGTGGGGAGGTGATGCCATGGATGTGGAGTTAACGCGAGCAATGTATGAGGATCTGGGATATATAATATGGATAGCCATGGCACACTGTATCTGTGGCAGATCAACGAATATTGAACCCGGCATCCGGACGGCCCTCCTTCATCCCGGATTCATCCCGTGATAGGTCTAGAAGCATGACTCAGTCCAGAAGAGAGGCTGCTCAACTTGCCAACTACACTAGCAATGTTCGGGCACCCTGATACTGCCTCCCTCTCATCCCGCATGCATACAATAATGAGGGAATATCACACCCCGAGTGATTTTCGGTGAACGCTTCTCCTCTATTTCCCCACTCATAATTGTGAAAGTAAAGTATTTGGAGGGCTCTAGATGTAGTCTACACGGCCATCTATGCTCCTACTATGACCAGCAGTTCCCGGCGTGGGTACTCGAGAAGTTGTGCCGGTTTTCCGGAGTTGGTAAATTGAGCGATATGGCCATCTGGGACCGCACTCCATAGAAGAGGGCAATAGAGTATGAGTGAAGGGCTGGGTGGGCGTGGGCGGCGGGTGAATATACACGGTCTCTTCACTGTTCCCGCTATTGCCCAGAGAGAGAGGATTGTGTGCATGCACATGCGAGAATAATCCGCGGACTGTGTGAGAGCTCTCTTGTTCAGGGCACATGAGACAGGGAGGCTGGGGGACCTTCTACCACCGGCATTAAAAAGAGTGGCTGATAGTAGAGGCACCCCGGAGAAGCCTCTCGAAAGATTTCCCCCCATGAGGAGAATTAATTAATGAATTCGGCGTGGGTAACTTAGGGGATAGGCTGCCCTCGTTTGGCAGGGGCTTTCAAGTGCATATCGCACTAGAAGCCTCCAGCAGAGAGTCCGGCTCTTGACACCCCTGCTGAGGGAGTCGTTCTCTTCTTTTCCCATTGCCCATCGTTTCAGTGAATGGCTTGTACAATTTGTCTCTTCCTCGGATAATTTTAGAATGGAGAATAAGAGTTATCAATCGTCTCCTTTCTTCTCTCTATCTCTATAGCACCACGGTGGCACTGAAAAGGATTCTAGCTTTGGTCAGTTATGGAAAGATAATTCACCTAAAGCATTATATCAACAGAACATAGCTTACCTCCTACCATGCCCCTCCTCCGGCATAAACATCTTTGTAATAGGTACCAGAATACGAAAGACGAAAGTCTCAACCTTAGAGGCTAAGGCAGGCTAAGGCAGAGCTCTAACCTTCCCCTTTTTCCCGTAGCCAATTTTCCCTATAAATAAGGCATCCCCTGCGGGCAAAGGTCCAAGAGAAGAAAGGAAAAAATGAGGAAAGGAAAAAGAGAGAAAAAAGCAGAAGCACCAAATACCAAAGAAAGCTTTCTTTAGGCCCTCCTTATTGCAGATTGGCCGCAGGCTTATGACTAGAGTCCATGACGGGAATCAAATCGGAATGGGGAGACGGGGGTAAGGTAGATTGGTTTCTCCTCTTGGCTCCACGAGACACCTCTAGTAATATTATATCCTGCATACTGTATTATCAAATTGAACCTTTACTCGAAAACTTGAGCAGGCGGAGAGGGTGAGCTATCATAGAATCCCACAATAATTTAACATCTATACTAACCGCTAAGAAAAAAGAAATTAATTCTCTTCTAGTGTTAACTTTCCATCTCGAAGTGCCAGCCCCCGAGGCATAAAGGCTGAGATACCAGCTGCTACTACCGCCCAGAAGGGTGAAGGGAATGGGTGAAGATGCCCCTCAAAAAAAAAAGACACTCAAGAGAACCCCCTTCCACTATGACTGCCCTTCTCTCTGGCCCAGCAGATGGTCCCCGAATCCCGGAGCGGTTCATTTAACGATAGTTAAGCATAGCAAGGACGGGAATTCCTCAATATAACCGGGAAGACAACTCACAAGTAGGATAGATCCAATAGCTTTACCAAAACTTAGTGTTTAGACATAGTTCTTAGTGTATCATTCGCCGCCCCTCTTTATTGATTGCTCCTGGTATATTAAATCGCATGCGTTTTTTATTATCGATATCTATGCAGCTGGACTCGAGCTATCAATGTGAGACGGTGAGTGATGTTAAGTATAGAAGAACCCACTACAATTGGAAGAGCTTATACCTCACTTCTTTCGCGCACAACCTCAAAAAAATCAATGAACTACACTGGTGGTTGAAAGAAAATTCCTAGAACAGGCTTCAAAGCCCTCAGGCATCTATAGTTGCACAAACTCTGTGGATGAACAGAAGTATAGAATGAGCTGGGGGTGTTCCTAAGTAGACACTGTAGTAGAAAGTGACCCTAATGTGGACTTATTTGCAATAATCAAATCCAGCAGCTAACCTACCTAACGCCCATATGCCGCACTTTATGGGGGGCCCTCTCAGGACTTCAGGTCAACTGTTCAAGGCACAGCTAATCACTCGTGCATATAAGCAACACGATTTCCAAAGCCGTGATAGCACCCCTAGGCCATCCGTACTGCACATAGATTTCTTTATGCTCTCGAATGGTTAGTTTACTTCTCTGTTCGTTTCCCAATTGAACCCTTCTCTTTCCCCTAGCTATGATACCATAGTCGTTCACCCCGTTCCCCTTGTTATTTCCGCTTGACCTTTCGCTGAGCTTCATCCACTGTGTCCAGGGAAGTGAGCTCTACCATTTTACTTCTCTAAAGAGTTAGTTTATATCCTTACTACCGTTCCCCACCAGAATAAGTCTTTACCGAGCACCCGTCATCGAGTTTCGCTACTATCCCTCAGCTAGGAGGTATCGTACATTACTGCCAGCCTGCTTATGCCGAGTGATTGGACAGTACGCCGTTTATATTATCTCATTGCGCACACTATCACTCGCCTTCTATCTGATGACCCGGTGATAAAGCGTTGGACCATGATAGCCTATCATGCCTTCTATGACTTTTCCATCAGCCCCCAAATCCATATTATTGGACCTGAGCCCCCACGGCCCTCATGGGCGCCATTGGTATTCCGTGTTCCTTGCAAGTATGATAGTAGCAGCGATTACCGATCAAAAATTTGATGACCTCGGACTACGGGCCGATAGCCGCGATTCCCCGATCTGCCCGCATTTTCCATCACTCACAAACGGAGCGTTACGAAGAGCCTAATTCAGACTCTATCTTTGCACTTACGTTATAAATCTCCTAAATTAATTACCATTCTAAAATCTACAATCTACGGCGATGAGCCCATAGCGGAACCGAATGCTTCGACCCGAAAGTTGCTAGTGTGGTGGCACGGCTCATCCTCACTGTCGCATTTTACACCAAAAATGACATATTTTGCCACCTCAGAACACCAAAACCTGCGCAAGATCCTGCAAGTATGAAGACTCATTCATTGCAAGAAAACATAGAAGCCTTGGGTCTTTTTATGTAGATTGGGACTGTGTGAGGACACCTAAAATCAACTGTTTTCCCACCAAGTACCTATTTCCGTGGATGGATACCAATTTCGGGTGCTTACACCCAAGTTTGGTCCTCCCTACACGGAATTGCCCACATTAGAAAAGCTCCAGCCCAATCGACAAAATAAGGCCTAGATTTTGAATCCTCAAGCTCTTGCGATGGACTATGCCCAAGAACCTTTACCCACTTGGCTCTCCCCCTCGCCGTTGCCAGGCACAAACCCGCTCGGCCAGTCAGACGACACCACACGCACTCTATCAGCCTGATCACACCAGTCCATTCCCTACCACAGAACAAACCACCGACACTCAGGCTAATATCTCCAACACCGCGAGGGCTCACGTTTTATCTCACCGACCATACAACCCCCACTTAGTATAGCATGAAAAGCCCAACCTCCCACCTGCCTTCCAATGCAGGTATGATACTCTGCCAAAAGAAACCACCCAAGCCCCCGGATATGCAGACCCAAGAAGCAAGAATTTCCGCAGGGCCCCCGTACAGTCCTCTTTCCAAACTTTCCATCCCGCAGCCATACAATATGGGCACTAAGAAAATGCATCCCTAGAACAACCAACCCGCGAAAAGAAGAAAAAGAAAAAAATATATCAGAAAGTCCTAAATCTCCCCTCCCTTGTCTCACATGACGCAGGATCAACCTGTCAACAACGAGTGATCTACACCAACCCGCCAATCTGACGCCGGGCTCGAAAGGGGCACAACTCCGACCCCAAAAGCCCCCCCAATAATGGTCACTTCCTATTATTACACTGGTCACTTGCAACTCGCCGGCACATAGTGCATTTCATTCCACGATAAGACATTTCGTATGGACGGCTGGATGGTTGGTGGCGTTTTACTGTGTCTGACGAATTCCTTTTTATTTTTTTGTTTTCATCCTTATGCATACTGCTGAAGATGGCTCGGAGATGGGAACTGATGGGGTTTTGGTAAGCGAGAGGGCTTTGCTCGGGGACCGGAGATGGGATAGTATTGGAAGGTAAGATTATTATCTCCTGAATAACTTTTATCATCAGAGCCCAACCCAGGGTGAAGAGAGAAAGAGCGGGCGAAACAGATTCAAGCCACCTGCCCGACCAAAAGGTGCCAATTTGATGTGACTGATGCTTTCTAAAAGCAAAGTAAGGAGAATGGAAATTTCTGGACTCTTAGAACCTTCGGAACTTCCTATTCTAGCCTCCTTGGTGAGCCTAGCCCCTCGGTCTCTCTCTCACCCCAAGTTGAGGTCCAGTGACAGGAGTTATCTAAATTACATTGGGGAAGGTCGGGCGAGGGGAGGGGGAGCTTGGACAGCCCGGTATCCGACATGGTGCTATAGATTGGCACGATAAGAAAGCCGTTAGTATCATAGTTAGATTTTTAGGTTTTTCCTGCTACCAGGTAGTGGGGGTGGTTTTCTAAGGCGAGTGATTTAACATGATGCTCTTGATAGCATATCAACCCGGCGTTCTCTACGACAGGGGTACCGTACACCAGAGCATGATTCATACATCGAGGAAGCCCCGACCACGAGGCAAGACACTCCTCCATGGATGAACTTTCAGGAAATACACACAATACTCTAAACCACACTAGAACCAGACGAGGTTTTTTTCTTCTTTTTTTTTTCTTTCAAAGCGACAGGGTGCGATTACAACAGGTTTACCAGTACCTACTATTGACTTTATGACGCGCTGACTCCTACTCTAACTACGATACCGTAACTAACAGGCGAAGATGCCGGATCACAATAAATGCCCCGCACCCTCTATCATTTCCTCAAAGACAATATTACGAGCACCCGGCTTCATCCTGCTCAACAGCCGACTACCACAAGAAAACCGAGGGAAATTATCCATACCCTATCCAGTTCAAACGTCATCTCAAAACCATGTGACAAAAAGACAAGATTGTAGGTATAGCAGTCGAGCACAGAAAAGAAGGAGTATTCTAAATTAGGTAGTTAACTTAGGTAGGGGTACCGGAGGACATGTGTGGCGAAAGATAGGCTATTAAAAAAAGCTATTCAGATGCAATCGCTATGGAATATAGTAGATAGTTAATGGTAGGGACCAGGGGATAAAACACATCCCAATATAAAGAATACCATGCGAGCGCGCAGTCCAAAAGAAGCCCCATCATATAATTTCCGTGCATGAAGGGGGAAATACTTAACGTCAGTCATTCCCGAAAATAACGTGGCGACAGCCATGCTCCTGGGTGGTATGATAACTGAGCCCATCCTCAAAAACTTCAGGCTGGTTGCCAGCTGAGGTAAGGCTCTCAAGAAAAAAGGTCAAGCCAAACCAAAAACGTGGAACCCCTCTTCTACCACTTCTGCGCATACCCCGTTGTCGATTGGTAAATTTTGTACATTAGCTACTAAGATTTACGATACAAGGCCCTTTTCTGCTAGGGCATATTAACACTACAAGGGAAGATTCAGAGAAACATAAAAAATGGGTGGACCGAGAATATCCACCCTACTGTGATTATTAACTACCGGACGGCGAATGCTGGAACTTTATGGCTATTTCAGAGCTCAAGGGCGGTCAAATATACCAAACGAGATTGAATAAGAGTTATATGAATGTGCAAATGAACTGGTCAACGCAATACCGGTATCACAATCCTTGGTATAACTATTGTAAGGCTGCATCCCAAACCTTATGATGCATTATGTTAGACTACCTTTTCGAGATAGGGTGAAGCTTCTATATTACCAGTACTCAACAAAGGGCTCAATTCAGCAATAAGGGATAACTAAAAGGAAATTAGTTGGAATTTTTTCTCCTTCTATGACATGGCTTACTAGAAATATTCCCTTCGCGAGGGGATCCAATTTTGGATCTTAAATTGCTGTTATCTTTTGCTTACAATTTGATGGCTCTGATATTTTATTATTGCCATTATTTTAAATTGCCGAATAAATTTAAAGGCTTGACAGAAAAAAGAAGGTGGGGGGGAATACTCGTACACTTTGCCCCTGGGATAGCGTACCGGTAGGTTCGTTCGCTCGGAGAAGGGGTATGAACAGACGGTACCGGAATAGGTAACAATTGCTTAAAACTGCTAGGCTCCGGAGATTAGGTTCCAACCCCAGCTGGGGCCGACTCGGGAGGGGGCAACATATTTTCGGGTTGGTTGGACAGTGGGCGGAAGAGCGGGAGGAATCAAGGTTGGTTAGTATCTATTACATAGCTAGATAGTTGGTTGGATAAGCAAAGCAGACACGAATACCTGTACTATACTACATCTATCACGCGCTTCTAGACGTTCTCCGGAAGCTCGAGCTTCGAGAGAAGCAGGGGTTGAGGATTAGCACCTTGCCCTCGCCCTCGCTCGCACGAATGATAGCATCCTTGATAGGAAGAGATCCCCAAACCAAATCTAGCTCAAGCGCAAGAGAAACTCCAAATTTCGCACAGCCCAGGAGCGTTTCGGTCAACCCCGGCTGTCAGTGTCATCGGGTACAATAAACCTACTTTTATAAAAGAGGAATGCGGTAAAACTAGTCAGTACTCAATACACAGATAGGGCAACTGTGGTATCGCCCAGTGCCACGATAGAAGGACAGGGCGGTGGCAAAGAATCAGAAGGAAAGATTTCAAAACCGAAGGCCGAGATCATTCCAGGCTTAACCCATACTTACTTACAGGATTTGAATCAAAAGTAAGCACCCTAAGTTCCCAATCTTACTTCCCATCTTTTTTTCTTTTCTTATTTTACCATATACATTGCATACAGGTAAGTTACTCGTGTATGATACAATACTCGCACAAAGGCTCGTACTGCACAGTAGTTCGGCTACTGTAAGCCATGATCCATGAAGCACATGAGCTTGTGGGTGCCGTAAAAAACGCCGATGTGCCATCCATCTCCATGGCGTAGGACGGTGCGAAAGCTACTCGAGTACTCGAGTAGGTAGTAAGTTTTTACGACCCCTGTGCGGAGCATGGCAGTAGCGATTGGGCGGTTACAAGTGCGGGTAGGTTGGTTTCCTTCCCCTCTTTCTTCCCTTCCTGATTTGCCCTGACAAGTCGCAGAAGTAGGCGAGCTTTTTTTTCTTCCTTTTTTCCTTCTTCCCTTCTTCGTAACACAAGGAACTCAGGACTATGCCACACATGCTTTCGCCGCTTTTTCGAAGGACCGAGGGTAGGCTACAGTATTTCTTCGTACCCAGGTTGGAATTAGATCTTCCCCGTTTTCAGTGGCCCCTTGATTCTTACAGCTTCCTCCCGCTTCGTGCATATAGAGAAATATAAAAAAGCGCTAGTTTGATAAGGTCGGGATACCTTACTGGTTATCACAACACCCATGATATAAACCCTGTGATAGTGACTATGTTAAGGCAGGAATAGGAATCTGAATGTTATATAGCATTATTTGGGTGGATTTAATTGTCGGAGCTGACGGGAAGACCTTAGAAGCCAGCAATTAGTGTAGCTTCCTCGTTGACTAGCTTTGTGGGGTCCCAAAATTCCATTGTCCCACCATGGAGATGCCACTAGATGCACCTGAACAAATGAAAGAACGGATTCCACGGAATACCGTAGCGAGCAGACACCCAAACATAGGAGCTACCAGTATTACAATTTTGACTAAAGTTCAACCTATTGCATTGCTCAAACCTGCATATGGCTCGCTTTGACGGTCACTCGCTATGCCGGAGAGTGAGTTATTCATAGTCTCTAAGGGCTCTTCAGAAGAACTACTACGGTATTTCACTGCAAAGCGAGTCTACGGCATAACGAGAATGCCCATACAAATAATCCCTGTCCTATAACAGCTGTATGGGCGTCCTCGCCTCACTGTATGCTCGCTCTGCTGTGGAATACTACACTGCATACCATTCAGATTCAAGAAAGAGGGCCAACTTTTAGCGGGATACGAGAGCAGTCCTTTTTAAAGAACACCCCGACATTACGAGTGGTTATATGAGCTATCTAGCCTACCACTAGGGAGACGGACAATGAGCTGAAGCAGTACGGAATCCAATACCCGGGGGGGCAGAGAAATAGAGCACCCCAAGCACTTGCATTTGGGCTCTCGGTCCGATAAAGCAATTACCGATCCAGCACCTACCGCCCAAACCAAGCCCATGTTCTGAACCCCCGGGCTGCAATCCTCCGCCAGCAACACATTCACAAGCATAATATTAACACATATGACACCCGTATCCAAAATGTTTACTCAGCATCGTACCCGGCTAGAGAATCCCCGACCGAAGGTAAGGACTGGGAAACTAGCTGAAACATTGAGAGAAAGGAGGGGTAGCTGGGAAACACAATGAATTCCCGTTATACAAGTACCCGGCATAAAGAACTTGAATATTGGAGTCCGGATTTAGTATGGGCGCTCAGATATGCATAAATCATCTGCCACACAAATTTTAATCCCTGTATTCTACCGGTAGCCCTTTTTTCCGGGAGCCTATACAAAGAGCGCCTCCATTCCCTGTCCCCACCCCAGGACCTCCCTTCAAGCGGGGAGGGGGGAGAATAATCGTCAATGGCAGGGCTATAGCTTCCTCATCGCTTACTACTCAAATCGGTGCCATTTGATAGCAGGAAGGAAAAGAAGGTTCAATCCGGCAAAGACGCCACCAGTTGGTAACGAACAGAAGGCGAACGCAACCCCCCTCCCCAGATCCAAGACATCATACAGTGGAAATGGGCACTGGCTCAAGGCCAATTCATGACTTTAAGCGTAGAAAAGTGTCAGAGCAAAAAGGCAGGAAAGGGAAAGTCACCCCAAGAAAAAACAGGGTCCTAAAGATGCAAGCTACTTTAAGCAAACACTAGCTTACCAGTACAACAAGCCAGGTTCAAATATTAAAAGATCCACACTTTTACTAGTCCTACATGACCAATTATGTCTGGTAGTGGTATTCAAACGTACAGTACTGCAAAATACGGGTATATTCTCAACCCAGGAAGATTGCTAGCGGCCCTATATTACAGATACACATCGTGGGGGTTGAAAAGAGTAGAAAGGTTAAGAGATCTCTTTTGAATGACAAGATATTCCCTCCTGGAAAACAAATAAAAATGACATGTGAGCAATCAAGCAGTATAGATCACCTCGGGGAAGTTTATTTGAGACTCCGCGATAATCCCTGACCTCTTCAACCAGTCGAAGGCTGGGGTTTAGAACGATCGCTTCTCCTAAAATAAGTCGTACGTTTCAACAACGGTGTTGGTGCAAGCAGTTTGAAAGCGGAAACCCGCACATCATGGGAAGCCCTAGCTAATCCCGCTCTTTTTGAAAAAGATCAAACGCGGAGGCCCTTTCCCATATTAGCCCAACAGTTATGTACTAGACATACTAGCTCTAGGTGAAGGGCACAGACTTGTATTTGGCTTAAGGCACCTAGAAATCAGACAAGATTTTTTTCAGGGCTATGCCACAAGGCATAGGGATAAAGTCTCCGAACATTTAATTAGGTTAACCCGCAGAATAAACCCCTCTCGTGCGAAAACTTCATCCCTAGCACTTGTACATGTCGTCGTATTTTCAGATACCAATTGCCAGATACAAGTGTAGACCGGTGCGACCCCGCTTTCTAACGGCGTTTGGAATCGCGCTGAGGGCAAGCCCTCTGATCCTAGTATGGCTCTAGCTCAGATGTGTCTTCAGAGGCCCGAGAAGGAGTTGTCATAACTCGAAAAATGAAAGGGCTAAGCAACCCGAGTGAGAATGGGTGACCGTGCCCGATTCCAACCTGAAAGAAACCTGCCAAAGAAAACCTACTAAGGAAGCAAGCAAAGGGTTAGAAAAAAGAAAAAACAATTACTTACTCTTAATGCCTTCTAAATGCTGTTAGGAGCTGATAACTTCTAGTCTAACGGCTGCTATGATAGCGCATTTGCCTCTTTCCTTGGCAATTGGCATTGCCGCACCGTCAGACGCAGTAAGATTAGCCATCTCGTAGAAGGCGGCCGACTGCGGCCTTCAGCACGAGCACATACAGTACTGATACGGTATATAGATCTCTCTCGGCTTCAGCCCGGTGGAGCCACATTCCTTCTTCAAGCTCAAACCATAACAGCTGCAATTCGGATCATTTTCCTGCTGCAACACGCATCCTCGGCTTTCCCCACACTAGAGTATTGTACGTGTACTGCCTACTCGAGTGCCGCGGTTAAATATACAGACTTATAATACCTTAAAAATGTGCCCAAGTCCACAGCTGTACCCAAGTTCATGTCCCGCGCCACGATATCTTAAATTCACCCGCCTATTCGTTTAGGGCAGCAATTGTCCACAAATGTCCAATCAAAATAACAAAAAGGCAGAAGAGCAGACCCCCTCAAATCCAGAACAAGGCCAAGGCTTGTTTTTCACCCACCCCAACTCGGCAAAGGTTCCCGGGATCCTGTTTATCTGAAACAGTTAGTTTGGCCCTACTCGGTGCCTAGGCCGGTTGGCCTGCGCCCAGAGGGGCGTAAGAAGAACAAGGACATCATTCTTCCGAATCTCAGTCTATGATAAGTAATTTTTACAACACATGTGTCAGTGCAATAGCAATGCCTTAGAATATATTCTCGTACTCAATCATATACATCAAGACCCCCTCGTGCTGCCCGTGGTTGATCTTCCTTAGACAAGTCCTACAACCAATTCTTGGGAACGTGTTGTGTTTGCGCGCTAGAGCTCGTTGTAGTAAAACTTCGACTACCAGTATCTATGATATCAGCAATGCTTTAGCTATTGAGGTTAGGAGAGAAAAGCTGAGCAGAAACAGGGGTAACAGTAAAATACAAGCACGCTTCTGCTTTCTGTACCTACCCCCACTTGTACGGCGTTCGATCCACCCCTTCTGGGCTTATCGAGCAGACATTGATTTAATCCTTTAATCATTTATTCTCCGTCCTGCAACATCCCTTTGGATTGAACCTTTCCTTTGATGGGAGCCGTCACTCGCGTGGGGTCCGATCGTGGCCACCAACATGGTTCCTCGATGGTATCAGCCGCAAAGCTTGGGACCGTTACACCAGCGCAGTTGGGATCATGGAGAGCAACTTCCCTCAAGTACCGGCACTGTGCTCAGGCATGGAAGTAAGTGATGAGACAGGGGTTCACCACGGCAAAGCTTCTTGGCGTTCCTCACATCATTCCTACAAAGTTAAATAAGTTCACCCGTCACTGCACTGAACGCTTGGGCTCTAAAATCCCTGTCCACCCCATCACTTACCTCCAACCCGCGTGCTATATTACGGTGTATCGTACCACGCGAGGAGTGTCAGGAAGGAATAGTGGGGGAAAAGGCAAAAAAAAAAATCCAAGCAGATACTTCTGTTCGGCATATTGACATCAACGCGCTGTACCACTATCGAAAGCTTGGTGTTCAATTAACCCCGCGAGCCAAGCCACATATGCCTGAAGATTTGTGATGCTACCACCCCTACCGGTATTTGTGCTTAGTTTTTTCTTGCCCCATTCCTTGGTTGAGTCAAAGTCCCCAACCACTCTTTACTTTGCCAGTAACAACGCGACACTCTACAGGAACAAACACAAGTGATACCAGTTAGGGTACCGGTACTGGCACTGGCTTACTGGTACTTGAATAATAACCTGCGATATTTAATGGGCTAACTTCTCGAAAGATTAGGGGGAGGGGAAGGGGAAGGGGAAAGTAAAGCTCGGCCACGAACCTCCACGCATCCAAATATCAAGGAAATTTAGCATTGGGCTTCCCAGCTAAACGGAGCCCTCGACTATTCCCTAAATCCAGTGCCCGGCGTCTGTTACAGTTACAATGCGAAGGCGGAGGACAACTCTTATTTCAACGGCACCTTATCCTAACATTCACCCCAGAACAAAAAGCCCAAGCCCGGTTGTTGGTTTTCTCCCCTTTTATTTCCCCCTACACTTTGATACTGTCGTGTTCCCCTTCCAAATGCACAAAAAAAGTGGGCTTTTTTAAAGTATTTTTATATCATATTATGCTCAACAAGAGTCTCTCCGTCCTATGTTTCCTTTCCATTTACCCCCATTACCTTATCCCCCATCCACATCCATCACTACTCAGTCGGTACCATAGCCGTAACAAGGGAGATCCTTCCCTATTCGCACGTTGTCTAACTGCTGACTCCACAAGACTATGAGTTGCCTAAGCACATGAGTGCTCGAGTAGAAATACTGTATATACCACCAGTGATGATATATGTGCAGCGCTCTTTTTCTATTGAGCACCCTAAGCTTATCCCTATTGCGGGTGAAAAAGGAGGACTTTCTTATTCCGGCTCGCTGTACCCACCGGAACCAGACGCCCAGCAGCGTGGGAAGGAATAAGTTGTTCCTTGAATTATTGTCGTTCGATTTCCTATTGTATTCGATACATGCTGCAGATTTGTCCCCGCCTCCAAGGAGCCAGGATACATTCACAGGGACTCACTCACTCGTTCGTTTAGACATTAATCCTCTCGCAGCATTCATATGCAATTCTAGAAGAGAAAGTGCCTACAGTGGCTTTTTTTCCTCCCCCTGCAGCCCTCACCTTATATCGTGACCATTGTAATATTCCATTTCACGATCTCGATCCCAAACCCCTTTGATATGCATAATGCCAATTAGTTGCTCTCATAAAGTATAATATTATGATACCACACCTCCCCCTATCATATTTTTCCCGCTCTATAAATGCCCAAAACCCGCCATGCTACACCACTGTATTTTTTATTTTTTTCTGCCTAGCCGAAATTTCTTGCACCATGACCTCTCACACACAGCTGCACCCCGCTATCGGGACGACCAAAATCCGAAGAATCCGCCCGATATAGCGAGTGATCGGGACAACATGCCCGGTTTTGTGGAGAGGGCTGGGTATCCGGTTCGTCGAGATCTGGGGTAGAGGGGTGTGACTGTATTAACCTGCTGGCCACCTATTCATTTGATACATAAGTGAGAAAAGAAATAAAAATAAATGGCGCACAACCTCACGCCGTACCACCTGAAACTCATGCCGCTTTCCTCATTTAGGGCTCGTTAGGAACCGGCCCAACCGAGGCCCATCATCAGCGTGTTTAAAAACAGGATAATTAAATCAGGAATTGAAAAATGACATGAAAGGATAGCTACTGGAAAAGTTTCATTTAGAAGTTTGAACGAATCTAATTGTCTACCACACTTCTGGTGCGCATCCGCGAGGTTAGAGAAACATAAAACTTGGTATAAAATACGAAAGCAGCTAGATGGGGGGAGGGGGGGCGGAGAAGAGGGGGGATGATGAACTTTTTTTTTTTTTTTTAAATCCGCGGTTTATTTGTAACTAAGTACAGGAAAATCCATGGCATGCACCCTGAGGTATGGCCTGAAAACCCAATAACAAAAGAAAATCCTCCACACCAT
>Ga0307509_10000923_pt1 | contig 50262 bp, 40 predicted proteins | sample 10_EM_MG_FD_202245 | JGI IMG/M metagenome (GOLD analysis project Ga0307509, IMG submission 202245) | Populus trichocarpa ectomycorrhiza microbial communities from riparian zone in the Pacific Northwest, United States - 10_EM | ecosystem: Host-associated > Plants > Roots > Unclassified | place... | reverse complement strand
TAGATGATTTAGAGCAATTATACAGAAGGAATAAGTAAAATAATACCATGTGGTGTTGTTGTTGTTCATCAAAAAGTTGGGAAAATTCGGTTGCCACGAGGTTGATTCTAAGGTGCCGGCACCATACTCGTACAGTCTAGAACTAGGACGCGGGCGAGAGGGTTGTGTTGCACTTTGTTGGGGGTCTGAAATCCCCCATCGCCATGACCAAATCTAATACGGTACGGTAGTGGCCGGCCTCGACAACAACAAAGTTTGTGGAGAAAATTTATTCATAGAACTACTTTAAATTTAATATTTTTTTGACACCTCTTTAGTTGATAAAGTGAGCGGTGAGCAGTGGTTGCAGCGGTGAGTGGGCATTTTGAGAAAGAAAAACACGCAGGCAAATTTATGCCAAGCCCAATAAATAAAATCCTCCACAAAAGTAAGCCAGAAAGAGTCCGGCGCTATACTCAGACCGAGTGATGAAGACTGGGGTCGGGGAAGAGACTTCGGTAGTCTGGCTGTAATTTTCAGGATCAGAGCCAGCTTATTGTAACTTGCATAATTAATCATGGGTGTTGTTGTTTCTCAATGGATGTAGCACTGGGCTGTGCGGGGGGTGGAGCACAGCAGATACTGGTCGAGTGTCAATAGTACCCCTGAAGATCATGAGTAACAAGGCCGGACTTGGAATACAGCGGAAGCCCCACAAGTTTGCCAGTTCGTCAAGTTGGATGATATGAAATAATTTTGTTCCTACTACAATATTCGTATACAAATATTGGATGTCTACTGGTGCAAGTGCTCGAGTAAGTAGTGTGCCCTCTTTTGTCATGAGTACCGTACTGTGCTGTACCCATTAGGGGAGTGGCGTCTCGGTGCTGAAGCCGAGGGAGAAAAGACGAACACTGTACTCGAGTACCCACTCCTGCTTTAAACCCAGCCCTCCTCACCCCTCCAACGCGCCCTATCATACAACCGCTTTTCTGTCGGAATGGGAAGCAATTGTTCTGCGAGATTAGCTCATGCAAAGAAAGCAAGCATTAGGTTGTTCCCGGATAAATTTCCAGTGGTAGGCCCATAACTAGGGTCAAATTATGGATCGACCGTTTTATTTCTTTAGTCTTATTTTTGTCTTGCTTCCCTTGAGGCTTTTACTCTACTAGTGGTTTGTGGTAGAGGGAGAGACACACATCCCTCTGCTCGTACATCCCCCCACAAATTTCCGCAGGAACAAAAGATCCGGAGGAGTGTCTGTTTTGGGAGAGAGTTTAGAGTTTTATGCGGGTTTTTGTACTTGCACCGATCGCGGGGGAGAGAAAAAAAGAGAGAAAAGGAAATGGAGGTGGAATTGAGGCATGCCCGGCTTCTCCCCAGATGATGATATTGTGGATGGCATGAGCACGGTGCCTGTACCGGTACTTGTAGTATAGGCTCTGCGAAGGGGGGGTGGAGGAGGGGGAATTGATTGATGGGTCGCCGTGTGAATGTGGGTTACTTTCTTTTTGCAACCACAGGGCTGCTTGGCCAAGGCAGTGGGTGCCCGGAGACGGGGGTTAGAGGAGTACGGTATGCTCGTGTGGGAGACATTTGTATGTATCGGAAGGCCAATACAAAATACCCCCCCTGGCTTTCGGGTCTTCTGACCTGGGACAAATACTTGCACTCGAGTGCCATCAGGGTCTTGCTTTGTTTGCATGCTGACAATTGAGTTCAGGGGTTAGTTCGGTTTTGTATAAATACTTTGAGAGAGCCGCTTTTTTTTCCTTTCTCTCTGTCGATTACATCGAGAGTTTCAATTGGTAAGCCTTGCGGATTATCAATTTCGATATGGTCGGGCTTACGAACGTTCTGCTGCTCGCCGGCGCTGCCTGTTTGGCTGCCGCTGCTCCTACAGAATTGAATATCCGACAATCTAGCGCTTCTGCTACTAGTCCTCCCTGGTATCCTGCTCGTGGGCTTTCCCCCTTCTATTTGTTTGCCTTGGTTGGCTTCGTTTCATTTTGTCGGTCAATTGGAAGATTTTTTTGGTTGCTGATATGTTGGGGAAATAATAGCTAAGGGTGGAACTGCTGCATCATGGGCCACTGCGTACACTAAGGCTCAGGCCCTCGTTTCGCAGATGACTCTGCTGGAGAAGGGTTTGTATAGCCTTAGTATTTCAGGTTGATTGGACTGGACTGATAGGATTTAGTTAATATCACGAGTGGAACCGGTTGGTCAATGGGTCCTTGTGTAGGAAATACCGGTCCTGTCCCGCGTCTTGGATTCCCCTCGCTCTGTCTCCAGGATGGTCCTTTAGGCGTTCGAAATACGGATAAAATCACTTCGTGGCCTGCTGGTATTACTATTGGAGGTATTTCTCAATCGCTTATAACTTCTGATTTTCGGAAGTCTGACACTATGTAGGAACCTGGGATAAGGACCTCTTCCATGCCCGGGGTGTTGGCCTGGGATCCGAGTTCCACGCAAAGGGAGTCCATATGACTCTCGGTCCCGTGATGGGTCCTCTTGGTCGCATGCCCGCTGCTGGAAGAAATTGGGAAGGTTTCGGGTCGGATCCTTATCTCCAAGGGATTGCCGCTGCTGAAACTATCAAGGGAATTCAGAGCCAGGGGGTTGTTGCTACTGCCAAGCATTACCTTGGGAATGAGCAGGAGCACTTCCGCCAAGGAGCTAATGCTATTTCCACAAACATTGATGATAGAACTCTTCACGAAGTTTATCTATGGCCTTTCCAAGATTCCGTCAAGGCTGGTGTCGGCGCGGTCATGTGCTCTTACAACCGTGTCAACAATAGCGCCGCTTGCCAGAATTCGTACTTGCAGAATGGTATTTTAAAGGATGAACTGGGGTTCCAGGGTTTCATTATGAGGTGTGTTCATCAAAGTTTTTATATTCCGGATTGAAACTGACTATGGTAGCGATTGGACGGCGCAAATGAGCGGCGTTGCGTCTGTCCTGGCTGGGATGGACATGACAATGCCTGGTATGTTCAAGAGTTCACACAGGAATGAACACCTTGCTAATTTGGTATAGGTGATGGTCTGGTTTGGGATGATCGGGTTTCCCTCATGGGTCCAAATTTCACCACAGCTGCTATGAATAGCTCCGTGCCTTTGGACAGAATTGATGATATGGTTACCCGTATCGTTGCGACCTGGTATCAGTTCGGCCAAGATAGTGGCCACCCGGAACCCAACTTCAGTTCGTGGACCAAGAACACTACTGGTCTTTTGTACTATGGATCGAACGAGCCCCCATATGCCATCGTTAACAAACACGTTGAGGCTCGCGCCGACCATGCGGCTCTTGCTCGCAAGATTGCCGCGGAAGCCATTGCTTTGTTGAAGAATGAAGACGTCCTCCCGCTGAAGAATCCAATGAAAATCGGTGTTTACGGAAGCGATGCTGGTCCGGGTGACGGACCCAATGCTTGTACCGATCGAGGGTGCAATCAGGGTACCCTTGCTGTCGGATGGGGAAGTGGTGCCACCGATTTTGAGTACTTGGTCACTCCTCTTGAGGCTATCCAAAAGCAAGCTGCCACCTATGGCGGCCAAGTTTCTTCCATTCTAAACAACACTAAACTTGATGAGATTAAGGCCGATGCTAAGAAACAAGACATCTGCTTAGCTTTCGTCAACGCTGATGCCGGTGAAGGTTATCTCTCATGGCAAGATGTTGATGGCGACAGGCCTAATCTCAAGACTCAGCTTGGAGGAGATGATTTGATCTTGGCTGTTTCAAATGCTTGCAAGACCACTGTTGTTGTCGTTCACTCTGTCGGCCCTATCATTATGGAGAAGTGGGTTCACTCTCACAAGGTTGATGGTATCCTCTGGGCTCATTTACCGGGCCAGGAAAGCGGGAACTCACTGGTCGATGTTCTTTGGGGTGCTGTTAACCCTAGTGGAAAGCTGCCATACACCATTGGAAAGAGCTTGGAGGACTACGGCCCAACCGCTGGTGTCCTCTACCAGTTCAACGGAACCTCCTCTCCACAACAGGACTTCACCGAAGGTTTGTTTATTGACTACCGTTACTTTGATAAGAAGGGTATCACCCCTCGCTATGAGTTTGGCTTTGGTATGTCTTATACCACCTTCGAGTTCTGCGATCTCAACGTTCTCCGCACTGGATCCATGGAGCCTCTTCCTAGGCCTCGCCCCGCTCCTGAGGTTACTCCTCCAACCTATCATTCTAAGCTTCCTCATCCTTCTGAGGTCGGATTCCCTCCTGGATTCACCAAGATCAACCGCATGATCTACCCTTACCTTACTAACACCAACATAACTGTTGGGCCCTACCCGTACCCGGATGGCTACACCACCCCTGCCCACAAGTCTGAAGCCGGCGGTGCCGAGGGTGGCAACCCGGCGCTCTGGGAGATAGTCTACACCATCACCCACACTCTGAGAAACACTGGAAAGGTTGCTGGAGCGGAGGTATCTCAGCTTTACGTCAATTACGGATCCAAGGGCACTGTTGGTGAGTAGTAATGACTCCTTATAACGTTGTAATTTGGTACTAATACAAGGGTTCAGAATTCCCTGAGCGTGTTCTCCGTGGCTTCCAGAAAGTCTTCCTTCAGCCTGGCGAAAGCAAGACGGTCACCTTCAAACTTACCAGACGCGACCTGAGTTATTGGGACGTTACCAAGCAAAACTGGGTCATCCCATCCGGAGGCTTGGGCTTTTCCATTGGCCAGAGTTCGAGGATATTCCACCTTCGCGGAAACCTCGGGTATGGGTATTAAACCAGACACTTTACCCTCTATAAAATAAGCTTTGGACGGAAAGCCAAGGTGGTAATTCACTTCTTGTACATAGCTAGTTTATCATAGGTAGTTTATTTTCGGAGTCGAGATTACTGTATCATCGTGTACCGGTACCGGTACTGTACACATTGGATTCTTGGCGGTTAGGGGGGGTGCTAATTGGGGATAAAGTAGATTTTTCTATTATATCATACTATATATATGGAGTTGTGCATCGCGCGTGTGAAATTGTGCGGGGCAGGTGGTGGTGCTCCTGACTAATTCATCTAATACTATATCACTGATTCGCTACGCCATGGTATTATGGTACTGTGCAGTGGGTACAGTAACGCGAATGCGACACCTTGGAGGATAACTTATTCTACCGGCATTGATTTTACCTCCAAAATCAAGTGGCGTAGCTCAATTGCTTTTATACACAGGTATTATACTTTGCAACGGCGTACCGGGAGGATAACCGATGATACTTGAATGCGGTGCACGACTATGTCCCGGAAAAGAAGGTAAGGAACTTGTGAATCTTACCCGTATATATATGGTTCAGCTCATGATGAGCGAGCGAGTTAGACTAGGAAAGTACAGTACATCCTAGAGAAAACTTAATACCGAACTAAATATAAGAGAAAGTTCATCTATTTCATATGGAGTCTGTAGCCAAGAGCCAGATATATAGTACAGGGTTGCTGGGTTGGAGCTTTCATGACGTTCCATAGAAGAAAAGTTGTATACGGTCTTGAAAGTAATAATAGTAATTCAGGTAAACTTTTTTCTTTCTTTTTTTCTCTCTCAAGCCTTATAGCACAACCTCAATTAATTTTTATTAAAATCTGATATGAAAATTTTGCCTTTATCTAACCTTGCATATCTGCGTCTTGGCTACAGGTGCCATGTCAGATGAATTAATTCTCTCTTATATCTGGTTTGGTATGATTTTTTTTTTTGCGATATAGGGTGTATGGAACTTTTCTGGCCTATCTGGTTGGTTTATGGTGGGCGGGACTATTGATCAGTCCCGCCGCTGAAGTTATGATACTTTAACGGCCGGGTGTGGAGGAGTGGGGCGTGCAGGTACTTGGGTTGAGCCTATTTGCACTGCATTGGAGGGTGTTAGGAGGGAGAGAGGGAGGGTTGAGTGGGGTGGGGCGTGGCGGCGGGGGTTCGTGGTTAGGTTGCTTGCTTACATGAGTACATACGATACGGCACCGCGCTCGAGTAATGCGGGTAGGTTTTGGGTGGGTAGGTTTATAATAATAGCAAGAGAGGGTCTATCTAGGAATATATCATAAAAAGGTTGGTCACTGTGCGACGGTGGTGAATTGCTACTGTGGCTGAACCTGAACGGAAAGTAGCTTCAGTGGGCTCGTGGTGTAGTGGTAGCGGTAGTCTTAATAGTACCCCCGGGCTTCGGAAACCGAATATCCTGTAAGATGCGCTCTAGTGCTGGCCTGCCAGAAGTGAAGTGTTCATGCGGAATACAAAATATCACTCGATCTCGATTATTTATTTATTTCTGTTGTATGATATTGTGCTGGCTATCCGGAGATTTGCCCGGGGGGGGATTCTGAAAATGTGTCGGCCCTAGCCATACGATTTTGGGGTGCTTCTGCATCCGGTGGGTGAGTACTATAATGAGTTAACTGGAATAGTTGAGGATGGCGCTAGGAAGTCTGGAGTATCCCCCTTTGGATTATTAGGGAAGAGGAACGGCGAAAATGATCTCTCTTTCAGGATCCGGTTAAGACGAGTGAATAGAGAAATTCAGCAAGTATTAGTAGGAGAGGTAACTTCAGTGTCCTGGCGGGATTCTCGGTTACTCTAGTTCTGAGGTACTAGGCTAGCAGATTGGGGGGGGGGGGTGGTGATGGGAGAGTGTGTGAAATTTTGGTTGTGCTTTGCTAACTAGAAAAGCGAGAGAAGGGAAGAGGAGAAAAAGGGTGGACTGGAGAACGTTGGAAGTTCAGTCTGCTTAGGGTATAGCACTTGAACTAAATTTTCGAAAGTATATCCTGGCAAAGCGAAGTGGGGAAGGCGGGGACTCTCGCTATAACCAGGGGTGGATGCTGGTTTCCCCCCACACTACTTATTCGCTATCTCCGCTGGTCTAGGTGTAATGTGATGGTCTAGGAGACATGTGGTTTACAGCGGAATGAAAGGGCGAGCGAGAGAAAGGAGGGGAGAAGGAAGGGAGGAAAGGGAGAAGGAGGGGTGAGAGGTATAAACTGGAGCGGGAGTCTATCATATATCTAAGGAAGGAAAAGATAGATTAAGCGGAATTTTCAAACTGGCGAAGGAGAAATATCCCATTTGATCAAGATAGACCCGCTGTTGGTAAGCATCTGTAGGAGCTTCTCACTTCTTGCTATATATACCATATCCTCTATAAAATTCAAATATCCACAAGATGCTAAGTTAAAGAATGCCCAAAGTATGGAATAAGAAAGTAAGTGTGGGGACTATGGTAGTGCCCACATATCCTACGCAACTTGGAATTATGGACCCAGATAAAGCATTTTAAGAGCGTGAGGAGATACTATCTTATTAGTTAATAATGAAGTCTGAAGTCAGTAATTATAGAATCTCATATTGCCATTTTAACAGAACTACAACAATAACAATCAACATACCTGCATACGGATTCCCGGAGCCAGCGCAGCCTGCCCAATTTCATGATTCCAACGTCCCACACTTGCTCCATTCATATCGGCCCCCTTTCCTGAAACTCCTGCCATCTGTATTTTCTCAAAAATCCCGCCAGAATCATCATTCCTTGTAATAACACTCAGGCGAGCACAACCATTTATGTTCCAGGGCAATGGGCTCTGGACGACAAGTAACCGGGCGATAACCGGTGATCGCGGAGACCGCTTGCCCCAACGCACCCTGGTTCCTGACTGTTGAGTGATATCACGAGCAAAGGGCGGTATCGAGTGGTATTATGAGTAAATAAGCGGAGAGCGGTCACCAAGGTAAGAAAGTTACTGGTATTGGAGAAAGACAAGAAAGAGATTAAGAGGAGAAGAGAAAGGAGGTAAAGAGAGGAGAAAGGAAAGGAAGGGCCTAGAAATAGGGGTGGAGGCAGCGGGTGACGCAATAGGTCACGAGGCATCACTCGTGACAGAGGAACGGAGAGTGTTGGTATGGTTTCTCAATCCTCTCAAATGCTACTTTCAGCTCTCTATTTTTTTTTCTGAATCCGAGTATGGGTTTGGACTTCTTTATTATTCCTTTTGTCTCCATATACTTTCTTTGAACTTGAATACCTTTGTTTGTTGCGGATTCCGGTGGAGTGGGCGAAGCGGGACTGAATCTCTTCACTATTTAACTGGTTTATATCTTTCCTTTCATTCTAGTGGTAATCGAAGCAATTAATAATCTTGACTGTTATATATTACTACTACTTCGTCCAAGTGTCAAGCGCATATTGCAACAGAGAGAATAACAGCACGACCATGGTTTCCAACACTGACACTATATCTATGTACTAACCCCCTCTAGGAGAAAGTCCGTTACTATTTCTCCTAGAGGCGATAGTTAGCACAAGGGCCATAGTTGGGTATTGTTACAACCACTCAGCATGAGAGCTCTCATAAAATGAAATTTCTCTCTACCTGTGGAATGGGTCTTGCCTCCACATGTACAAAAGTTATGCAATATTACCTATATTAACCCACCGGAATCTTGGTTAAAGGAAACTGTGGGTAAGTCTATATACACACCCCGCTCAAAGGAGGATAGAGAAATGAATGAGTAGTAATTTTACTGGCAAACCGACCTAACTGTACTGTCTAAAGGGCAACATTAATTTGCCATTCACAGGAGAAAACAAAAGGTGAAAGGGGGTAAAAGGTAAAACAAATGAAAAAGATTGATAATAATCGGGGGGGAATCTATAATGGGAAACTGTGACAATGATCAGTGGGTGCGACGAAAGTTGTAAGGGAGAAAACAAAAGAGGGAAATACCTTCCCACCTTTTTATTCCAGCGACGGAACCGAAGCTCGAAAATATTCACTGGACCGCACCGTTAAATATCGAGGCGGTGTTGAATTATTGTGCAAATGCTTTGCATGTAAAAGATATAATAGAATTTAGGCAGGGAGAGTTCTCGAGAAGGAAAGGAAGAGATGGTCGTGAGATATATCGTAGGCAGGAGAGGGGTGATGAGAGGGGCAGGAGAAAGGCCGTGGGCGCCATACGAGATAGCAGATAGCCACGGTCATAGGTTCGAAGAGGGTAATAAAGCTCGGAGCTCGCCAATTGTGGGCGAGACTGGGGTTGGGGGTCTCCAGGCTTGCGGCAGGTTCACAAACTCCATCATATATCTTTGTAAACCCATACGGGAGCGGCATGTAACTGTTTTTATTTGGCCTGTCGTCGTTAATGCCTTTCCGGTCCGAAATTTGCTTCACTACTGAGTCGCCCCTTTTGGCTATAGCTCACGACATCTTCTCGGCCTAAAAGCTGCCTCACAACTGACTGGCGCTCTTTGATTGCAGCTTAAGAAGGTGGTGTGTTGCCCTCATTGCTTGGGATGTCAGTTGACGTCTTCCGGCCTAAAAGTTGCTTTCCCACCGAATTTTGTCCTCTTACAGTAGCCTAGTGAAGTGGTGCCTGTTGCGGGGGATAAATCGTAGTGGCGGCACAACAGCTCGATCTAGACTCAGGGCTCAAACTAAAGGGTACGTATAATCGGAAACTTCATTCGCTCGTCTTCTCTAAAACAAAACTAACTAAACATAAATCTATATAAGAATAAAAGTATCTCAACCATTCTATCGTCTGCCACCCACATCGATCTCTCCTTCAGGCATATCCCCATGATAACAATAAAGGAAAGACATCACCAGAAAACCCTTCTGTCTATCCTTTCTTCTAGAACAAATGAAACAGCTAAAACAATTCTCCCGCCTTGTTCTTCATCAATCCACTTTCCTTGTCTCTGACAACTATCCACTTCCGTAAACTCTAACAGTGCCCTGCCTACATGATTTAGTTTTTCAGGGTTGACGCCGTCTAAAAGGTATCATACCTAACCACCGCCTGGTGCCTTTCTATTGGCATATTCCTAACGCAAAAGCTGCTCCACCACTGACTCGTGCCCGCCTCTCAAAGCCAGCGAGAGTGGTGTCCAACCATCGTCGTCTGGCCTGTTGGGGTTGACGTCCTCTCGGTCTAAAAGGCACTTAACCACTCCATCGTGCCCTTTTGACGCAGCCCATGAAAGTGGTGTCCTGCCCGCATTGTCTGGCTTGTCCGGGTTAACGTCTTCCCGATCCAAAAGTTGCTTGACTATTGCCTCGTGCCTGCTGACTGCAGCCTGGGCGAAGGCTGTGGCGCCGGCGTGGTCAGGCTTGTCGGGGATGAGGTCTCGCCGGCCCAACAGCAGCCTTACCACTAAGTCTTGCCCCCCGACTGCAGCCCACAAAAGTGGTACCCTGCCCTCACTGTCTGGGATGTTGGGGTTGACGTCTTCCCGGCCCAAAAGCTCCTTCACCACTGACGCACGGCCGAGGAACGCAGCTGCGGAAAGTGGTGTCCTGCCATCATTGTCTGGCTTATTAGGGTCGACGTCTTCTCGCTTCAGAAGTTGCTTTGCCACTAACACATGCCCATAAACCGCGGCTATAAAAAGTGGTGTCCAACCATCGACGCCTGGCTTGTTCGGGTCGATGTCCCCCCGGACTAAAAGCTGCTCTACCACTGACTCGTGCCCGGGAATGGCAGCTAGCGAAAGTGGTGGCCAACCATCGTTGTTTAGCCTGTTGGGGTTGACGTCTCCCCGGTTCAAAAGCTGCTTGACCACTGACGCATGGCCGGACAACGCAGCTACCGAAAGTGGTGTCCTGCCCTTCTTGTCCGGTTTGTCAGGGTTGGCATCTTCCAGGCCCATAAATAGCTTAACTACTGCCTCATGCCCGTTAATCGCAGCAAACAAAAGCGGTGTCACACCCTCGTTATCTGCCCGGTTGGGGTTGACATCTTCGCGCTCCAAAAGCTGCTTGACCACTAAGTCGTGCCCGCAAATCGCAGACCACAAAAGTGGAGTATTGCCCATGTTGTCTGGCTTGTCAGGGTCAACGACATCCTGTCTCAGTAATAGTGCCACCGCCTCCTCCTGTCCTTCCCTCGTTGCCAATAGAAGTGGCGTCAGACCCGAAGAATCTCCCTTGTTGGCATCATAGCCATTCGTTTCTAACAGAGCAGTTATAACCTCAACAATCCCGAAGAAAGATGCACAGTGTAGTCCAGTGAAGCGTGAATGGGGATTAACTTTCGACCAGTCACTCAGAGGGAATATTTGCTCCAAAAGGGAGTTAGCCGCTACATGGCTCTCGTCCTGGTCCAAGAGCTCCATTGCAAGCAATATCGTGCGATCCGAAAGTTCCTTCTTTGCGTGGGTGCCCCAATATCGCGAACAATATTCAAGGAAGGGCATGCTTGAGAGGTCAGGTTGCGCCTTAGCCGGAAGAGCCCTAGCCCGGTCAGAGTTCAGATAAGTCAAGCAAGTTTCCGCCATCACCAAGTGGGCTCGGGTGAAAAGATTGCGGTTAGTGGAGAGGTACTCGCGGAGTGTGTAGTGGATTAACCGCAAGGTCGAGGCTTCCTTATCTACCGTGACAAGTCCTTGACAACAGGTGAGCAGGGTCTCTATCGCTAGGACATCATCGCTATTAAAATGTGTAGATCCAATTTCTACAGCGAGCGCGTGGCACAGTTCATCTACTCGTAATGGCCTTTCTGAGTGGCATATCCACATCAACGCGGCGGTAGCAAGCTTTGCTTTCTCCCCTTCTTGAGCTCTTATCCGTTGTAGTGTTTCCTCGTATGCCTCTCCCAACTCTAGTCCATCCCCCATGGCATGAAGCCTCTTCCGCCTCCGATGGATCGTTGCTTCCCTGAGGATTGCTTCGACTTTGAGTGAAACCAGTAGGAATCTGGATTCGCACCTGTTAGTACATCATTTATGAAGGGTTTCTGGACTCCTCACTGTAACGTACGTTTCCGGGATCTCTTCGAGAATGCTGTTCATAATATCATCCTCCAACTCACTATCCATCACTTCGGGAGTTGTGTCCTGCCTCAGTCTCGCGCGTAGATATGTGACTATATCATCATCCTTGGGCTTTATCGATAGACTTATCACTCTTCCACCTAGCTCCCTCTCAACCGCTCCTCGGATGTGCGACCTCCCTGTTATGAACATTCGGGTATTTGGTGATGTCTGGAGAATTTGGCCCAATGCATTAAGAACTTGGAGTCGATACTTTGGAATACATTCGTCAAGGGCATCAATGCAGATGAATGTGCGCCGCGAAGATAAGATAGCCGGGAACATTTTCACAAAATCAGGAAGTAGCAACCCTCGACCACCAATCACCTTCTTCTGTCCCTGAAACTTCAGCCAGACTTCCGCAGGAATTGCTTCTAACCCACTTAGAAGCTGTTTGAGCAGGGAACCAAGCATGTTTGTTGGAGACTGGGCCTCCCGGGACGCAAAGTCATAATAAAAACAAGCTACTGCCATATCATTTTCTATCGCCCGGTCGCATAAATGGTCTACTACTACCGAACTATCATCGTGGCCTGTCAGCAATAATGTTGCTTGATTCACACTGACGATCTCTCGTACCTGATGTAACTCTTGCCCACCCCTGCATCTCCGTAGCAGAACAAGGCCGCGTGATCTGATTCGTCCTTCCCACACCCATTATACCAGTTTCTGAACTCTTTTGTCCCCAGTAGCCAGTCTCCTACACTATCCACCCGCTGATTGCGTATATCCTGATGTCGTACCTGGGGCTCTAAGGGTGACAACCAGGCCAGGATTTTGGACTCATCATCGGCAGCAGTGAATGTAATAACATTATTATGATTGAAAGAATCGATGTTGTTTGCAAAAGCTCGAGACATCCTCGTCTTTCCTTAGCTTGGGATTCTACAAGTATAGAGAACAGTTGTTGAAGAGCTTTGGATCGGTTGACAAAAGTTCAGGCGAGTTTAGGGAAGCGGGGTTCATGGATCTTTCTGTTGAGTGTAGTAGGGTACGGGCAACCACCCTAGTTGTGTTGTGGAGAGCACAGAAAAGCGTTGAGGGTAAACCACTAGTTGCGCACACATGTTTGTTAGTCCTATTTAGTTAGCAGCAGCGCGCATCTGAGAATAGAACAAGTTCTCTCTCACATCCACCACGTCCACCACCCAACACTTTCCTGGGACTGCCTGATCGCTGTCTAATCTAATCAATCGACAGATGGTTTGTGAAACCGAAACCCTTCCCCTTGTGTTCCTATCACTGGGAGCAAGGCTGCGGAAGAAGCCACCATACCTCACCTCCAATCGGTCGTGTTCTCATAAATTGTGCGACAAGTCATAGTGCCATACGAATTAACTAACCCGAACACTCCCACACTACTAGGGCAATGAGTTGCTATATTTCCAGAATTAATGGGTTATGATTGAATGCCTTATGATGCGAACAGCCAAACAGCCACAGTGCCCCCGGCAAGAGGAATTTTTCAACACAGAATTAGGGATCACTATTAGCTATCTTTGTATTTACCACAGAACCCCTGAACTTGAAAAACGGGGACTTGGCAGATTCTGGGAAATTTTACCTTGATCGAAGCCTGTTGCGATTCCGGGTAGGGTGAAGTACAAGTACTGCTGCTTATCTCACCAAGCTTATTTGTGGTCTCTGAGCTTAAGTTAACTACTTTTGGGGGGGAGGAGTCTACAGTAACTTAAACTCTCTCTTTGGTGAGAGGTGAGCCGTTAACCCATTGCCACCCCAAGGAGCTTCTGGAAGCAGGTAGGAAATATCATACCTGGCTACTAGAAGCGGGGGCTGTGAATTTTTATGCGGGCTCAGAGACCTACGATTTCTTTCCTTGCTGCGAGAAAAATTGGGCAAATCACCCGCTCCAAAATCCCTTAACCATCATGGCTGATCGCTCTTCTCAAGATTGCTTGCCTGTAAAATTATACCAGAACTGTCTCGAATTAAATTCATGAAACAAAGGCTTGACAGGGTATTGAATTCAGAAGTCCATCACAATCAGTGGACACATTGTGAACCTTCTTGGTTACCCACCCCCGGTAGTCAAGACCTTGCTAAAGAGATACACGAACCCTCCATGATAATCACAATTTCCATAGGATTCTAAAGCTTCTTTTGGTTTGCTGGGGCCTCCCGGGCCTTCCAGGACACTGTCTCCAGTATCTTAGAAATGGCAACTGGGACTCCCAGACCAATGATCGTCCATCTGGTTGTCAATCGCGATACAGTATGATTTCGTCCATGTAGCTCCCAAGGTTCAGAGGCGAAGAACTCAAAACACACAACCAAGTACTGGGGAACCAGAATATAGTGGCATGGAACTTAAATCAGTACCTCGAAAAAGCCACCTTCAAAGCTCAGTAAGGTGCAGCACCGCATGTATAATGGTCAGCTATGGGATGTATGGAGAGAGGTATGGAGAGAGGTAAGGGGATATTCCAGAGCACTGAAAGTGCAAAAACAAACCCCCTACTAAACTTATTGAAGTTTTGTCAAATGGTGGGAGGAAATATCCGCTGGCCAAATTGCTCCTGACCCTGCCTGTGTCATAAAGAGTCATGCCTTATTCCTTGGCTCACTACTGCACCCAAGATATTGGAGGAATAAGGGGCTTAGTTTAAACCTAGAATGATTGACTACCAGTGAAGGAAGAATTCCTTGATTCTTGCGAATAAGGCCTTTTGGACATCTTAAGGGGTATTGTGGCAATTTAGGTTGTATATACATACTTGATTTCTTTTTTTTGTAGTGCCGTTAAATTGGTCGCTCATGAGTTAGCTACAGTCTTTCCCCTTTAAAATTTATCCCTCCTCCTTTGCCATGTTGCACGCCAGAATTTTCCCTCCAGCTTCCTGAAACCCGAAGTCAATCCCATAGAATCTCATCCTACCACCTTTTCAGAATGGCAACAGAACAATAAGAATAACAGTCGATGTATACAAGTTTCCTAGTCTAGCGCATCCTGTAGGAGTTCGAGATTCCCGTATTCTATACTATCATACTTCCCATGCCATTCCGCGTTCCTTCTACTCCTGTCTTTTATCTGTTCTTAACATTCCTGTGGGAGAGATCATTTCCACAACAACCCCATACCGGCACCTGCTATCTCGGTTACAGCGGCAATGTACTCCAGGCAGCACTTCCTACAAGGGTATTTCTTTGGCAGCTCTGGTTGCTCCGCCTGCATCCCCAGCCTAGCTATCCCAACCCCCTGCCGATGTCAGAAATGGCTGTGCCCTCTACAAGCAATAAGAGAGTGGACATGAAATGGATTAGAAATTTCGGCACCCCCGTTGTCCGACCTGTCGGAGTTGACGTCTCTCTGGCCCAAAAGTTGCTTTACCACCGAATTGTGCCGTTTTATGGTAGCCTAGGAAAGTGGTGTCTGGCCCACGTTGTCTGGTTTGTCGGGGTTGACGTCTTCGGGTCTAGAAGTTGCTTCACCCTCCAGCCGTACTCTTTTGCGGTGGCCCGCATCGTCCGGAATGTCAGGATTAACGTGTTTCCGATCCGAAAGTTGTTTAACCACCGCCTCGTGACCGCTGAGTGCAGCCTGGGCGAGGGGTGTGGTGCCCTCGTGGTCGGGCTTGTGGGGAATGATGTTTTTCCGATCCAAAAGTTGCTTCACTACTGATTCGTGCCCTTTGGTCGCAGCCCACAAAAGTGGTGTCTTGCCCTCTTTGTCCGACCCATTAGGGTCGACGTCTCCCCTGTCCAAAAGCTGTTTGACCACTAACTCTTGCCCTCTGGATGCAGCCCACGAAAGTGGTGTCCTACCCTCGTCGTCGGGTTTATCAGGCTTGACGTCTTCCCGGTCCAGAAGTTGCTTCACCACTGAGCTGTGCCCTTTTGCGGCAGCCCAGAAAAGTGGTGTTCTGCCCACATTGTCTGGCTCGTCGGGCTTGACGTCTTCGTGGTCTAAAAGTTGCTTCGCCACTGACTCATGCCCTTTAATCGCCGCCCACGAAAGTGGGGTCGTACCCTCGTGATCTCGCCTGTCAGGGTCGACGTCTCCCCGGCCTAAAAGGTATCTAACCACTGCCTCATGCCCGTTAATTGCGGCCCAAGAAAGTGGTGTCCTACCATTTTCGTCTGGGTTGTTGGGGTTAACGCTCCCCCGATCCAAGAGTTGCTCTACCACTGAACTGTGCCCATTTAGTGCAGCCCACGAGAGTGGTGTCTTGCCCTTTTTTTCTGGCTTATCAGGGTTAACGTCTCCCCGGCCTAAAAGCTGCTTCACTACTGTCGAGCGCCCGCCACTCGCAGCATGCAAGAGTGGTGTCCAACCGTCATTGTCCGGCTGGTTGGGGTCGACGTCTTCTCGAGCTAAAAGTTGCTCAATCACTAACCCATGCCCGGAAGCCGCAGCTAACGAAAGTGGTGTCCTGCCCTCACTGTCTGGCTTGTTGGGGTTGACGTCTTTTGAGTTCAAAAGTTGCTTCACCACTGACCCACGCCCGAAAACCACGGCTATGGAAAGTGGTGTCCAGCCATAGTTGCCTGGCTTGTCCGGGTTCACACGCTCCTGGTCCAAAAGTAGCTTGACTACTGCCTCATGCCCCCTAAGCACAGCCTGGCTGAGGGGTGGGTTGCCCTGGCAGTTTGGCTTGTTGGGATCGACGTCTCCGCGCTCCAAAAGTTGCTTCACCACTGACTCGTGCCCGCTAACTGCAGCCCACGCAAGTGGGGTATTGCCACTGTTGTCTGGCTTGTTGGGGTCAACTGCTTTCTGGCTCAACAATAGTACCACTGCCTCCTCCTGTCCTCCCTTCGCTGCCCATATAAGTGATGTCATGCCCGTAGAATCTCCCACATTGGCATCACAGCCATCCACCCCCAACAGTGCTGTTATAAACTCAACAACCCCGAAGAAAGATGCACAGTGCAATCCACCAAACAGCAAGGGTGCATTGACATCCGGGCAATCGTTTGGATGCAATACTTGCTCCAAAAGGGAGTTGGCAGCTACGTGGTTCTCGTACTGACCCAAGATCTCCATTGCAAGCGATGTCATGCGATCTGAATGTTCTCTCTTTGCGTGTGTACCCCAATATCGCGAACAATATTTGAGGAAGGGTATGCTTGAGAGATCAGGTTGTCGCTTGACCTGGTCTGAATCCAGATAAGTCAAGCAGGTTTCTGCTATTTCCAAGTGGGCTCGGGGGAAAAGGTTGCAATGAGTGCAGAGGTACTCGCGGAGCGTGTGGTGGATCAACCGGACAGTGGAGGCTTGGTTATCCACCGTGACCAGTCCTTGACAGCAGGCGAGCAACGTCTCTATCGCGGGAACATTGTCACTATTGAGATATGTGGATCCAACCTCGACAGCGAGTGCATGACACAGTTCATCTGTCCGTAGTGGCCTTTCGGAATGGCATATCCACATCAATGTGGTCATGGCAAGCCCCCCCTTTCCCCCGTCCTGGGCTCTTATCCGTTGCAGTGTTTCTTCGTATGCCTGCCCCAACTCTAACCTATCCCCCATCGCATGGAGCCTCTTCCGCCTCTGATCGATCGTTGTCCCTCCCAGAATTGAGTCTACCTTGAGCGAAACCAGCAGGAATCTGTATTTGCACCTGTCAGCGTATGGCCTGTGAAGTTTTCTTGCCCCTACTGCGACGTACGTTTCCGGAACCTTTTGGGGAATCCTCTTCATTATATCATCCTCCAACTTATTATTCATCACTTCGGGAGTTGTGTCCTTCCTCAGTCTCACGCGTAGATATGTGACTATATCATCATCCCTGGGCTTTATTGATAGACTTATCACTCTTCCACCTAGCTCCCTCTCAACCGCTCCTCGGATGTGCGACCTCCCTGTCATGAACATTCGGATATTGGGCGACATCTGGAGGATTTGGCCCAATGCATCAAGAACCTCGAGTCGATACGTTGGAATACATTCGTCAAGGGCATCAACGCAGATGAATGTGCGCTGTAATGATAAGACAGTCGGGAACATTTTCACAACATCAGGGAGTTGCAGTGCTCGACCACCGATCATCTTCTTCTGTTGCTGAAATTTCTGCACGATTTCCGCCGGGATTGTTTCTAAGGCATTTAGAAGCTGTTTTAACAGGGAGCCGAGCATATTTGTCGGAGACTGCTCCTCCCGGGAAGCGAAGTCAAAGTAAAAACAGGCGACTGCCACATCTTTTTCTATCGCCCAGTCGCACAAATAGTCTGCTACCATGGAGCTATCATCGTGACCTGTCAGCAATAATATCCTTTGTTTGCCCCGCACTCGTGGTCCCTCCTACCTAATGTAGCTCTTACCGACTCCCGGGTCGCCATAGCAGAACAAGGCATGATCAGATACGCCCTTCCCACCACTGCCGCCACACCAGTTTTCGAATTCTTTCGTCTCCAGTAGCCAACTTCCTATACCCCCTACCCGCTGATTGCAGATGTCCTGATGTCGAACCCGGGGCTCTAAGGGGGAAAACCAGGCCAGAATTTGGGACTTGTCATCGGCCGCTGTAAAGTAAAAGTTGTTTGAAATAGTATTGAAAGAATTGATGTTGAAAGAGTTGATGTTACCGGACAAAACTTGCGTCATCCCTTCTTCTCTCACTGCTCGAGACACTGTGGAGAACTAGTTGTTGAAGAGCCTTAGATCGGTTGGCCAAGTTCCACTAAGCTTATGAAAAGCGGACTCTCTACCGTAGAATTCCTGAAGTATGATAAGGAGTGCCACTTATTCGAAATTTTAGTCAGGAGAGAGGGCACCTAAGGTTTAGGGTCTTCTAATTTAATCAATAATCTACGCCCGTTGCTAGGTGCGCTTGACTTCTAGATTCGGCTGAGGAATTCTGCCGCACTTTATCCCATCACTGCCTACCTCGAGTAATCACAACCCATTCAGTCAGCAAGGAATACCGGATGGCACTGCTAAATTTATGAAACTGAAAGCCGGGCACTAATGCACGTGTACTCGAGTACGAGTACGCCTCCGGATAAAGCGCCACATCTCACCTCCAGCCACCCGACTACTACTCGAGGATGATCTCTCCTAACTTGCATCCCAGGCTACCAGCACCCCTCAATAGGAATTCACTAATAGGAGGTATCCCAAACTCCCACTTGTATGATTTCAACTGCCGGAGCAACAAGTCACCGGCTACCGGTATCTCCTCAGAATCAATATTTCAGTCATGACCAAACGCCGTAAATCCCTCCTCAGCAAAAAAAGTGTTGATTAAATGAACAGAGAAGGGAGCGAGGAGCATTGTTTTCAGTGAAATCATCAGGATCCAACATTTTTTTTTTCTTTCCCAAAAGAGTGATTTAGCTGTTGTATTGCTATCTTACCAGCCCAGAAGCTTTAGTGCCGGTAATATTAGGCTGAGTGATTTGAGAGTTCAAATTTAGCATAGGTCCCATAATATCTTGAATAATATTCGAGAAAGGGCATGTCCGAGAGGTCAATATTAAGCTTAATCAGAACTGCTACAGCAGAGCAAGTAGACCAGACTGCTCCTCGGCTTAAACATGTGTCTAATAAACTGTGGATGCACCTGTTTACTCTCCGTGGGCTAATCTAACCACTAGTAATCACTCCCCACACGGCCTTCTCTACCACGCTTGGCCAGACACCCCCGAGACCGCCTGCTGAGCTTCCCCTACGTCCAGTTTCAACCCCTCTTCGGGGGATCTCGTTCCCGTGTTTGCTTTGTGCAATATAGTATAGCAGAGAATCATTAAACAACTTCCCATACAGCCGGTAGGCAGAAGTCTTCTTTATATGTTTTCGGCTAATTAAATTTAGCTATCATAAAATACATCTCTACAACAAAAAGACTGCTTGTGAAGGTTGGGCAGAAGGACGATAATTACCTCCAGACGTTGCCAGCCAAATCCATTCGCCAAAAAGCAGCGCATTTGTTATGTACCGATAGGCGGAATCTAGAGAGATCGGAAATTTACCCTCCCGCCCCCCGCTAGGCCGATTTCCATCGACTCAACTACAGATATGGCACTCCGCCCCCAAACAGCGGAAATGACGCTATAGACCGAAAAAGAGTTACCGTGCCAATCGGTACTGACACTTGTGCCCAGATGGATCAGATCGACCAGCCAGAGCTGAGTCCGTTGGAATTAGTGTTTATCCGCACTACAAACAAGTCACTCTGACCACTAGTCCTACTCCTTTTACCGTCGGGTTACACTCCTCCGCCCACCACTCCCTCAGCTTCGCCGCATACCCTATCCAGTTGCAATTGTCATCTCTCTTCCCCGGTTCTTCACAAGGTGCCGATTCCTGATTTCTTCTAGTCCCTCCCCCCTTGCTTCTCCATCTCTCTTGACTCAAGGATATAACCCACCTTGTACATGCAGTGCCACAGAAAATCAAGCCTGTCTCTCTCTCCCCTGCTGAAACGCACAACTACAAGTGCCGAGTGACTAGTCATGATCGCTTAGTTACCCAAAGAAAATAAACAAGAAAAACAAAAACGTGGGAATGAAGGTTGGAAAACAAAAAGATATGCTGGTATCACTGTTGGATGGCTTTCCACTGCTCCATTATATTTTTATTTTTTTTGCTCTGTTTTGTGCTTTAGCATATATATGACGGGGGGATAAAAGGAGTTCTCGATGAGAGCTACCGAAGGGAGAAGAGCAGCTTTAAACACTATATAGCAGGATCATACGGTACACACAATCGATGCAAACTATCACACACAAGCAGACTGTACAGTTTAGGTCGCGATCCATGCTATAGCCATCAGGTACCTGAGAGCGTTGCATCCCAAGCACGCGTTCGCTGGACCGACAAACCAGCATATCCAACTTTGAAATCGACCCATACACACCACCCCTGTCCACGAGACACTTCCAACTATCATATATCTTCCACCATCGCTCCACTCTCGTCCGCTCCGTGGGGCGAGCGGAAGCCAACCTGTTCTACACTGTCCTGCCCAATTCCAGGCGCGAACCCGCGCGAGCCCCTTCACATTTCCCCCTTTGCTCGCAATGTGGGTATATGCCGATGTAAGTATGTGCGTTAATCCTGTTTACAACTCATATCAAACGAGTCATTAGTATCCCTTCCCCCACGCAAACTAAGCTACGTTGACCCCTACTCTACGGTTTGCAGCATTCATAGCAATTAATAGGCTTGGTGGCCGCTCACGGGAGCAGGCATTGTTCGGCAAGTGCTTCCGTTAGCCGCGGTAGAGTAAAGTAATTCCGAACCGTGGGCCGGCGAAGATGAGGGAAGAGTTTTAAATCCAAAGGCTCTCTTGTATGAAGCTTGTGGATCCATAGCGAAAAAAGGTAGATGAGCCAGGGCCCAGGGGAAAGAGAGAAACACTACAGAGATCCAGGGGGAGTAAGGAGAAAGTGGGGGAGGTTTTGATAGGGTGGGGAGGGCCTTTGTCCTTAACAAACTATAGAGGGTGGATGTGTGTGCAGAGAGTTTAAGTGGAAAGAGTGTGTGGGTGGAGATGAGCGGGGCGATAACGGGGCGGGGAAGTAATGAGACGGGAACGATTGAGTCGAAAGGCAATAATTTAGGGTGAGAGAGGTCTTTGTGAGGATATTGGACTGTGGGGCCTATGCACAGGAGCGTGGGCTAGGGAATCTAACCATAAGCCCTTTCGAAACAAAACCCACTGCTCCAGATATCCAATACCGAGCGCCATAGCCTAAGCCCATGTGGTTTTCCCAGCATCCACTGTATGACAGTACAAAAACAAATTGGCTTGGGATTTTACCACTCCTACTGTTTAGAAATCCCCTAGGTATCCTGTTATCGAAGCACCCAAAACTCAAATCATCACTAGAGAAGGTGGCAGGTTGGCCTTTAAAAGAAAAAAAGCATATAGCTATCGAGATGTCGAGAGCTAGGAGTCAGAATTCAGAGCCAACGGATAACTATCAAAACACTGCTTATTCTATCTATACAAAGCTCGCCAATAACCCCACCCATAGCCGCGCAGACCACAAAGATGGAAAAGAGAAGAAGTAAGAAGGAATTCCATTCCAAACACCGAATATCCCACCATGACTTGATTGCCTCCCTCGCTGCTATCGTCCATTTAGGCCGTCTTCTTCCATACAGTCTTTAATCCAATCAAACTGCTGCAAGTTCCGGCCAACCCCAAAGCTCCCTCGTCAAAGTTGACGTATCCCAAGCTGGTCGCGGGGATGGTTATGTCACAAACATCCGAGATCAATTGAGTGACAGCGGCTTGCCTCTCCTTGGCGAGCTTCTCGCTCTCAACCTTTCCTTCAGCAATGGTCTTGGTCAGGTACTTCTCCTTCTCATTGACCTTGTACATGGTGTATGTTCCACCAATGATGGAGAACAAGATCCCCAAAAACCATGCCCTTGCGGCCTCGGAGGCCAGCTTCTTGCCCGATTTGAATTTATAGATTCCCGCAGAGTCGAGGAAGCATAGCGACTCGAGGGTGAGATAAGTGAAGTAGCCGAGCTGGCGTCCGACGGCGCAGTAGCGGATTACGGGGTCCATCGACTTGTTATCCATTGCCTATAATTGGAAAGGTTAGCCCGAGAATAAGAGGTGGGCTGAGGTAAGATGGGTTAGGGTTGTTCACCAGTGATGCCGCCTTGAGATGCTCGATGTTCTTTCCGAGAGACATGACCTTTCTAGCTTGCGAAAATTGTTTCTTGATAGCATCGAAAGGGGCGATGGATGAGGCAGTGTATCCCTTACGGAGCATGTAGAAGGAGAGGAAACGAGCCATGAACTGCAGTGTTCGCAGAGCCTTGTCACGACCAGCTATTCAAGTAGGGTATTAGCATCACGGCACTAACCGAGAAGCAAATATGCGGATATCCAGTCAAACCCACCGGTGGTTGCGACGAAGCGAAGGTAATGCGCAACGGTAGGGTGGTATACGAGATTGTCGGCAACCATTTTGGCGGCGGTGATTTATGGCGTCTGGAAAGAGTCGAGTTAGGTACGAGGCGAAAGTACCGTTAGAAGCATAGAGCAAGGTATATACCCACCTACGGTGTCTAGACTATATGAATCTTGTAAGGAGTGTAAGAGGTAACTTGACAAACAATAAGCAAGGGAGTGGGGCTATAGGTTGGATGAAGGGGGAGGAGGAGGAGGAGGGGGATGAAGGATGAGAGGTTAAAGCGCAGGTAGCGATAGAGATGTGGTTGGCAAGTGCTCGGCACGTGCAAGCGGGTTACCGGTATGGTATGTCCCCGGTGTAAGGGAATACAGACAGCGTGCCCTAGGATACAAGTAACACTGGCAGACTGGTAAATGATGGGGCCTTTTCAATCCTTCATCAGATTCTTTAAAACCGACTACCGAGGAACTGATGATGCCAAGCCCTCAGGCATGCAGCATCCATTGATAGGAGCATGGCGCAAGTGCAGACCACCGGTACTGTTGGTACTGTTCCCGTTCGAACACTGCATCATGGATCGACAACCGACCTCAGCCTACACAAGCTCTTGACGAATGATAAAACTCCCGACGAAAACTGTTTACCCCAAGGGACAAGAGCTTCCACCTCCGCTAGATTGATCTTCATCCACTAAAACTCTAGTCACCCACTACTCGCGAGAGCATGGGATGGCTCAACCACTCGCTTTATCGCCGATTCGAGCTCTATTACGGTAGTGCCACGAGACAGGGAACTATCTAGAGTTTCCGCTATTGCAGCTATTATACTCGAGTACAAGCAACGACAGCGAACTACCCAACTCTCAAGCCCCAACCTACACCTGCGCAAGCACCACACTGTACCTGCGCCTACTCCCGCAGGCGTGCTGAGGCTGAGTTGAATATCAATCACCCCATACGGTAAGTGTCGTCCTGTATAATACGAGTATGTAATACCATCGACAAAACATAAACAACGATACAATAACAACAAACCAACTCCTGAACCGAGATACCGACGGGCACATATCACACACATTTAGAAAAATATCATCCCCTTTTATCTGGCTGAGTGCAAACCACCCCCCCATCACTCCGGTCCAGCCTCCACTCCTTCCCAATCTCCCTCTACCCCTCCAAAGAACACCCTCTCCGGCCTCCTATCCCCGCGCCAAAAAATTCCATGCTCCACAACACCCACAATCCCCTTCAAACTCTCAGCGAGCTCAACAACAGCCCCACTTGTCGCGAGTGGCGGAAACGGCGCATCGACAATAAAGTTTCCGTTATCTGTGATACACGGTCCCAGCTTCGCCGGCGCTCCATCTCGCACCCGCGGATCCGTGGAACCAAGCGAGCGCAGCTCTGAGAGGACGTATGGCGTTGCACTGGGGATCACTTCCAGCGGGATTCCGCGGCGGTAGGAGGTTAGGAGGGTACGGGATAGTTTTGTTCGGTCTTTCATGGGCTGTCCGTTAGTCTTCGCAAGAGGCCGAGTAGGGGAAGGTAGGTTATCCACGAACCAGCAACAACGACAAAAACCTCTGACCGAACCGCGACAAGTTTCTCCAAGAGCAGACACCCGCCCCCACCCTTCACGCAGTTCAACTGCCCGTCCACTTCGTCCGCGCCATCGAACGCAACATTAATCCTCCCCGGCACATCCTCCAACCGCACCACGCGAAGTCCGGCATTGAGCAGAAGTTCCCGAGACTGGTGTCCTGTCGGCACGAACCCCGTGTTGCTGATCCGCTCGACCGATAATTGGCGGATCCGATCAACAACATGGAGTACCGTGCTGCCAGACCCGATACCAACATGCCCCGGTGCATTGCCAAAGTGTGCGTCGACAGCAGCGTACGCCGCCGCACGCTTACCGGCTTCTCTGGAGGAGGGACTGGCGATCTCGCGTGCTCCCGGATGCGCTTGCTGAGGGGAGGTGGGAGGGAGTGGGTTCGGAAGGTGGTCCGGGGGACTGCGGTGAGGGGAGTCTATTATGTGGGAGGAGTGGAATTGTCGGGGTGCTGGTGGGACTCGCGGAGGTGGTGGGAGGGTTCGTAAGAGGCGGATGCGACCGAGATTTATCGGTCGCCGCATTTTGCCGGGGCGGTAGTGTCGTTGCGCTGGTGGTGGGACTCGCGGTGGTGGTGGGAGGATTAGTGGGAAGCGGTTGCGACTGAGGTGTATCGGTCGCCGCATTTCGCCAGGGCGGTAGTATTGCTGCCCTGGTGCTGGTGCTGGTACCGGCGCTGGCGATGGGACTCGTGGTGGTGGTTGGGGGGTCAGTGAGAAGCGGTTGCCACTGAGATTTACCGGTAGCCGTATTTCACTATGGTGGTAGTGTTGCTGTGCTGGTGCCGGTGGTGGGGCTGGTCCGATGGTAGCGTGGTGGGGGGAAGCCTGGCCGAATTGTGCCATTCGTGATGCAGCATTGGGATCGCGTCCGCGCCGCATAAATAGCTGCCGAGCCGCATGGCCACGGATGTTCCGGCCGCCTCGGAGTTCTAAGCTATACGACATGTTGGCCCGGCTGTTCTCATCGTACCCTATCGTATCGTGCTAGAGCACTCGTCAAACACTTGCGATATAATATGCCTTGTTTAAACAAAGGAAATCGGATTGGATTAGGTTGATTGATTGATTGATGGAGCGCCGTGCGCCTAGTTCCGACCCGTCTCACCTCGTTTTGTTTTGTTTATAGACTAGTAGAAACAAAGGTATAGTATCTTGGAGCTTGGTAATACAAGTAGGATATAATACTAGTAATCTAGCTCAGTGAGCTTGTAGAGTGCTCTACACGGGATGGGCCCTCATGCGGTCTATGCCTATCTAGTTTATTCATTAAAACATTTCAATCAAACTATCTCTCGAAGCTATAACGAATTGTGAACAGAGCATCATAGATGGTTTCCCGGGGTGCTCACTACTGCGCTGTGATGGCACGAGACGGCCACCACAGCAATTCACCCCCATCTACTCATCCGTTCGCTCACAATCGTGGCGTACCAAGACAGTACGCCGTGCTTCAAAAAGCAACTAGAACAATATTTGATTACCCACCCCCCATACAGTACTAACGCTAAACATGGCAAGACCCTCTTTCCCAACAAATTATTACCCTATAAGGAGGGGGAAGAAAAAAAAAGAAAGAAAAAACCTTAAACCCCCCTCTCCACTGCCTCCACAACCCTCTTCAATGCCCCCGCATCCCTAACCTCACTCTCCCAATACGTCAGAAATTCCTTAGCAGCAGTAATCGCATCCCTCCACCTACCTGGCATCCCCATACCAGCCTTCCCCGCCGCCCCCAGGACCAGACTATTCGCCGTGACCGCGCGAATCACCAACCAAGCGCCGTGATGCCGATGCGTAATCACATTGCTCAGGATAAAGTTGGTATCGATTTCCAATCCCTTGCTCGCATAGTCCCTCATTTTCTTTGCCTGCGCTGGCGGCGGGGTGGGGTGGTGTATAAGGTGGTACAGGAAGGGTCTATAAAGCGTGGAAACGATCCACCAGTAGCGCATGCGAAGGTACTGCAACCGCTCATCCGAACAGGGAGAGGGTGAGTCCAAGGGGAATTTTAGCATCGCGGGCAGGCATTTGTACCAGAGGTTCAGCTGGAGTTCGAACTCCTCAGCGCTCGAGAGGAGGTCTTCGGTTCTGATGGGGCGGTGAGGGTCTTCGAGGCCGGCGGGTGTGGTGGAGGTGTTGGAGGATGAGGATTGCGTGGGCGACGAGAAGGAGAAGATCTCGGACATGCCGAGCTCCACTTTGCGGAGGGCGATTTCGGCGAGGTAGTAGAACCAGGTCAATTGGTCTTCCTGACGGTCTTCTGGGAGGGATGGGGCGGTGGTTGCGCCGCCGTGGGGGGGAAGGGTTTGTGCGCTGCGGGGTTGCTCGAGGAAGGAGGTTGAGGACTGGAAGGCTGCAGAGGTGGAGATCTCGCGGGGCGGTGAGGGGAAAGCGTGTGGGTAGTCGACCTCGTTGAGGCCCGAGTGGGAGGTGTCTAGTTGGGAACAGAGTTCTCTGCGCAGTCTAGTCAGCACGCTTTTGGATTGCGTCAAATGGTGAAAAATGCGTACAGCTCGGATTTCAAGCAACTCCAGTATATTCGCTGCTCGAGATGCCGTGTGGGCTCGTTCAAGTAGGAAGAATACATTCCGCTGTTAGCGGTATCCGACGCCCCGGACTTTTCCTTCCGGTGCAGGTACCCCTCGCATGACACCGCCGCTGCGGTAAACATCTTCCACGCGGCAAACTGGTTCATGGTGTACATATGGTATATCCCTGCCAAGAAGAGGCATTGCACGGCAATGAGCTTATTAGACGACATGACGATCCCTAGCCTCTTTTTTGCCGCCGAAAAATACCGCGCGCTGATGTCAAAGGAAGGGTACTTGGTCGAAGTTTCTACCACCGACGGCGGCGACAGGTGAAGACCATACGACGCAGATATAGAGCCTAAAGCACACACCAGCAACTGCCCTTTCCCGTCAGTCGGTGCGCCAATCTCCCTCCCCCCCATCTTATCAGGGAGGGCAAATACTCACGACTAAGCAACTCTTGCCCGACCACCCAAACCCGTGCTGATCGATCTCATAAACATAGCTATCCAGCACGGCCGATTCCAGAATTGGATTCTTGGTGTGCACATTCCTAAAAAACCTCTGCACAAGCGTCTTAATCTCCCCCGGCGGCTGCCTCAGCTTTGTTTCATCATAATCGTACAATCCATTTCCCCTGCGGCTTCCACCATGTGCATGGTACTCGTCCTCCGGCTGGCTCTTCGCCATACCCTTCCTCTCCTGCCAGCCCTCGCGCTCGTCCTCATCCTCGCCACCCTCGTCCCGGGAATCGGCAAATATCGGTGCGAGGATATCTTCCAGGCAGAATTGTCCGTTAAATATTGGCCATTGGAGAACGGCCTCGACGCGGGCCCCCGAGGCTGTAGCGATGGGGACGGGGAATATCTCGGAGGTGTCTGGAGGGGGTTTGCTCCCCGCGCTCCTCGGCGAGCTACCGTGCGCGGCGAGTGTTGGCAAGGGAGGTATTGGCCCATGGCCACCGCTGGTTGTAGAACCCGAGGTGTGCGGGGAGGGGTGGCTGGTAGGCGTATGCTGCTGATTGTTTGTACCCCGGTCTGAATCCAACATCGCTTCTATCCTGGAGAGTTTATCCAGAATTGCCAATGAGGCGGCGTCGAAGCTATTAGTCTCATCATCCCCCATAATCAGTCTTCTTTCTTCACCCAAGCTAATAAAAGAGGAGTTAAATCTGAAAAGAAAGAAGAAAAAACATACGTAGCCAACTTTTCCGCCTCGTAGACACATTCTGCCCCCGTCTGCTTACAAAACCCACATTGCGGCCGCTGATTATCGCATTTCGTCTTCCTCCCTCGACAAACTAGGCACGCGCTCACAGCTCTCTTCCTCGGGTAATTCGCCGCAGACCTAGATTTATTCGAGATAGCATTGGACGAGGCGTGCGCACGTTTGACACCCGCACTGGTAGCTCCACCAGCTGTGTTATTAGCAAGAATGGTGGCGGCGGCGGAGGTGCCAGCAGCAGGCGTGGGCGTTGTTGACGTTGAAGCACCGGTCGAAATGGACCCCGAGGGATGTAGGTAGCTTGAGTCCATTTAAGTACCGTACACCAGGAGGGGAAGGAGGGTCGACCACCAGCGTATAACACGGAACAATAGGCACTCAGGCAAGCCCAGCACGGGTCCGACCAGGCAGGCGAGAATGGAATATGATCTAGTCCGTGTGATGTGCTCGTCGAGTGAGGGCGGCGTCCTGTCGGACGGGAAGGATAATGTGGGGGGAAAGTTAGGCGGCAAGTGTGTGGGATGGATTTTCAGTTTTTCTTTTCGTAGGATATCGTTGCTCGTTGAGATGAGATTGAACCCCCCGATGTGCATAAGTTAGTTTAAGGAAAAGGGAGCAGTTGTCTGTTCGCCCCCCTTTCCAGACCAACACCTAGTAGCTCACAAAGTATTCGGACACTCTGGCAGGAAGCCAGCGTTAACAAACGCCAAGGTGTCCGGATACTTTATGAATTGCCAAGTGCTCCCCATCCTTGGCTTTTTGCCCCCCACTTTTGCTTTTTCCCCTTCTCTCTTTTTCTTTTTCGACTGGTGAATTGGACGGATGGCCCCCGGGGCCGGAGGGCAAGTCAGGTTGCTAGTCTACCGATGTGTAAGTTATCGGTATGAATAGGTTGAACCGCAATTCTTCTCACAGGATTGTATGAAGTTTTGTAGAGTGATGTTGGAAAGGGGGTTGTTTGTGTAAGATAATGGAGAGAAAGCTCTAACGCTCAGTTTTGTTCGAAGGAAGTAACCTCCTGGCACCAAGTTTCCATAACGGTCAAGTATGAAAATCTACCGGTACAGTAGCCTAAATTTAAGCACCAATTACGAGTACACCACGAAACCACATGTCAAGCACTATTCAAACTACCCCTCAAGCTAGTACAGTGCAGTGATTGGTTTAGTTTGTGAGACAATTCCTAAGACGTTTCCTAAAAAATTGTGGGAACCGGGGGCTACCGGTCTAAGAGTGGCTCCAGTTCTAGGAGCAAAGCCAGGTTATACAAAACAAAGTATTAGGCATTAATCTATACCTTTTGCATTTTTGTATTATTATTAAAGATTGATTTAAAATTTTAAAAATTTCTTTCTTCGGCACATGTTCAAAGACGGTGCCTGGATCGTAGAGCGTTAGGTTAGCATTGAACCTTCAGCATAGAGCATTGACGATAGAGCTTTCTATACCCTCTGATTGCACAATCACAATTAAACCTATCTTGGATCAGGAACACTTCTATCCAGTGGCTCTAGCTGTAGTTCTCGGCTATCACTCGGATGAAGTACTGTACTGTACCTATATCAAAACACACCAAAATTGGTGAAATCCATTCACAACCAAAACCCCTCAGTACAACATGATCCTCAATACCAAGGGTTACCAAATTTCACTTATGAAGAGCTAGGAACTCACCAATTCGATCCATGTCATTATAGGTGCAATTAATTGCGAATCATCCCTTGCACAGACAAGTGAACATCAAGTGGTTGAATTGTTGGCGCCAAGCTAAACAAATTTATATGGGAGCCCATATAAAAAGGTACTTTTTTCAAATTTGTAATTTTCACAGGCGTATTAACGATGCAGTGTGGGTCTGATTTGGTTAAAACTTTAGTTTATTGAGGTTGAGATATGTCTCCGGCACCTTGGACCCTTAGATACTTAATTGGGGCGGGTATGGTGTAAAAAGGGGCAAGTGATGATAACATTTGTAACCAAACTATAGCTATACGAGCTGTAATGTGCTCGGGCAGGGGCGAAAAAAATTAGAACGCGCACCCGCAGCCGTTCCCGGGATGCAGCATCGACTAGGTGCTCATGCGTCTATTCTCATTGCTTACATGCCCTTCCGTCCACCTATTTTGGCTACTGCCTGCTACCAATTTGACGGACAGATTACCACATATTACTTACCCCGTTTTTCTGCACTTTTATGAGCTACCTACTACACTTTAGCCCTGGTATGTAGTCTCGACATGTTGGTTCTATTTTATTTTTTTACCACTTTCTGGACTGTGGTCGTGCGTCACCAGTCCCCTTTGCTAATTTATTTGAAGGTAGCTCGCTTTGGCTTCCTTCCTACAAACATGTCTCGTTCATATGGTGTCAATTGGATCCATTTTTATGAAGATAGAGTGTCTCGGGTTCGGGATAGAAAGCAATGGTTGTAGATACATATGGTGCTTGCGGTCACAGTATTTATATGGCCTGGCCGCGGTGTAGGTGGCAAAGCGAGGGGGGTCAGTGATTCCCACCTGTTGGAAATGATCCCGGATGAGTACGATAGGACTAGCAGCAGCGGTGATGGGATGGTCGTGCGGTAATTAGTAGTCTGGAGTGAGAGAAGACAGAAGAGGTGAAATAAGAGCTGCGGTAGGATAAAACGGATTAACTTAATTGGCTTTTTCGGAAGACGAAAAAGAATGATGTGCTCAGGTAAGTTGAGAGGAAGCAAACAACTTGGACAGCTCAGTGACTGTGACAACCCTCCTCCTGCGTGCAACCCACCCTACCCAACATATCTAACACCACCGGATGTGTTCAGATCAACTAATGTATGAACTCGTTTTTACCCCACCGCTGTATCAATTTTCCCCTAGCCCCCAAGGTTCCGGTTAGTCCGACTGGTACTATATAAACTCTTGGAGGCAGGACCACATGGTCGATCCATGTAATGTCAATTGCTGAGCCTGACTAGCTCAGACGGTCCAGTCTGGTCAGGATCGGTCCCAGACCAGTCTTTATGAAAGTATTTCGTAGGAATGGGGCCTAGAAAGACACTCCCCCACCCCCGCCCCCTGGAATGAATAAGATGGGTGTAACCATGATTGAAACCAATAGTGGAAATTTCAATGATATTCCAGAAGTCACAAGAAGGCGGCGCCGAATGAGCCTACTGAATGATCCATGGAAAGGATGAGTTTGAGTCGAGAACAATCCTTATTCGAATGAGGTAGATTGCGATCAAATGGTAAAACCAAAACCAGATGCCAGATGTTATAATAGCATCCATGTGTAATACATGTTTCGTAAAAGAATTGTTATTTCTATCCGAATTCACACTTTCGCAGGTGGTGCTATACAGTACCCTCTAGGTGTGCTGTACTGCAGATTTGGGCGGCATGAGTCGAGATACCTGGGGACTGAAGCGCTGCCGGGCTGCACGAATGCCTGGATTGACGGTGGTTCCCGTATTTGGCTGCGAACGGATTTATTGGAACCTCACTCTCGATCAGCACATATCCCTGGATAGGCGGTTGCCCCCGTATTTAATCGAGAACGAAATATATTGAAGATTAGCATGTTAATCACAAAATATCAATCGGAAAATATATTTCCACCTAGACACAGGAATTGTCAGAGGTTCGTTGCTTATCATTGGCAAAAATTGGGCGTACAGTACATATCCGTTTCCTGAACAAGGGCGGGGCCGAGTGGTGCCTCCACAGGCTGCAAGAGCATACCGTGAAAACTCGAATAATCGGACCGTGGGCTATGCAGTCCGAAATTTCCTCCGCTAGAAAAGGTGCGAAAGACACCCCAAAAATCTGCCCCCAAGACAACAAAAAAGAAGAAAACGCCCGATCCTATCATACTAAGAGAGACAACTCCAACGCCCTAGCGCAACGTCCGACTATTCTAGTTCTTATTATACGGCACCGTCCTCAGTGGCTTGTCGGTGACGGCTTTGGTAAATCATGGCGTGGCGAAAGGAGCAGCATGAATGGAACGATGGAAGCGAGAGGATTTCACTGGTTTAAGGCACGCGGCTTGGAAAGTGGCAGAAAAGAAAATGAATCTCAGTGGGTTGGGGAATGATGGAAGGGAGAGGTTAGACGACACATTGGAGGAATTGGGGCAGGGAGAGCGGGAGGAAGTTGACGAGGCTTATTGGAACCCCCAGATGAGCAGGGGCTTTGTTTTTGTTTTTTCGCAGTTGATGGGATAGTTGGTTGCTCGATTTTCCCGCTTGTTGCCCTTGCTGGTTGAAGCTTCTTGCTGTAAACAATTTGTTAGTATGATAGCTGTTTTGTCGGCTTTTTAGTGATTTGTTCCATTTGGTCCGGCTCCTGTTATGAATTTGTTTGAGTGATAAGCATGATTTCTTCGCAGCTCACACCCTCCGTCTTCCACATCTTGATATAAATGGGAATGAATGGCAAAAGTACATGTATAAAAAGTGCAGATAGCCTAGCGTGTCCAAAGGTTATTGCTCATATCTCGAGTTCTTGGGCTCCTCCGCAACGCAATGGCAAAACCACCTTGAAAACAATTTCCTGTAAATTACGAAAACAGGACGGTGGAGGCTGATGGTAGCTCTCCTGAGCCCTTCTTAAATATTAGCGACTATTATTAACGAACTAGAACCCTCCGATAAATGCCGGTGGTTTGTCACCAATCACATCGGAGGTATGGACAACCGAGCCCCCGGCGGCATCGTTCCATCAACCTGATGTTTCGCCCGTCTCTTCGTAATCTTCTCGGTCCTTTTCCCTTGAACCCGTCGCCGCTCTGCAAAATATTCCGCCAACTGCTTGGGGTTCGTGACATGGGACAAAAGTTTATCTTGCTGGCTGGGCGAGTCGAGGACCAGGTACCGTGCCAAATTGTCCATATCAACCTGAGGCAGAGCACAGTACTCATCATCTCTGGACCCCTTACCCCAGATACGATTGAGGCAAGAGTCCAGAAACTGCGGGATGGTCGGTATGAAGACGGGGAACGTAAGAGGCAAGTCTCCAACAAACTTGATGTTCTCATCAGTAATTAGATGGGGCCTAACGCTCCGGTCTAAGCTGTTGGGATGAAATTCTGACTCCACCAATGCGCTGTTGTAATTAACGACATGCGGGACTTGGATTTTCTGCGTGTCGACTGTAAGGCAGTAGGAGTCCTCATCACAGAGGCAAATAAACCACTCATCATCATACCTCTTCAATTTCCGGACGGACTGATGCTCAACACGGTGGAATTTCGGATCCATTTCTTGCATGCAAGATTCGTCGACCTCTAGCCACTCACTAGTTTGGACAAAGGCTCGGTATATGGATGCTAGTTGAGTCGTTTGGACAAGGATATCGATTGTCTAACACAGCGAGGTTAGCCATGGGAACTGGGTTACCATCAGGGAAGGCAAGTGATAGATACATATCCAGTGTAAACTGGAACTCCCATCCACCTTAGCGCATATCTTCCAACCATGATGAAAGGGTGATCATGGGCGTTTAGGACGGAAAAAACAGAGTTGAGTGAAGCAGGACTTGGTGACCACAGGCAAGCCATTGAGCTGTATCTGCGCCGGTGAGGAGGATCAGAATTCCAATGCCCACAGTTGATCTAGCGTGTTTGCGTTGGTGGGGTTGGTGGGGTTGTTGTGGTTGTTATGGTTGTTATGGTTGTGGAGGTTGTGGTGGTTGTGGTGGTTGTGGTGGTTGTGGTGGTTGTGGTGAAGGTGGTGAAGGTGGTGAAGGTGGTTGTAGTCGTGGTGATTGTGGTTGTGATGGTGGTGGTGAAGGTGGTAACGATGACCATGGTGATGGCTGCCGGTATGATATGTTGTGGTATGATACGGTACTCGTACTACCAATAGAAAGTTAACTGGCAAGTGAAAGCAAATGCTATATGGCTAACTAGTGCGATCTGGGATAAGAAGTTTGGTTTAGGTTAAGGGAGAGGGGTTGCGGGTTACGTGGGGGAGATGTCAATCCATCCGCCCTGAATGTGGTGAAGAGCCAGTCACACAACGGGACCACTATGATACTAGAAAGTCTAGTGTGATTTATTTCTATCGTAACAACTTTAGGAATACCGTAAAGAACTCGAGTAATTGGGCCGTGTGCTACGAGCCGGTAGCTCGAAATTTCCTTCCCTGGAGACGGGGCGAAAACACACCAAAAAACCACTGACAATAGAGGGATTTCGGAACACAAAGTTAGGGAACGCCATCTCTGTGACAGTAATGTTTGCCATTGCAACAGGCGAAATTGAAAAATAAGGATTTCGAGGCTATAGGAAGGGTTAGTGGTGATGTTTGCTTGAAAGGTGGGTTAGGGTGGTTGCCATTGTTTACCTCGCCAAAAAGATTCGGGATCTCCTAACACCGTGACTAATCGAACTTTAAGCCTCCGTTATCTCTCGAGTGCGGCATGAGCCGCGACCCCTTGCCATCGCAACATGCCAAAATCAACCAACTTCCTTGCTCCCTCTACTCGAGTACGGTATGTAATGGAAATATTTTGTGTTAGGATACGGTACGGGCCATCATACGGCACCATGGCGCATTCGTTCGCTCCTGCCACTAGGAGTGCAGCTAGAATCATGCGGGGATCTTCAAGATACCCGTCGCCGCGTTGGTAGATGGATCCGCTACCGGCGCCTCACCACTCTCTGGCTTACGAGTATGATACTAGTACGGTAGTCTAACAAGCGTAAAATATATCGGATCAATTACATAATATACTTATCTGTGATTCTTCGTTCAAGTGAGGGCAGACCAACACAGAAACATTTCCTAACTATGAAAAAAATGCCAGTCCATTAGGCTCATCCCCCCCTGTTTCGATTGTTTTTTTTTTGATCCCTCTTCACTACTTTACCATGAGCCATCGTGAGGAAACTCCATAGCCGGAGCAGAGCACTTTGCCTAGAAAATATTGTATATCTTCAACTACCAAAGGATTTACAACTATGACACAAGTCTAATGAGAATTACAGCTCTGGTAGGTGATCGAATGGGTGATCCTACATGGATAGAGAGAAAATAGAAATATCTTAAGCTTATCATAGATGGAGATATTGGGGATTAAAATTTTGGTAGGAGCAGGGAGCAAGGAGAATGTCTGGGATAGGTTGATTACCGCTAACTTCCTTGATGGGGGCTGCTAATTGATATTGGCCAAGATTTTAACCTCGAAAAGATATGGTCTTGGCAAGTTAACCCACTGTTAATAAACTAGATTGGGAGAGAACGGAAATTTCATTATTTCTTCGCTGATGGTATCCGAAGGTTTTGTTGCCAAGTACTGTACATGCGATTGATAGTCTAAGGTTGGCCCGATTGTGTGGTCGCGGGGCTGAGTGATGAACCCACTTTTCCTCGAGCTCCGTCAAGCGATCAAAAGCTCTTCAACAACCTGTTCTCCACCGCATTCCTAGCTGCGAAAAATCGAAGGATGTCTCGAGTTACCGACAATATCAATTCTTTCAATAATGTGTGGAATAGCTTTACCGTCACAGAGAGTGATGATGAATCCAAAATCATGGCGTGGCTGTCTCCCTTAGAGCCCCGGGTGCGGCATCAGGACATTTGCAATCAGCGGGTAGAGAGCATAGGTGACTGGCTGCTGGAAACCAAAGAGTTTATAAACTGGTATAATGAATCTGATCATGCCGCCTTGTTCTGCTATGGTGGCCCGGGAGTCGGCAAGAGCTATATTAGGTATGAAAGATTATTAGTGCGCGATAAACGGAGAACATTGCTGCTAACAGGGTACGATAATAGTTCTATGGTGGTAGACTATTTATGCGACCAGGCTACAGGGCAGGATATGGCAGTCACTTGCTTTTACTATGACTTTGCTTCTCGGGAGGCTCAGTCTCCGACGAATATGCTCGGTTCCCTGCTCAAGCAGCTAGTGAGTGGGCTAGAAGCAATTCCAGGCGAAATCAAGCAGAAATTTCAGGACCAGAAGAAGGTGATTGGTGGTCGAAGATTACAACTCCCCGATATTGTGAAAATGTTCGCTGCGATTGCGCCCCCACGGCGCACATTCATCTGTGTTGACGCTCTTGATGAATGTATCCCAAAGCACCGACTCGAGGTTCTTGAAGCATTGGGCCAAATTCTCCAGAGGTCGCCAAATACGCGAATGTTCGTGACAGGGAGGTCGCACATCCGAGAAGCGGTTGAGAGAGAACTAGCTGGGAGAGTGATAAGTGTATCCATAAGGCCCAGGGATGATGATATCGTCACATTTCTGCACGCGAGACTAAGGAAGGACACAACTCCGGAGGTGATGGATGATCGGTTGAAGAAGGATATTATGAAAAGCATCCCCGACGAGGCCTCTGAAACGTACGTAGTAGTGAGGGGTCCAGGAAACCTTTGCAAATCATATACTGACAGGTAAGAGTCTAGATTCCTACTGGTTTCACTCAAAGTTGAGGCAATCCTGAGAGGAACGACGATCCATCGGAGGAGAGAGGGACTCAATGCGATGGGGGATGGGTTAGGGTTGAAAGGTGCATACGAGGAAACGCTAGAACGGGTAAGAACTCAAGAAGGGGAGAAAGTAACACTTGCCATGACCACATTGTTGTGGATATGCTATTCCGAAAGGCCACTACGGGTAGATGAACTGTGTCATGCGCTTGCTGTGGAGATTGGATCTACGCATTTCAATAACGACAATGTCCCTGCGACTGAGACGTTGCTCGCCTGCTGTCAAGGACTAGTGACGGTCGATAAAGAAGCCTCGACCTTCCGGTTGATCCACCACACACTTCGCGAGTACCTCTGCACTCATCGGAACCTCTTTCTGCGAGCTGATTTGCTGATGGCGGAAACTTGCTTGACTTATCTAAATTCGGACAAAGCTCAGGCCCTTCCAGCTAAGCCGCAACCTGACCTCTCAAGTATGCCCTTCCTCAAATATTGCTCGAGATATTGGGGAACCCATGCAAAGAGAGAGCTTTCGGATCAGGCGATACTGCTTGCAACGGAGCTCTTGGAAAACCACGAGAGCCACGTAGCTGCTAGCACGCTCTTAGAGCAGATATTTGATTGGGGAGATTCCCCGGAAGTCAATGCTCCTTCACTATTCAGCGGGCTGCATTGTGCATCGTTCTTCGGGATTGTTGAACTTATGAGTAGTTTGTTAGGGATGACTAACTGTGATGCCGGTCAGAGGGATTTTGCGGGTATGACGCCACTCGCGTGGGCGGTGAAGAGTGGAAATGGGGAGGCGGTGGAGCTATTACTAGGGCACGGGGCCGTCGACCCCAACCAGCTAGACAACGAGGGCGATGCAGCAATTTCATGGGCCGCCATTGAAGGGCACTGGTTGGTGGTTAAGCAACTTTTGGACCGGGAAGATGTCGACCCCGATAAGTCAAACAAGGAGGGTAAGACACCACTTTCTTGGGCTGCGAGTCAGGGTCACGAGTCAGTGGTGATGCGACTGCTAGAGCGGGGCGACGTAAACCCCAGCAAGCCAGACAATCGTGGCATTACACCCCTCGTTGAGGCTGCAGCTGGTGGACACGAGCGAGTAGTGAAGCGACTTTTGGACCGGGAAGACATCAACCCAGACAAGCCAGATAATGAGGGCAATACACCGCTTTCGTGGGCTGCAAGGAGGGGGCGCGAGTCAGTGGTGAAGCAGCTATTAGACCGGGAAGACGTCAACCCGGACAAGCCAGATAATGCGGGCGGTACACCATTTGCATGGGCCGCATTTAGCGGGCACGAGTCAGTGGTGAAGCAAATGTTGGACCGGGAAAACATCAACCCTGACGAGCCAGACAACAGTGGCTGGACACCACTCATATGTGCTGCGATTCGGGGTCACGAACCAGTCGTAAAGCAACTTTTGGACAGAGATGAGGTCAACCCCGATAAGCCAGATAATGAGGGCAATACACCGCTTTCGTGGGCTGCGAGGAAAGGGCACGAGTCAGTGGTGAAGCAGCTCTTAGACCAGGAAGACGTCAACCCGGACAAGCCAGATAATGCGGGCGGTACACCATTTGCATGGGCCGCATTTAGCGGGCACGAGTCAGTGGTGAAGCAAATGTTGGGCCGGGAAGACATCAACCCTGACGAGCCAGATAATGAGGGCAGGACACCACTTTCATGTGCTGCGATTCAGGGTCACGAACCAGTCGTAAAGCAACTTTTGGACAGAGATGAGGTCAACCCCGACAAGCCAGATAATGAGGGCAATACACCACTTTCGTTGGCTGCGAGGCAAGGGCACGAGTCAGTGGTGAAGCAGCTCTTAGACCGGGAAGATGTCGGCCCCAATAAGTCAAATAAGGAGGGCAAGACACCACTTTCTTGGGCTGCGATTCAGGGTCACGAACCAGTCGTCAAGCAGCTTTTGGACAGAGATGAGGTCAACCCCGACAAACCAGATAATGAGGGCAATACGCCACTTTCATGGGCTGCGAGGCAAGGGCACGAGTCAGTGGTGAAGCAGCTCTTAGACCGGGAAGACGTCAACCCCGACAAGCCAGATAATATGGGCGGTACACCACTTGCATGGGCCGCATTTAGCGGGCACGAGTCAGTGGTGAAGCAAATGTTGGACCGGGAAGACATCAACCCTGACGAGCCAGACAACAGTGGCTGGACACCACTCATATGTGCTGCGATTCAGGGTCACGAACCAGTCGTAAAGCAGCTTTTGGACAGAGATGAGGTCAACCCCGATAAGCCAGATAATGAGGGCAATACACCACTTTCGTGGGCTGCGATTCGGGGTCACGAACCAGTCGTAAAGCAGCTTTTGGACAGAGATGAGGTCAACCCCGATAACCCAGATAATAAGGGCAATACACCACTTTCGTGGGCTGCGAGGCAAGGGCACGAGTCAGTAGTGAAACGGCTTTTGGACCATCAAGAAGTTAACCCTAACAAGTCAGACAACGAGGGTAGGACGCCACTTTTCTATGCCGCTGTTTACGGGCATGAGTTAGTTGTGAAACAACTTTTGCATCAGGAAGACGTCAACCCTGACCAGCCAGACAACGATGGTAGGACGCCACTTTCCTGGGCTGTGGTTCACGGGCACGAGTCAATGGTGAAGCAATTTTTGGACCGAGGAGACGTCAACCCCGATAAGCCAGACAATGAGGGTAGAACAACTTTCCTGGGCCGCGAGCGAAGGGCACAAGCCGGCAGTGAAGCAACTTCTGGACCGAGAGGACGTCAACCCCGATAAGCCAGACAATGAGGGTAGGACACCACTCTTTTGGGCTGCGATTAAAGGGCACTCGTCAGTGGCAAAGCAACTTTGCACCTGGGAAAATATCAACCCCCACAAGCCAGACATCGAAGCTATCACACTTCTTCCGCTGGCTGCCATTTGCGAGCATGAGACATTAGTCCATCCACTTTTGGGCATGGAAGACGCCAAATCCAGCATCCCAGATAGTGAGGACCATACCCCCCCACCGACGACAGCCAGGACTACCCCCCACTTTCGTGGGTTACGATTTGAAGGCATGAGTCAGTGGTTGAGCAAATTTCGGACCGGAAAGGCGCCAAACCCGAAAGACAAAACTACAAGGGCAGCACTCATTTCTCGTGGACTGTTCAGAGGGGGCGCAAAGCAATAGTCAGTCCACTATTGGGCAGCCGGATGTCAACCCCTACAGACCCGACGAAATGGCCACATTCCGGCAATGATACCGCTCTCCTCTGCGCCTGCAAAGGGATATGGACTGGTGAACTTACTGCAAGCCCAGAGCCCGCACCCCGAGTCTGGTTTGAGGTCAATGAGACGCAGGCTTCCTAATTTGCATCGAGTCTCTGACCGTAGTTATCTACTATCTCAGCATCCTACCCGCCGCCGCACCCCACCCCCTAGTCTCCACCCCGCACCCCAGCCCCTAGACCCCACGATATTGCCTCACCCCCTTTCCCCCTTTACTCTTCCCCTTTCCTTTAGGTTAGTCCTCATTCCTAGGCTTCGAAATTCACCAGGCGTGGTATTTCACGTCTCCCTAAAGTGTACATCATATACTGTACACACCTGCCTCAAACCTTCCAGATATTTAATAATGTGCCCGAGTGAAGACTTACTAGTTTCCCTTCTAGGCGTTAGGTACTGTATATAGAAGTCGGGGGTATTATCCCATTTTATCTTTGAACTTATACACTTGATTCTATCTACCTTCTTCTCGTCATAGACTTTCCTTTTTTCCTGTTGTACAATTTCTTTTTATTAATATTAAATTTTGGACTTTTCTTTGACCTTGCTTCCCTCATGTAAATGATGAGGTAGACAGATATTGCTTTTTGCGTTGTACAACTGGTCAATCTAGTGCTTGGATCACCACCCATAATCCATCTGCTTATCCATCCCTGAGCCTGATATTTCCGAACCTTTCCCAGTCACTCTTTTCAATCCCCTTTCCCATGCTTTTGCCGCCCTTGTCTCCTTAGTGTGCTTCTGCATGTCCACCCGAACCGACTGGCAGTGGCTGGAAGTCACCATTCATGCCCAGCCACCACGGGTACAGCAGCCTTTTCTAAGTGAACCAATTCACCAATTATAGAACGACAGGTATAGTACTATACTCGTCGTGCACAGGGCTTCAGTTGTGCCCTGATATCCCCAGCATCATTAGACAACTCACCCAGGAGAATTCAAAACCCCATGCCATCCCTTACATAACTTTTCAATCGTTAATTTTTCATCCGGGAGCCTATGGACTGCTTACCTTTCTATTTACCCTTGAACTTGGTACGATATATAATAATAGCAGGATAAACTTATTCCTGGTATTCACTAGAGGAAATTGTGGTAGGCTATCCACTAGCATGATACCAATATGGTTCTGGAAGTCCCCGATATGCTAGTTGTGTTTGGATCCGATGTTTGCCATTTGCTGGAAGGGGAGCGGAAGATAGATGGACCATTACTGTACAGTACATGCTTTTGCAATCTATGTAGTGTGGTAGTGGGGTATTGCGGGGTAGTGATCCTAACTGGTTATCGCAATCACACGAACGCCTCCAGGTTCGAAGAAAACCGACGGAAAAAGACATAACCCTACTCACATCATATAAAAGGAGGCATTACAAAAGGTAATTCCGTAGGAACACCACATGTGCCTCTCCAAGGCAGGCAAGAAAAAAAAAAGTGTCCGAGAGGATTTTGGTGGTGCAATGGGTGACCCGACATAGGAGGGGGGGGGTGGCTAGCGAAACACGTGAGGCTAATACTTACCCCTCTCCCAAGTACTCGAGTACATGTATAGTTAGCAGAGTTTACCTAGGATAAAGGGAATCGCTAGAAAATAAGCATAGCATATATACTATTATACTCCCCCAGTCCTCACTTAGTGGTAGGCTAGGTGTTGCACCATTTCAGCAATACTTGGGATGAGATTAACTGTCTGGAGCTGGCGACAGCAGACCAAACATAGAAATGAAAATCACAAAACTTTTCTCTACTAGGTGAATTTGAGCCACCTATGCTACTAGGAATTTCTTTGTCTTTTTTGATTTTCTCTCAGTATCCTCAAAGTTATTGTTTTCTTTCTAGGGCTGAGTTGGTAGCTGGTAGATGCACTTCAGGGTATTTAATCACATGCCATGCCAAGTAGAAAGAGAAAGGACGAGGGGCATAATATAACATTGTACACTATTGCATACTTGAGTATGTCATTGCCCTTGGCTCAATACTCTGGGGAGAGAAAGAAGAACGGACCGAGAGGGGGGGGCGAGAGGTTTGTGCGATCATGGGTTGTCACTCGGAGTCTAGATTGGTTACCGACCAAATATCGAAGACTAGTGCAAGCTCTTAAATGCTTTGTTAAAGACCTTTCTTTCATTTTTAGCTAATGTCTTGGTTAGGGCCAATGGGTTTATCATAGCTCCGTACCCTCCTCTATCACATACTTTGCACATGATTTCACTTAGTATCCACTAATGGGCCGTGTTCGAAGAATTTGGATGGGGGATAGGATATGGATGGTGAGATTGGAGAGGCTGGTACAGATGTTCACCAGTGGCTAGTCTGCATGTCTTGCTATTTGAACAAGTTCTTGAGCAAGAGATTGTCACCGTGTGTTTGTTGCGCGTAACAAGCAATCTAAGATAGAGGAAGTAGTAGTAAGTTACCGCAAGTATTTCGCAAATGGGGGATCAGTAGAGGAAGGTATGGCCCACAGTGATTAGGATAGTTTTGGTAGAAATATCCCCAGGCAGTTGTGTTGGTGGGCTAGTCTCGGGTGTAAATATAGTGATAGCCCACTTGGCAAAAGCCCGCGGGAAGTGGGTTTCTCTTAAGCGAGGATTACGGTAGCTAAAGGAGGGGGGGGGTAGACGTATAGCGGGGGGATCTGCGTAGTGGGCGTCCGCCCCCGGTTACAGTAGAGAAGTCCTATTTCGCGAAGACCCCGGCCGAGCAGTTTAACGTACTGTACTATGGGGTCGGAGATGTGTTTGCTGCTTTTTGTATATGCCCTCATTTGTGTTCCTTACTTGTAGTTAGTATGCTATAGCGTTAGTGGAGGTAAGGGTTCCTGGGGGATATGGGGGCTCTTTTTTGGAGCCTTGGTTGTCCTCGGGGATATCATCGACGATCACGGATATTTCCAAGGACATGATCGCAACGATAATTTATTCACCTCCTCTTCCTCAATGATCCTTCTTTCTGTATATTCCGTTCTTTATGCTTTCCTCGGGCCTGTTCGAACGCGTCGACGGAGGGTTGACCGGGGCGTTGGGTTAGGAAGTTGATTATGGATGTACGAGCGTAGACCCTGATACCGGTGTACCTCCCTCCCTATCGATCGCGTGCATGTTGCTTAACAATTGTGTTCCCTCTCCAGACCCAGTCTCGTTCTTCAAGGACGTTTTGACCGTAGACGGGTAAGTGGGGACGTTCAATTCGGGTAGAAGCTTGATCGTGGATGCCCCAGTGTGAGCGCGGCGACATTCCGCTCCCATGGTCGCGTGTTGCTTAACGTTTGTGTTTCCCTTCTGGACTCAGTCTTGTTCTTTCAGCACGATGGTCCACCCAACTCTTTTCGCTTAGCTACCCCATCCTGGCAGTCGTGCGGCTCTGCCCACCCGCAGGTAAGCGATGGCAGCACTTACCCTACCCATGTATTGTCCTCAGCAGAGCTTTATAATACCTTGGCCACGAAGAAGATAGACTACCGTATTAGGGTATCTATTAACCTCAGCACGCTGGGGCAGCATTCACAAAACTTCAGCCGCCCCCAAATATACTTCTTGAATTACCAGAGGGCTGCTCGGGTGGGGTGATTCGAATTTGATAATATACCATGCAACGATTCGGCTTCCCTTCTGATTACTTTTTTCCTATTTCATTACCCTACTTGTTAGACTACAATATCATGCCGGAAGCAAAACTTGTTGAAATACTTACAAGTACACTCCAGAAGTGAAAGTCCTCGCTGATCAGAAAAATACTCAAGTGCCGGTACTGTACCAGTGCTACGATTGGGCTTGGTGGCAGGCGGTAAACTTTGTAGGAATGGAGTGTATTATGGCCCACGAAACCTAATTTAACTGCCGAGCGAGGGTGCTCCTGCCATGTAATGTTAACGCTTTGAGGGGTTGTGAAGGGAACCGTGAAATTACTTTATTTTCAGATCCTGGCCTGACGCCTTATTAAATGGTGGAATTTATTATCAATCAGTGTGTGTGGGATTCATTCATACAGGGGGTGCAGACTCGAGTACAGGGTACCGATGTTAACTGTTATCTCGAATTGCCGCTGCGGCACTTTTGAGTCAGGGACTTGTGGGCGGGTGTGTGCAGGTATCATGCACACCCCACCGGCACTCGTACTCGAGTGAAAGAGGCTTCCCTATCCTGAGCCTTGGAAATCATAACAACTCACTCAAAGGGTTTCTAGGAGGTCATTGATATGAATACGGTAGGGGTTGAGATAAGCGAGGGGCACAGACGGTTGCAACTGAGGTTGCCGAAAGGATATCATTCTGGTAGGTGGAAACAAAATGCGGGTGAGGTTTGGTGGCGTCGTGGAGCGAATCATGATCCCTAAACTAGCTAGGCTACTTCCACCGCCCGTTCAAAGCTAGCAAGGAGGCCTTGCTCTGTGTATTATCAACAGGGCATAGGGTAGCTGTGTCTTTGCACGGCTTGACAAGGACAGGGGATGATCTGCTAAGAACATCGTGAGGGAAGGGATTTTAGGGCAGAATAACTCACCGGGTATGCATGCCATGGCTGCCGGAGGGGGTTTCAATAGATTTCCCCCGGGGGGGATCAATACATAGGTATGATGGCCATAAAATTAGGGGCGGGGGTCGAGAGATCTATCAATCACTACCTATCACTCGGAGTCAATGTTGGTTACGGACTGATAAGATATCAGCTTTTCTGGGCTTCTTTGACCTGACCGGCTCTTTGACATCAGGCCTACGGCTGTATGATACTCCGCTTTTTCTTTGTCACCCCTCCCATAGGTCTTCCCCTCCCTGTAGATTATGGGGCTCCGAAAAAATCGAATCTTGCACCATGCAACAATCCGACCTCTTGTCTAATTTCCTTCCTTATAGCATGTACTCGAGTAGAGCGCTTACTGGTTGATTAACTTTGAAGCTCCACATTATAGGCTAAATCCCTGTTACTGGCTGAACCTATCATTGGGGATATAAATACTGCATAAAGTCGGGATACTGGTATTTTTAGAGTAAAACGGGCATACAGAATACTCTAGATGATCAAAGTCTTGCAAGAATACTGGTTACAGTAGTCTTTTTTTTTGTCATTACGTTAGACGTTCGTTCTAGAAAAGTACAGTACCGGTAGCGACTTACTGCTCTGGTAGTTGGAGTATGATAGTACAAGCGAGGGTTTAGTTATACACGTGTTAGCAAATCAATGACATTGTATTGTGCGTGGACAAAATTAACCGATGGACGGACTCTCATAATTTTCGCCATAATGTTGTCAACCTCCTCGATACAACTAGTCCAACCTAGCCAAGAAAAATAAGTAAAAATAATTTAAATACATAGCAGTCGTCAGTACTCGTACTTAGTATATCATCAATCAGCCTTAATAAAAATAGAGAAGGCATTTGAGGCGCCTGTTGGTGGTAATGATTTTTGTGGGAGTCCGGAAGCGAAGGGTTGCCACGCTCACCAGGGTGTTCGGCTAATTTTGCCCACGTACAATAACTTGGAAGGATTTCATGTGAGACACTCGGCTGGCCGGAGGCGAGGTGTAGTGCTGATTTCACAGCCTTGCTCTGGGAGGTATCATAGGTGAGGGAAATAGGCTATGGGGTCTCGGTTTGACAAATTGGTTGTTTGTTGATAGAGTTGATGAGCCCCGCTTTCCTTCTCGCTCGCCTTGCCAAGAAGGCCTCTGTTAGTCGGTGTTTTGGTGGCGCCCTGAGCAAATCCTGATGGTATTCGGCTCAAGCAGGCCTCCTTGGTAAAGCCTTGCGAGTGGACCCGCAGGAACTTCGTCAAGTTCTTCAACAACTTATTCCCGACAACGTTTCAAGCTACGAAAAAGAAAAATGTCTCGAGCATTTACAGACAACATAGGTTGTTTTAACCAGGTATGGAATGTGGATAACATTACCGTTGCTCCTACCGATGATGATGAGTCCAAAATCATGGCCTGGCTTTCCCCCTTGGACCCCCAGGTGCGCCATCAAGATATACGCAATCTGCGAGTGGATAGTGTGGGGGACTGGCTACTGGAAACCAACGAGTTCCGAAACTGGTATAATGGCGGTGAGAAAGGCGAATCTGATCATGCGACCTTGTTCTGCTATGGCGGTCCTGGGGTTGGAAAGAGCTACATCAGGTATGATACGGGAGACCACCGGTGGGGAACAAAGGTGGAAGGTTATTGCTGACAGGCCACAATGGTAGTTCCGTGGTGGTAGACTATTTGTGCGAGCAGGCCATAGAGCAAGATATGGTAGTCGCCTGCTTTTATTATGACTTCGCCTCTCGGAAGGAGCAGTCTCCGACAAATATGGTCGGCTCCCTGCTCAAACAACTTCTGAGTGGGTTAGAAGCAATTCCCGGGGAAATCGGGAGGAAATTTCGGGGCCAGAAGAAGCTACTTGGTGGCCGAAGATTACAACTTTCTGATATTGTGAAAATGTTCGCGACGCTCTCACCTACACAGCGCACATTCATCTGCGTTGACGCTCTTGACGAATGTATTCCAAAGGATCAACTTGAAGTTCTTGGTGCATTGGGACAAATTCTTCAGAGGTCACCAAATACCCGAACCTTCATGACTGGGAGGCCACACATCATGGGGCTGGTTGAAAGGGAACTGGGTGGGATAAGCATATCTATAAAGCCCAGGGACGGCGATATAGTTACATATCTGCGTGCGAGACTAAGGAAGGACACAACTCCGGAGGTCATGGATCGTGGGCTGGAGGATGATATTGTGAGGAGCATTCCCGAAGAGATCTCGGAATCGTACGTGGCATCAGGGGGTCCGGGAAGCCGTTATAAATCATGCGCTGACATGTGCGAATGTAGATTCCTACTGGTTTCGCTCAAGGTTGAAGCAATTTTGAGAGAAACGACAATCCATAGGAGGCGAAATAGGCTTCATGCGATGGAGGATGGGTTAGGGTTGGGAGCTGCATACGAGGCAACACTGGAACGGATAAGAGCTCAAGAAGTGGAGAAAGCAAGACTTGCCATGACTGCGTTGATGTGGATATGTTATTCGGAGAGGCCATTACGGGTAGATGAGCTGTGTCATGCACTCGCTATAGAGATTGGATCTACACATTTCAGTAGCGACAATGTTCCTGCAGCAGAAACATTGCTCGCCTGCTGTCAGGGACTAGTCACAATAGATAAGGAAGCCATGGCTTTCCGGCTGATCCACCACACACTCGGCGAGTACCTGTCCGCTCATCGAAACCTCTTCCGCCGAGCTCACTTGCAAATGGCAGAAACTTGTTTGACTTACCTGAATTCAGACCAGGCTAAAGCCCTTCCTGCCAAACCGCAACCTGACCTCTCTAGCATGCCCTTCCTCGGCTATTGTTCGAGATATTGGGGCACCCACACAAAGAGAGAAATTTCATATCATGGGATATTGCTTGCAATGGAGCTCTTGGATGGGTACGAGAGCCACGTAGCCGGCAACTCGCTTTTTGAGCAAATATTGGATTTGGAGGATTTCCCGGAAATCAATGCTCCTTCGCGGTTTAGTGGACTACACTGTGCATCTTTCTTTGGAATTGTTGGGGCTATGACTATCTTGTTAAAGAGGAGTGACTGTGATGCCAACTAAAGGGATTTTTCGGGTATGACGCCACTAATATGGGCGGTAAGGAGCGGACATGAGGAGGCGGTAGAACTGCTGCTGAGACAGGAAACCGTGGACCCCAACATGCCAGATAGCGAGGGGGATACAGCGCTTTCATGGGCTGCGGTTATAGGGTGCGACTCTGTGGTGAAGCAACTTTTAGGCCGGGGGGATATCAACACGGACAAGCCAGGTGACGCGGGAAGGACACCACTTTCTTGGGCCGCGAGCAAAGGGCACGAGTCAGTGGTGAGGCAGCTTTTGGGTCGGCAAGATGTCAACCCCGACACGTCAGACAACGAGGGTAATACGCCGCTTTTGTGGGCTGCTATTAACGGATGCGAATCGGTGGTTAAGCAACTTTTGAACCGGAAAGATGTCAAACCTAACAAAATAGATAGCAGGGGCAATTCACCTCTTTTGTGGGCTGCGATTAACGGGCACGAGCCGGTGGTTAAGCTACTTTTGGGCCGGAGAGACGTTAGCCCAGACCAGCCAGACAAAGAGGGTAGGACACCACTCTCATGGGCTGCAGTCATGGGGCACGAATCAGTGGTTAAGCAACTTCTGGGCAGGGAAGACGTCAAACCCGATGAGCCAGACAGCGAGGGCACGACACCGCTTTCGTGCGCTGCAATTAATGGACACAAGTCGGTGGTGAAGCAGCTTTTGGATCGGGGAGATGTTAACCCCGACAAGCCAGACAAGGAGGGCACAACACCGCTTTCGTGCGCCGCAATTAATGGGCACCAGTCGGTGGTAAAACAGCTTTTGGACCGGAGAGACGTTAGCCCAGACAAGCCGGACGATGCGGGCTGGACGCCACTCTTGTGGGCTGCGGTTAACGGACACGAGTCAGTGGTCAGCCAGCTTTTAGATAGGGGAGACGTCGACCCCAACAGGCAAGATAACCAGGGCACTACACCGCTTTCGTGCGCTGCAATTAATGGACACGAGTCGGTGGTGAAGCAACTTCTGGACCGGGAAGATGTCAACCCGGACAGGCCAGACACCCAGGGCACGACGCCACTTTCGTGCGCTTCCATTAACGGGCATGGGCTAGTGGTGAAACAACTTTTGGGCCGGCAAGACGTGAACCCCGACAGGCCAGACAATCAGGGCTGGACGCCGCTCTTGTGGGCTACGGTTAACGGACACGAGTCGGTGGTGAAGCAACTTTTGAACCAGGAAGCAGTCAACCCGGACAAGCCAGACAACGAGGGCAGGACACCACTTTCATGGGCTGCGGAGATAGGGCGCGAGTTAGTGGTTAAACAACTTTTGGGCCGCGAAGGCGTCAACCCGGACAAGCCGGATGACGACGAGGGTTGGACACCACTCTTGTGGGCTGCCGTTAATGGACACGAGTCAGTCGTTGCGCAGCTTTTGAGCCGGCAAGCAGTCAACCCCGACAAGCCAGACGCAGATGGTAGGACACCGCTTTCGTGGGCTGCAGTGACAGGGCGCGAGTCAGTGGTTAAGCACCTTCTGGGCCGGGAAGACGTCGACCCCGACAAGCCAGACGATAAGGGCAGGACACCACTTTCGTGGGCTGCGATTAAAGGGCACGAGTTAGTGGTGAAACAGCTTTTAGACCGGCAGGATGTCAACCTCGACAAGCCGGACCGCAAGGGTATCACGCCCCTCTCCAAGGCCGCAGCTGCTGGACATCTACCGGTGGTGAAGCAACTCCTAGACCGGGGAAGCATCAACTCCGACAAACCAGACTACAAAGGTAGGACTCCTCTCTCGCAGGCCGCCAGGAATGGGCACGAAGCAATAGTGAATCTACTATTGGGACGTTAAGATATCGACCTCAATAGCCAGGCAACGATGGCCACATCCCACTCTCGGATGCGCCGACGAAGGGACATGAAGAAGGAGTGGTCAATGTACCGCAAGCCTGGAATCTAGCAGCCGCTCTCTAATTCGAAGCCCGCAATTCACGCGCTTCACCCTCTTTCAACCCTTGAGTCCGGCTATCTGCGATTCCAGCATCCTACCCACAATCGTACTCTATACACCCCTTGTCATCCCCTGCTCAGCCTTCTCCGGGCCTCTGGAACCTACTGTGCCAGCTTATGACTATCTCTCCCTACACTTTCTCTTTCTATTTCGCTAAAATAGTACTTCCTCACCTTCTTCGTCTTCGGGCGCGATAGAGCCTACAGTCTTCACCGTACCCACGACGAAACTGGGCTGGTGACGAACAGGGGTATTGGGTGAGCAAAAAAAAGAAACCGTTAAGGTTAGGGGTACGAAAATTACTGGTAATTAATCCCTGTTCGTCGCGGGCCCAGTTTCGTCGTGGGTACGGTGAAGACTGTATCTCTACTCGAGTATTCTTTAGTCTCTGTTTAAAGCTGTCCGGGTTCGACTTGCACTCTTCACTTTTTCTCCCATGCTATGACTCGATTAATTGATCAAATACGCAATTTGGTTATGATTAATTTTCTCCTATCTTCCGTATTTTTTTCCCCTTCGATCACTTTTCCGCTCCCATTGCATGTTTCTATTTCGCTGTATGTATAGTCAGTCTCTTTTGCCTTCTCTGATAGAATGAAGTTTTTTGTCTCGCTAGCTCTCTTAAAGCCTCAAGTATACAGTTTAATGATTCTATTATTCACATCACTTTTCCTCTAGATTGTTTGTCCTTCAGCTTGAAAAGTTATGTGCGGAGGAATGTGGACATGCCGAGAGGTACAGAGGTACTGTAGTTGGGGCTACCGATACCGCATTTTCTGGAGAAACTCGTTTTCACGCTAAGACGTTGAATTAAGATTTAGCGAGACTAAGAATTTAGCGAATATCAATTGCAAGTTTATGTACTTAGAAGCTGCTAACTATCTACATATTCAATACCTATATCATCTTCCCTATCATCATCAATGTCTTCAACAGTATCCTGTAAAATACTTTGTAATTGTCCTCTATTATGAATGTCT
>Ga0307509_10000922_pt1 | contig 50275 bp, 40 predicted proteins | sample 10_EM_MG_FD_202245 | JGI IMG/M metagenome (GOLD analysis project Ga0307509, IMG submission 202245) | Populus trichocarpa ectomycorrhiza microbial communities from riparian zone in the Pacific Northwest, United States - 10_EM | ecosystem: Host-associated > Plants > Roots > Unclassified | place... | reverse complement strand
TATTTTCTTGAGGTTCTTTTCTACCGTGGATATTTATTCTTGTTTCGCAGCATAAATAGCCCGCTCTCCGGGCTTCCTTAGAAAATCAAGCTTCTTTTCTCTCGTCCGCGGAACATATACATCAACACATGATGCGAGTGATAGGACATGACTTGTGTTCGCTAATTTTTGTGAACTTTGTTGGACTGGTAAGTTCTCAGATATGAGTGGGAATTTATGAAATTGGGTTTTTAGTTTTTTGTCTTCTAGGGTTGTCAAAGACTTAGGGGGGATTAAATGTCGGTAAATAATAACCTATAGCAGCACACTCTAGCACCTGACCACTGTCTCTAAAGACTGTTATAAGCAAGAAAAAGAGATATCCGGTGGCTGGAGAGACCTGAGTGGGACTACTGAACAGATCCCGAGGATTTCCTACTCACCGGGGGCATGTTGTCCGTGCGTGTTTGGCTGCAGCTTAGGGTCATTTAGTCTCACTGCGAAGAAAGATGTGAGTTTTCGGTGCACTTTTCAGATGGATTCCATCTATTACTGCTTCTTGTCATCAAAGCATGGGTTGGGTTAGGTGCATCGTGCTTCCTTTGGGCTGGGTCTGAGAATTTCAACCCCCGGTGGACTCATTTTGAGGCTGGCATGGAAAGAGAGTTGGCGGGTTTGTTAATTTCGAAGGCACCACTGTGATGAATATATCGGTTCTCTCACTAGATGAGTTGTTCGACTTTACCTAGACCCCTAGCTTTCCTCTTTTGGGGATGTGATTAAAATCTGCTCCTTGGTGTGCTCACAACGGGGAAGTCTACCCATCCTGAGGGGAGGGAGGGGCTTTATAAAAGGCGTTTGTTTGAGGGATAGGGAAGGCTAAGTGGTCGACTGTCGTCCCATTGTATAATATTTTATGGAATGTCGTGCCTCATGAGGCCCCGGGTTAGCCTGCTAGACTTGTGTCTAGCAGATAGGGGTTTGTGCCTAACCATTATTGTGCGCTACAATGTGTAGGGATGAGCGCTCTCTAGTAGGCGATTCCTCAGGATTTTGAGGTCGGTTGAGAAATGCTTATCCAGGTCTGATTGTATCAGGGGGCCCTTCGTGCGCTCTATAATCAGATTTAAACTGACCCCTGCGTGCACCCCCGAAATTGGGAAGAGACAAGAGGGGAAGTTGAAAAGAGATGGGAAATTCTAAGCCATTCAAGTCCCCCCGCAGGTCGCTGACCGGCTGCTGGCTCCTGAGGCCTGGTCACAATGACCGCGAAATGATGCCTTATATACATGGTAGATTGTTGTTTTCAGGTCCGATGCTAGTAGGCATAAGATATGGGCGTTGATTTTGTTTCATTAATGCTCATTGAAATTGTGTATGATGTATTAGGCCTTTGGTTTAATTTTTCCCTCGGATCCTCTGTCCTTGAGCATATGGCGGTTAGTTTTTTTCGTCTTTTCACCCTCTATACTGGTCCGCATAGTGCATCGGGCATAGCTTTCAGGGTCCCTGACTTTTTAGGATCATGAAGAGTTGTGATTTCTCTGGGAGTTCCTTTCCTTGGAACCTGATGTGTTTCATTTGGCTGTTTAGAGTTTAGTTTGAGTTCCGGAGTTGTTGCCTATTTGCAGATATATATCTTTCTAGGGATTCCTTAACTAGCATCTCCACGGCCCATCGCATTCTCTCATCTAAGGTACTGTATTCGCAGTGATCTCACCAGCACCACTGCGACCTTTTGTCATTTCTCTAACGATATGGGCATTGACCCACTAGATAGGAGGGATCGGGAGAACTAATTTCCCAAAGTTGGCATGGTAGCGGACCTAGCATGAATTGGAGGATAGGCTTTTCCTAAATTCTTAGAATATCAAGTGAAACTGTGCTGATTAGGTAAGATGGCTTGGGTAAAGTTTTCCTGAGAGATGTACCCTTCGCCTTTCGGAGAGAAAAAAACTCCCAGTTTACATCACCACCTCTCACCCGCTCTGAAACCCTAACCCCTTCCCCTCTCAAATTAACTCTTGCAGAATACTCTATCATTTGGGAATTTCGATCTGAGGTGATGTTAAGGCATGAGTATGTTGAGAGCTATCTGATCGGAAGGAGTGGAAGCGAGAAGCTTCACAGGTTCAAAGGAGAGTGGTCACCGAAGATAGCGAAAGACTTATATTGCTTGTTGAGCAAGAAGAGAATTGAGTAAGTAAAGGAAAGAAGAAAAACAAGACGAAAGAGGAAGACAGAAGAGATGCTAAGATTCGGAGAAGGGAAAGGGGGGGGGTGACATAGGTAGTCATGACGTATCACTTGTAACTACAGCAACATACAAGAAGAGAGCACACCCGTGAGTACAGTTTCCAACAGAGTACTAAAGGGAAGTCTTCCAGCCAGTCATTTGTGGGCTGTGATCTGCTTTCCTGCAACCTCGAGTCTGATCGCACAATACGACAACTTTTTCATGTAGCTTGCGGCTTCATGGATTGGGTTTGTCCTCCCCCTCAATAAAAAAAAGAGAAACAGACAAACTGAGTCTACACTTCTAGGCAACACAGCAGTAGAAAGGGTTCCTATATATCTCTGGCTCTTTATAAATTACCTGCTCAGTTGCGGATTGCCCTGGCCAATGGCGGAACGAATGTTCCCAACCGGATCACTACAGTACAACAGAATAAGCCTAGAGGGCCGGCTCTCGGGTGATTGGAGGAAATTCATGGGGACCCCCCAGCACACTAAAATGTTATAGCAGATGGCTCTTATATTTCTTCGGGACTGATACTGGAATATTCATTGCGCCCTCTCCCCAAGGCTAGAAACTTAGAACATGGGATATACAGTATTGGAACGAACGCTACATTCCACCACCGCCAACACCCGACATTGGGGAGGAATTAAAACTTTAAGTGGCAACACCGGTAGTGGGCATTGCTAGCCGAAGTTTTTGATGTTCCGTAGCTAGGCAGCTAGTAGTGCCGACTCCTCGGAGGTCTCAGACTTTCAAGCAGTCATGTGTTCTCACTCGTATATGAGGGGGAGGGGGCAGTATCACGACACTAGTACGGCCACTCGGGACTGCAAGCATTGTAATTTACCCTCGTAGATATTGGCTAATTACAGTGTTTTTCTCATTGCACTTTTTCACACATTAAACATAAAGTTTCCTTGCCTGCATTCCCCCGCCATCCCTGAGCTGCAATGCTTTCAACAGGCAGTGAGGGTCTGCTCCTGGCGCGGTGGAAGGGAAGGTAAAAGGGTTAGGGAGTGGGGTAGGATAGCGCCTGATTTAATGATCTAGATAGAATATAGCCTTTTGGGTTAATAGCATATAATAGTCCGGTTTAGGAGACTCCCGACATGATAAGGAGTTGGAAAAAATTTGCTCCCTTTGTGGCTGGTCTGAGACTTGCAGCCAAGGATATGTTGATAAGGGGTCTTGTTCTCGCTGGGTATATGGTTTAGGGCAGACGGAGGGGAAGATCTGAAATGGTGGAATTTCTTTTACTAGGCGGAGGGCAATACCGTCTGCCGTGCAGCATAAACGATGATGTATGATAAGATATGGTATGATGGATGAATTTGGCAAGCTTGTTGTTGTTTATTTGCTTAAATTAGGCGGTGATGGAGTCTTTTTTGTTTGGATTTTCTGGGTCTATACTTTAGGGTGATAGCTGGGATTTTCTCGTTGTATTACGAATAAATTCACGGATTTACTCGCAATAGGCTGATAATAGGATATTATGGTTATATATGTGGAACCTTGTTTGTGCCAAGCCGGTAGAACTTGCACACTAGCGCTGGTGGCGCCTGAGGATGATCTTATCTAGCCCTGCCACCCTTACCCCTTGTCAAGCATCGGGCAAGCAACACCAAGGAAGTTTTTCCGGGTGTGGAGTGGAATCGTAACAACTCCACAAAGCGGCGATACCTTGGCTAATGACTCCGTGAGCGGGCGCCAGCACCAAATCAGCTGTGGAACGGACTAATGGGACCTGGACTGTATACCCCGTTTCTCGCTTGTGGCCCTGGAGTGAGGGACCCTCCCACGAGACGAGAATGCGGGTTACTGTACCATTTCCGTTCTTCTTTGGGTCTGCCAAACTTGCGTGCAATGTTCTGTCGGGCCTAGGGGGTCCGATCGGTGTTCAAGGTGAAAGTAAATCTTTGTTGTTGTAGTATCCAATCGTACGTGTGTTAGCCACGGTCGGTAGTTAAGGTTTGGTGCCTGGACAAAATTAACCGCGCACGGAGGATTGATGGCAACCCGACTCCCTCATCAATCTGCACTTTCAATACCACCAAAAGAAATTTCTTTGGATCAAATATTAGTTTCTAGTGTGTGTTCCACTGTGAGTTTATATTTTTGATTTGATTTTTTTTGTTTTCATGATATTGGGGTTGGTAGGGGAGCTCCGTTGTCATGGCCGGAGTTTTTCATGTTCATTAATAAGTGGTTAATTTTGTCGACGGACAATATATCCGAACACTCCGGATCATGCTCTTGGATGTTGGATCATCTGTTGATCATGCTGTTGTGGCGAGTTGTTTCCACATAGCATGCTTTAAGAATTGCCCTAACAGAATCGCAAAACAGCAGGGCTGGAGAGGGAATTATCCCAAGTGAAGCCCACGAGTACCGAATATAATATTATGACCTTGTCACATGGAAATCGCGGTAGAGTATGTTCTTAAGCGGTATGGTGACATATGATCATCTCTTTAATCTGTATGCATTGCTTCCGTCGCCCATGCTCTTACTAGCACGTCGAGGGGTAGTACTTGAATGATTTTTCACCGGCAGTTCTCAACAATCTTTCGTCCGATGACTTGCATTGTAGGAACGGTGAGCAGAACAAACTACGGCAGGTCAGCTGGATACTGTTATTTAGTATCAAGGATGAGCCACTACTAATTCCTCCCAGTGGGTGCTATCAGCGGTTCGGGAATCATGTCGTGTCGGGAGGGAAGACGCCACCGCTGGTGCCTGTGAGTTTTTAATCTGTCTTAGGGGTGCGGCGACCTGCAGACAAGGTCTCGAAATCGCTCGCTGAACAATCGTTGGCTGGAAAAGCAGACAGCATTAACACCCAAACTACATCGATGCTGTTCCCACAACTTGTGAAGGCTGCAAGTGATTAATTTCCCGCTTCTGGGAGGAATGGTACTATTTCTTGTGATGGGAGTACCAGCACCGTGACCTCCAATTTCAGAGGGGAAGGTGGTCTGTTCTCAGCGGTAGGAGGTTGAGAATGAGAGCGGTAATACCAGCCGGTCAAGAATGAGGGCCTTTATTTAGTTTATTGTGGAATGTGACATTACTAGGCTATTGTAGTTTGAGAGAAAAAGAGGGAAAAAGAGGGAAAAAAGAGAAGACCTCCAGATATCCCGAAACAGATCAAAAAAGAAATAAGTTCTCCTCTTCAATAATCCCTGGGCTATTAAGATTGGATTGCTGTAGGGGTTGGATTTTGGAAAAACCGAGAGGTTGGTGTCAGGGACCAGTTTGAAAGTGATTGGGGAGTGCATAACCCTCCCTCAGCACTTCCCGGATTGTGAAGATTTTCGCAAACCGCAGTGTTTATATAGAGGATTTTCCTTTGGTGTCTAAAATTTGGTTAAGGTTGGTCAATATCGTTCGGATCATTTGAACCTAGTGCAAAGCATCAAATGGGGATCTCCTTGTTAGCTACAAAGATTGTGCATAGTGGCTAGGTATGTTCAACGATCAGATAGTATAAAGCCTTGATAAGTACTAATAGATATGATAACTAAAGGTTTAAACAAAACAGGGAACGATAGAGTGGAGATAGCAGATGACTAATAAGATGAGTACAGAAGATCTAGGGGGAAGCGGGTGTCCGGCAGTGAAAAACGACTTCTAAGAAAAAGTTGCTGCCTTTTGTCTTTCACAAATTATATACTTCCTCTCCAGCACACTTCCTGCGCATGTCAGATCTCTAATCACATTCTGTTGTGGCGAGCTGCCATTGCCATATGTTTGCAGGTGTTCCTCTAGGCTGCTACGGAAGCAAAAAGGGTACGGCCGAGGGTATAGTCAAGAACGCTCCCGAGGATATGTCTGACTGAGGTTGAGGTCGTACTCCAGGTATTGATTGATGGCTTCCAGGAGTCTATAGTAGTTGGATAGATATTTGATGATATCGCATCATATTTAGGCGGTGGTTGTAGTCGGTCTTTGACAGGAGTAGTCTGACCTAGATATGCAGGTTCTTTCTGAACTAGTATGAAGCTAGAGTAAGAGAAACTGGTATGTGGAAAACATGGGAAGCAGCGGTGGTGTGAATAGCAGTTGTATGGGTGGCGATTTTGTGGATTTGTGGATGGCGGTTGGGTTACTTAGTAACTGAGAACAAGCAGAAGAAAAATGTGTTCCTGGGTGTTTCTCTTACAGAGAGCTAGGCTGTTGCCCCCTGTAACGAGCGGGTGTGCGGTGGGTAATCGAAAAGGGTCCATCCACTCATGCTATCTTCCCAGGCTTAACATAAAGTCAGAGAACTCTTTGTTAAGCCTTTGCACAAGCACAACTGCATGGTCTGTACTCATCTTAGGCAAGAAGAGCCTGGAAATTTAGAGGCTAAAACAGGATATTTTACGGATATTTCAAGAATCCTAGAAAGATATTTCACCTTTTCCTAATGGACGATCCGGCCCCCGTGTCCGGGCACTTCTTGCCTGGGCGAGTACTGTACCTTTGATGGTGGGGTAACCCGCTGTCACTTTCATAAGCTAGTTTCGCCTAGTCTAAATTTACGGGAAAAACTGGAATACTTGAACCTCGCGCTAAGACGTCAGGGATTTCCTTCTTTGGATTAGGATGGGAAGGACATGGCGAAGAAACTCTCTTTCAGCCCTCGGCTGAGACAAATAAAAAGAAAAATGCTGGCATTACTAGAAGAGGCAACTTTAACGCCCTAGCGGTTCGATTCTTCCGGTTTTTTACTGTGAGCGATCATATTATGAACAGCAATATTACCAGCTCGCGATGGATATCTCATTAGCTGCTCACGTCTCGCCGAACCATGGAGATCTCAGCTCTTTGTGTTTTTGGATAGCGGGGCTAGTGCACTTGGGATCACGTTCGCAAGCTGGATACTCCCGTACCTAGGTTTAGAGATAGTAGCAGAGGGTTATAGTATTTTGTTGAATAGCTGGCGCAAAAGCTTATTCAAGTCCAAGAGGTCTTTTTTCCTGGAAAGGGGTCATTAATGATGGAGACTGAGAACTTGGTAGAAATTTATTTCTCCATTGTTAACGAGCAACTTTAATTTATGCTTGAGTTGGCATAGAACATCATTCGGGTATAGATACCCGGTTGGCCTTCGGACGGCAGTTCACTGGGTACTCGAGTAGTGAAATTGTTACAGAACCTTATTCCATAGGCCGGCAATTTCTGGGGAAGGTAGAATCTACTCACACGCCACTTTACCCACCGAGGCACGCATGCGACATCCCTTCTAGAGGCAATACTGTCTGGTGCTCTGGACCGGGTGGCAACAATACTTGGTGAACGCTGATCTGGTACCACTCTGCCTATCCCTTTTACATTTTTTCTTTAAGTTTCCCGTGGGTGTGGGAAAGTAATAACTAATTCCTTTTTACTTGTGTGTTACTTCTATTAAATTAGGGCAATAAACACGTTTAATAGGTCTCTATTGTGCGAGGTCCCGGAAGCCGCACCATTAGGGATCTTTAGTCGTGAATTGAGAAAGGGGAATAATACTGCCCCTCTAACAGGTTAACAGCGATTTCTCCCGGGTTTTTACAAGTGATATTTTATGATTTTCATGAATGGTTTGAGTTCTTCTTGAGGACCGTTTTCTTGTTTTGGTGGGTGTGTGGATGATCGACCGTATTTTCGATACCTTCCTAAAGTCTGAACAGCTTCTAGCTGTGGGATTTTTTGTGAGCATAATTAGGTTTATAGGAATGGGCTTCGAGGCATGCGTAACCCAAGGTTTGTGATAATTGAAGGAAGTAATGTAGCCAACCGGTTTTCTTCATCTACTGGCTTAAAGTGTCTGATGTCTAGTGAGATGGATAGAAAATTCTTGCCCACTGCAGGAACAAGGGAGGAAGACAAATGGATGTTGGGAAAAACGCTTGATACATAAGAGGGAGATCTTGGAAGGGATTTGGGAGTTTGAAAGAACAAATCATCTTCGAAAATCTATTTCAAAGTAAGAAGAAAACCCAAAGGATATACTAAATATTCCCTGGATTGGGTATTAATCCTAGATAACCTCTCGTAACTGAGTCTTGTTTATGATGTTTAACTGATATCACTTTACCATTCAATCAATTGTTCCTCTCTCTACTTTGAGTTGCCCGGGTCGTTAATGTTTCACCCGAGGGTACAGTGAATGGTAATTAGTCTGGGTTTATGAGTGGCGGAGAATTAGCGCGAACTAGGGGTGCTTAGCATTATGGCAGGTGAAATACTCAGGAGATATTGTCACCTGGGGGGCTCATTTTTCTGAGACTAGTTTCGATAAATCACAGACAAGACTATCAATTTTATTATTATGTAGCAATCTCTCTAGAAAGTGCAGCAGTACTTTGTTCGCCTATCCGTATACTGAGATTTTCTCCTGGCGAGATGTGAGCACCCTGTCCGTTAGAATGGCACAAGTATGGCAAACCAATTGTGGGCTCCGGATCTGGGCTATTTCAGATGAGAGTTCTGGATGAGTATTCGCCTGAGAGCGGAGCGACCTTTTCTCCAATGGTATTTTCTCGAGATTTGAGCTGAATTGTTATCGTAGGGCTCTTTAGCCTGATTCCTGGATACCTCGAGTATGATGCCTTCTGTGGACAATGAATTCAACGACCCTTGGAGGATTTGATCGTGGACGGTTATACAATGGAAATAGGTCATTGGCTGTTGTTCTTTGCACTACAAGTCTAAGCTCGATACACGAATTGCCGGAGTCCTGATGAAGATATGTGCTGAACAATGGAGTGATGAGAGGGGAAGCCACCACACGTTACGTGGATACCAGGCTTCGCCATGAACTCCCGCTAGCCGTGCAGATGGAGATTCGAAAGAGGGTTTTTTCCGGTAAAATTTGTTGAGATTGGGCGGTATCCCTCGGCATGATACAGTAGTAGTACTGTACTCGAGTGCTGTACTGTTTTGAAAATCTTGGGTGATACCCAAGAAGTCTTCTCGTTTCCAACAGGTTCACTGCAGACAAGATTTTCTAAATGCAGCCCCCTGTAGCAGTACCATTGCGGTGCAGGAAGGGTGCGGAAACTTGATGTTGTTAGGATGGCTTGAAGAGTGACCCACCGGGAGTGAAAACAATGTCGAGAACGCCACTGGTGTCGTCCTGCTCCGAGATCGGACGATATCTGGTGATTAATCGGTGAGATTTGTGCTGTGCAGCTTTCAAACTCCTTTTGGGGGTTGAGTGACACGCCAAGACCTTCTGAGGGGGGTGCTAGTACTTATGGAGGGAACCTGTAAATTATGTATTCACACGATTCTCAAAGTAGATGTTTCTGACCTGCACCGAGCAGAAGTAGTAAATATACGCTTTCCTGCGACAACCCATACCCGAAATCCTTAGAAGGCAGGCCAACAACACCCCCAGTGCCCCTGGTTACTCTGGCTGGTATTAGTAACTCAGCTTCCGAGCAACTAAGCTTTCTGGCAGGGACGTGGCAGCTAAATGCCTACCGGTATATACCGCGCAGAATGAGTCTAAGTTACTTACAGTACCTGTTTTCCTTCCCGGCGCCTGCGGTTCAGATCCGGAGAACCTTGCTGCATCTTGTTTTATGTGCTGTATTGTGCTCGTACATAATATGGTGCGGTATTACTCGGAGCCCGGCTTGTGTGCCAAGCGGATAGGGCTTGCACGCTCGCACTCACTGGACTTATCCAAATGTGACGTGCGCGCCCTTGGAAGCATTAGGCAAGTGCTCGAGTAGCGGTAGCTTTGGAAAAGTTTTTCCGGGTGTGAGAGACCTATCTTGGCAACTCCCTAATCGGGTACTGACATTAAATTAGCAATAGCGAAACTCACAGTATCGGTAGGTTGGATATATTAGAGATGGCACTGTAGGTTCCCGTTTTATCGCTTGAGGCTGGAGCGCGGGATCCTTCTATGGAAGGAGGGTGTAAGTTACTCTTTTTTTTTCGTACTCTTTTTTGCCCTGCCTTGGGTGTGCCAAACCCGTTCTGTCAAGACTATGGAGACACACAATGTTCAACATGAAGGTAAGCTTTTCCTATAGTATCCAATCGTGCTAGTATTAGCTACGGCCGGCAGTTCAGGGATATCTGGGGACGGCAGGTTATGCTTCTGGATGTTGGATTACTTGTCGGGAATGCCGTTGTAACTTAGAGCTCACATCTTATACTTTAAGAACGGGGTACGGGTATTGGCTTTCTTTCCTTAATACCAACTGCTCTTTCGCAATCCGACATTAGGTTTAGTTTGTTGGTTTCCTATACTCGCAGTTTCATGGCGTTTGTAAAACGGGCTGGTATTGAATACAGCCAGGGATTGGCTAGGTCTTAGAATTTGGGTAGCATACCATGCAATAGCCCGTTTTAAAAAGTCACAGCATCGCGAGAAATGGTCTTTTCGGTAGAAACATGGTATTTGATGTATCAACTTTAGATCCCTCTGTTCGTTCTTTGAAGTTCGGAGACTCTAGTCTAATTTTGGCAGTCTTTAGTTGAGTAAGTGTGCGTGCATATCTCGAGGTCAGCCCTTAGCTGGCCTTTACCCGACCCCCCAGTCCATGATATTCTCCCTTTAATGTTGGGCATTGTTGGCGGGAATCTAATTCTCGCCGCCTCATTCTTTGCTTGTTTCTTTCTATACTATACTGCACTGTCCTAGAAAAGTACGATCTGGTGGTTGGAAGAGATAAGTAGGGTAGGAGCTTCAGTAATCTCTTCTATTGTGCCAGCTTTGGTTGTGCGTTGGTAGGATGATGCTCTTGTCTGAACTCTTGCGCTCTAAGGTAAAGAAGCTAAAAGTAGAAACTTCAGATTCATTACTCTTAAGCTATGAAAAACCAAACAAGTGAGCCTGCTCCAAATACCAATATTTGTGGGGGCCCCTTTTAAGGCGAATTTATGAAGAATTTTCTTTTTATAAATGAAATGAATTGTGTCCCCTGGGTGGCAAAACTAATCCAACAAAATCCTTAAAAAATCCTCCACCCAGATCCTGATAATACTTATCCTCCAGCCCATCATATAGACCTTCCATCATAAGTGCTTCACATTGGTGATTTGTGAGTATCACAGCCGCGGCAACGCCTAAATTATTACCAATTTAAGGAGGAAGAGGAAGAAGTTGGGGCCGCAATTGCTGAGGATGAGGTTGAGGAGGAGCTGCAAGAGGCCGGCGCCGCAGACTCCTGCAACCACAAGGAGGAGCTGGTTAAGGACGGTGATGAGTCCGCCGACAAGAAGAATGATGACCAGGATGAGTCCGGTTACTGTGCTGTTAGTATACGCACTGTAGGCACAAGTTATGAAGGATGTGGAATAAAATGACTTACGAAGTCCGCACTTGGAGAGCAGAAGCACTAGTGTAAAGTTGATCTCGCAGAGGATTTTGAACAAGATATCTGCAATAAGGTTTATGTCGAGGAATATGGTGCCCGAGGGAATCAGTCCGCACTTGGTGATTGCAATATTGACGATGGCGATGATGTCGTTGCAGTACGCAGTCACATCGGAGGTTGTTGCGGTGGTTGTCGCATCTAGTGAAAGCATTAGTTTAAGCTCGTGTGAGATCTATAGATGGTTGGCCCAAGAACGCACTGTAGGCCTCGTTCTTTTGGACAAGAGAGGTGAACATCTGGTTGAGAATGACATCCGGCGTTTCCGGGGCCTGCCTTTTGACAATCTCAGTGGAGTCGAGGGTAGTGGGTGCAGCAACTGTTTTCTGTATTTAGCACTAAGGAGTTGTGGAGGTCACCAGAAGCCTACCAACTGCCCCTATGAGGAACATGAAGAGACTGACAAAGGTGATGAATGAGGACTTCATTTTGAATGAGGGCTTGGGAAGAGACCGAAGATTGGAGATATTGAATAATATTTGAAGAAGGCTGTGGATGCTTTTAGTTCTGCTGTCTTCGCTGAGAAGGCTGCTGATGGGGATACCTTCAACTGGAGGGGAGGGGGGGTTATATAGATTTCTCAAGCTCTCTGGCTGTACGTTATTGTCATATTGCTCCCCTATCTCCATCAATACAAGGCAAAACTTTGGTGCAATCCGTTTTGAATGCTCCCTCAAGGATTGAAGAGAATTCTGTGCTCTCCTCTTACTGCCAATTCAGTCTCTGGCTTCGTACCCTGGGAATTTCGTAGGTGGGAATAACCACATCAATTGAATACTCGGATGATTGAGAACGGCAGAGTTAGTGAATGAGCCGAAGTTTCCACAGAAGCAGTGCTTGCACTACTGTGGCTTTTTTTCGGCAGTTTTTCAATCTGTCCCGAGCCTTGATTTGTGGACTGTACTGTGAGGACTTCCGGATTAGCTATTGTTGAAGCAAGCAATTGCTAGTAATGCAAGAGGAGAATTCTTATCTCTTAGTTGGGGTTCCAATTGAGGTTGTGATTTATTCTGCCATCCTCCCGCTCTGCCGCTCTTAGTTGCACCTTCGCGATATTTTCTTCATTGCGCTGCAGACCTAGGGTTTGGTTAAATGTTAACTCTGGAATAGGTTAGCTGGAAAGCAGCTTGTCACCCTAAGTACTAGATATAACCCATTACTAAACGGAAGCAGCGGATAATGTCATTGCCAGGGTTCCTCCTTCTCGGGAGTTGGAGTCGGGTTCATTGCGCGGTAAACTCTAACTTAGTAGCTGTGGGTCTTGGTATCTAGATATCAGAGACTCGACGCTCGTGAGGCTTTCCGTCAAGTGCTCCCCGTCTCAACTGCTTTTCAACACTACAAATAGCATGCGATAGGGTGTTTGAGATTTTCCTAAACGTGCAGAGTGTGTACATACCAAACCAAGACAAAGAGTATCACATGGCTTCTCACTGTTTGTAGCGCAGAGGGGGATTCGGGACTCAAGTGGGAATCGCGCTAGGCATTCTGGAGGAGATTCCCGAAAAGATGTGAGAAATTAAAGTAGGGACAATGGCACCAGGAACTCCGCCACGCAATCCGCTAACAGAGATGAATCTAAGTTCCTACCGGTTTCTTTAAGCATCGATGCAATCTCACACGAACCAACAATCTCCGGGGGGCGAGAAAAGCCAAGAGGAATGACAAGTGGATTGGAATTGGGAGATTAGGGTGCGACGGTCGAGCGGATAAAGGCTCAGGGTGAGGATGGATCGGGACTTGAGATGGTAGGATTGATGCGGATTAGCTATGAGGAACGCCCGTTCAACAAGGCGGGCTTTGCCGGGTCCTAGCAGTCAAGCTATCCCACAGATTTAGATATTGGCAGCATCCCTTCAATGTTGACATTGGTGGGCTGCTATCGTGGGCTGCTATCAAGGGCTTATTACTGTAGGCAAGAAGGCGCCAAGTGTGCGATTAATCCACTTTACTCTCCAGGAGTGTCTTCCTTCTCGCCCCCGGACATTCGGTAGACTCCACTAGGCGATGGCGGAAATCTGCTTGACCTGTCCGAACCCGAAACAGGTCAAAACCCTTTCGACCGCCCCCCCCCCTTGATACTCAGAACTCACTCTTTCTGGAATATTGTTCAGTATAGGGGGAGCGCATGGGAAAAGGGAGCTCCGAGACTGCCCGAGATCACTGGCGCTAGAGCTATTGAAAGAGAATTATATGACGATATCGAACAGATTACTTTTGGCACTGGTAAAGCATATCTAGGTTTTGTATTTTGATACTGTCTCTTCGTTCTGGGGATTACACTGCGTGTCATTTATGGGAGTTGTTGAGGTTGTAACTGGTGCAATAGAAATAAAATGTTGTAATATCACGGAGGTCCTAAGTGATGTCACAAGAACACATCAATTTGTTCTGATTTCCCTCCTGCCTTACTCGGAGGGCATTTTTTCACCTCGCTAACATCAATCACATTTAGCCTCACTCTAAACCAACCAAAGTACCAGTGCTTGGTAGCCCCGGTGGCTAAAACGGTACCTGTCTTCCGTGGACACCCCCCCAGTCTTTCGGTACACCTTACAGTCCTCTATTACCCCCGATGGTCCTCCCGCAATCCCCGTCGTTATACCATCTCCCCTGCTGTGTGCCCGAGAGCTGGCTGTGTAGCGCATCTAACTATGCTGATAAAGGAATGGCGTGTCGAGTCCGGCGATCACAGACAGGGACGGCAGTCTCTTAGATGGGTTGCCCTACTCAGTGTCCCTTCTAGCGGTCTCCTTCCTTCCCGTCCCGTTTTCCTTGCGTTATCCCCGCCGTCTCTGTGGGGTCCCAGGACTGTTCGGAATACTGGTCTAATATACTCACTCAGCTATCTGTCATCCACTTTAGGTTAGCTCTTAGAATAGATAGGTGCCAGATCAAAGGGGAGCCAGATTCAACTTATCCAGTTAAACAAGAAGTTTCATCCCTGGCACAGTAGTTTTCCCTCACCACGCACTATATTTAGTGAACCCATCGGACGATTAAAACGTCAGTCAGCCTGGCAGGCAGGCGAGAATGATATCTGATCATGGAATGTCACTCGCTATAGTAGAGACTGAAAAAAATAATTCAAGGGATGAAGAGCATATCTCACTGTCCCTCTGGGTTATAGATCGTATGGACACAACCCGGAGGGAAGCCCGAACCTGCAGTATGGTTCGCTATAAAATTGCAAATTCTGGGGAAAGAAAATAAAAAATAGAACTCCGCGTCCTGGTCAACCCACCACCTCTGAATTCTAAAAGACCCGCCCCCCTGCCCATTCCTTAAACACTTCCTCTGATTTACGATAACTATCCTATCATTATCATCAATTAAATTTAAAATGATTAAAGAGGATGAGTTTCCTGTTCCCAAACCGATTCTATTGATCGCCAAGTGTAGGCGGTCTTTCTGTTTTTGCCAAGCTTGTACCCACCTCGTCGATGTTATGACATGATCTCACGTTACTAGCTAACTTAATATATGATTACTTGCAAATTTCACCCGGCAGAAAATAGGTGATGCCTAGTCAACGAAGGAGCGTAGAAAATCATTTCCATCTACTTATTTCAACCAAGTGGGCTTGTGAAACCATCCACCAATCCCTCTTTGACCTTTGCTAAACTTCAGCTCACTACTCTTGATAAGTCTAATTCAGCCAGTCGTGCACAATGTCACATTTTATAATGCTGCCCGCCGGACGTGGCTCTTAGAGGGCTTGTCCAGAATAAGTCCATAACTTCAGCAACCTTGTGAAGGCATGTACTCTATCCCCGCATTTAGTGAGTTAAACAAGTGATCCCCTAGACGTACTATATGACCTAGAAACTTCCCCAGCCTCTCGTGTGTTATTGGTCAGATGTTGACTCACCACCCCTACTCCAAACTAGCCCAAGTCCCTGGACACTACAGTGTGTTCCACTGGAGCCATATGACGGTGTGGATAACTATACTGCGTAAAATGACCCTTGGACCAATGATGCCTTCCGAGTGATAAACTGTGACATCAGCTACCCCCTTCCTTCGATAGCTCACGGTGGAGGATACTGGTGATTTAATGAAATTGGTATAGGTAAATGCAGCACAGCGAGCCTATTCTCCCCAAACGGAGGTTCGGTATGAGCGATGTTTATCAGGAGGGGCACTGACTGGATATCGGGTATGCGTAGCTGAATAAATCATGCCCAAACACGCATCTATCACCCACTGCGCGCCGAGCAGCAGCCTCTTTTTCTTTTTCTAGTTATGACATCACACCAGCAGAGGAAGGAAAAGCGATGTGACTTCAGGATTTGCGCAAGGTCCGTTTCAATAATGAGTAATAACCTATGATCGACCCATATCGATTTGAAGCTCAACACAATCTATTACTGAGTTAGAAAAAAGGCAGCTAAAAAGCACACACTCTCTCATAGGGTTTATGAAAGGAGAGAAAAAAGAGAAGAGAAAAAAAGGATAACAGAAAATCCCGCTTTAATAGTGGGTAATTAAGCATCCAAACTTTATTCTCCAATTTTACGTGCAGGTATGATACTGTGCAACCGCACAAGCAGATTACTGCGCAGATCCGGCCTCAGGCTTAACCTCTCCCCTAACTCCAATTTGCGTGCCAACCACCCTGGCAGCAACATTCAGGTCAAGGTCCGAGCCGACCTTGATAGTAACTTTGGCTTTCCCCCCTTCTTGGCGCCCTTGATGGCTGCTTCGGCAATCACTTTGTGCACTTTTAGTACGGTGGAAAGGTCCAAAGGCGGGTCCTCCTGTGAAATAGGAATACCATGGCAACCGATCTGAATAGAGCCAATAATTGCCAAGACGGTGTGAGTGAAGTGAAATGATACACCTCCGGGCAACAGGCAGCATAGTGGTTAAAGCAAAAATCATCAGAAGTATCTACTATATGTATCATACTCAAAATGTCTTTGAGCAAAAAAGAAAAGTCTTGTGCTCATAATCCCCCCATTGCCCATTCTCACCTTAGCTTAGTCATCCATGCTCTACAGTATTTTTCAGTCTCTCACTAGGTAGATTATATCACTTGTTTCACTCTCACCAAAATTTCCATTTTTTGATCTTGAACTACTTTTACATACACCACTTAATTAAACAAAAAAACCACTGGCCTCTTCTCCTTTCAAGTCGCTTCTTCTGTATTGTTTTTTCTTGAAAATATTCCCTGTTTTGGTTGACTTGTTCAAAATCGCGTTTTACCCGTTTGGAGGACCCGGTTTGTATCACTTTGCACTAAAGCTATACATGATTGCACACCTCCTCCCCCCCCCCCTCCTCCTCGCTATTATCCTCGCTCTTCTCACCATTGACTTGTGGCTCAACCTTCTCGACCACAATTTCTTTTAATACCCTCGCAGATTCCAATGATCACGTCATCGTCAGTCAGATTGAACGTCGAATCGTGCGATCTTCCGAGCAGGAGCGGAGGTCTGGGTTTCGGGTATTGTCTGGAAGCTGTTGTCTTCGCCGATTACGACGCCTATTCGATGTGAGAGATGGGGGCTACGGTTACTGCCGGGTGGTAGATTGCTCGATGCCTTCCTTGTCGAATTCAGCAATTAACGAAGCTTGGATTGCTGCGAGCCGAGAGTTCTGATAGATTGAGTGTTGTTGTGAGTGTTGGCGGGGAATTTACGGGCACCGAATCTGGGAAGAGGGTGGCAATGCGAGGGGCGATTTTGAGGGTGTGGGGGCCCCGCCTCAGAGGATAACCTAGATCGTGGTTAGAATTGGATGGCTGGTTATAAAACGAAGGGACAAACCTCGTCAATATCTAACAGGTCCAGCTCCGCTTTCTTCACAATATTCTCCACAAACAACACAATTTAGTCGAATACCTTTGCAGAAAGCTCGTACCGCAGTCGGTTAACGGTGGAGTAGAATTCATATCCATCAGCAAGCAACTCGACAGAAATGGTCTCCGAGGTGCCCAGCGACAAAGTCCTCTTCGTCCCCTCAACCTTCAGCCTCAGCTCGTCAAGCGATCTCTCATTTCCCGGATCAACCTTATGTTTCTTGATAAACTCTTTCGAAAAGTGATCAACAAGCACCTCATCAAACTTCAGTCCGCCAAGTCCATAATCATGAGCCGTCGCAAGAATGGTGTTTATCCCACCCCTAGATACAACAACCGTAGCTTCACACCTATTACCTCCGGGATTGGCCACCAAAATATTCTTGTCAACGCCCTGCTCTTCGGGTGTCTGCCTAGCAGCATACGCAAGGACAGCTGGCATCGGTTCGTGAATGATCTGCAGAACCCCAAGTTCCCTAGCCTTAGTCGCGGCAAAAAGCGCTTTCCTCTAGGTATTAGAAAAGCCGGTAGGAACAGTGATCACGGCACCAGTAACCTTGCAACCCAAAAGGTCCGACGCGGAGCCTCTAAGCCGGATAAGGTGTCTTGTGGTGATCTCATTGATGCTATCAGTGGAAACAGTCTCCTCATCTGCCTGCTGGAGATTGACTTATGGCAGGCCATCGATGTCCATTGGGTGAGATGATCACTTCTCGTGCGCCTAATATTCTTAAAGGAAATTCTAAGGAAATCCCAGCCCAGGAAGCTTATCAAGTATCAGGCATGGGTGAAAGAGATTGTGGTCATCGTCATCTGCAAAGCCGAGTTTGTGAACCTGAGCCGGCGCCGGATGAGTCTGCATCGACAGTTTATTGTAAAGGCTTGTGGATAGGCATAAGTATGGAATCACTATGCAGTGAGAAATTTCGAAAAGGCATTAACTTATTGGTAGAGGTTGGGGGGGTTTCCGGATAAGGTTTCTCTTGAAATATAAAGCCTGAATATAAGAATCAAATGCTAACTGCTTTAGAATCATATCTTTCAACCTGCAGGGCGCAACCTATTTCCATCCTTCATTATCTCAATCGTTTGATGCCCTTAGTTCCATGGAATCCTCATTGGCACAACATTCCGGATGCTTCCCACCCCTTAATAACATCATCTAAGCCTTAGGAATCACAGCATTAGGAACCCACCTCCCCCCCCGCTAGCAGAATCCTATTGTATCAAAAATCCAACCTCTACTCTCTAAGCCCACCTCCTACACCATTTTTCCCAAACTTCCCCCGTAGACAAAATCCACTGCGAGCCCTGGACCACTCTCCAGCACTCATGGGTTGTTTATCCCCTACAGTTTTCCCGTTATCCCCTGATGTACAGGGCAGGGTAGGGAAGGACGCCTGCGCAAGTGTGCGTTTTTCATGATGATGGCCGCCATCAGCAGGGCCTGTCTGTTACCTGTGAGCGTTTTGCAATGGAGCTTTCAGAAAGAAAGAAAGGAAGAAAAAAAAGGCAATAGGCACCACTTGGGCCCTGCCGTCCGTCTCCGGCAGAGGTTAGGACTCGGGCGGACTATAGGGAGGGTGCTCGCCTCGGGCCGAATCCCAAACCCTGTGTTCGGTCCATCCTAAGCAAAAGTCAGACTGACTAGGTGCTTGGGAGTACTCAGCTTATACTACGTTTCCCTCATCTGAGCCCTCCAAAACCTATAGCGTGATGCTAATCAACACCCATTTCCCCAACAATTTGTGTTTCCCCTAATTGGCAGCGAACAGATATGAGTCATACTTCGCACTCCTCAAATCCCTTTCATGGAGACTTTTTGTCTCAACTGTGGACAGAGACCCCGTTTGGTACTCAGCTTTGCTTACCCCCAACACTTACCACGAGTTTTGCAAGAACCGGCAGAGAGGTTGACCAGCCGCGGGAAGCTCTCTGGGGGTCCTCCAGGAGATGTGTTTGGGGCACTTGTGCCGCTTTGGGGATGTTATGGTGTATGTGTGGAAGAAGTATGGGAAGTATTTGTGTTGTCATTGCAGGACAGTAGTGAATGAGAAGGTGAAGCTGAGGGGGTGGAGACAGGCGAGGTGGAAGCTTCGGAAGGAGGTTACTGAGAGGGAGTAATAGGTTGGGTTAGAGTAGAGTGCCACTTGCAGGCGGAGAGATGGAGAGAGAATGGGGGTTGGAGGTGTAACTCACGGCTACGAAGAGTAAGCTGTAATTAAGCCGCTCTCTTACATTTTTTTATTTCTGTTTTCCTTTTTATTTTTTTTCAATCAAATTTTAACAACCTTTCGTGAGGCACAAGGAGTGTTTAGGAATTGTGAATTTTTTGTGGGGGATTGATTTTTCTTCTTCTTTTTCCCTTATTCTTTTGCAAGTGAAAGAAACTTCGGCTTTAGCAGAGTAGACTAGGCATTCCCTCTATCCTACCAACTTTCATCAATTTATTAGATCTAACACAACTATCTCCCTCAAACCCTCCCCCGATTAGAGGAACATTAATTGCTAGGAACACCGCAATCTAAAGGCAACAGCTTCACGCTCTATAGCCCACTAATTGCAATTTCCGAGATTTTTCAAACACAGTACACCTGCCCCTCTGATAACCATTGACTTGTGTCTGCATCAATGTTATACTCTGCTCGCTACTTGTTAGTAAGGTTCATCTGCAGTAGTTTGATATGTTCAAGGATCGGATTATATAAAACGGGAATAGATACAAACACCTATAATAACCGCAAGATGTGGACAGGATAAAAGGCACAGTTTTCTCAGCAGCGGAGTCCGAGCCTATCTGATTCGAGACCAGTGATAGACAGCATTGGGCTGTTCTGTCCATCTTCAAGGAAAAGTGCCTCGCAATTCAAGGTTGTAGGAAATAACATCTCGTATCCCTTGATCTGAACAAAACATTATATTGTTGGTGGATTCACATATTCTCGGGGAGGATTAGTTGAAATTGTTAAAATATTCGCGAAGGTTCCATATCTTCAACACTACTACGACACTGGATGTTTGGACAAGAAGAGTTAGGGTTTGGAAAGGGTTGCAGAACATTGGAGTTGAGACGATGGTTGTTAGGACGAAAGGTTAGCTGCAGCGGAGATGTTTTGGGTACACTTAGGAAATGCACTAGGAAGTGCTAAAGGTTTGAAACTAAAGTTAGCTGGAAGATTGAACGAACTGTTGTTGCACTATGATGATAGCGAAATAGGCAAAGGTATTAGGAATGTTCGGAAAGAGAAAACTCTGTAAGTAGTTGAAACGAAGTCAAGGGATAAAGGGACAGGATGTGTTTGAAGGTTGTTGGTGTGAGGTAGAAAGAAAGAGAAGGTGAGGGAAGCGAAGACTTGAACAAAGGAGAAGAAGAGTTTTTCTGTACGGGAGATTTGTGTATATATAGGACGCTGCTGGCAGCACAGAAAGAATAAGGACCGCAATACTCTCTCACGATCATAGCCTACTTACTTTAGAAATACCGCATTTTCTGATTAAGCTCTTTTTCACGCTAAGAGGTCAGAATAAGGTGTGGGTCAGCATTTTTCGCAAATTAAACCTTCCGAGCTAAAGTTACTTGTTTCCTCCAAATCGATGCGAAAAGTCTCAAAAATGACGCCCCACAGTAAATATCACTGAAAATCCTACCCTAGAGGAAACCCTCCGCTCAAAGAAGCTCATGTATTTCCCCACACTTTCTTTTGACCTCTTGGCGTGAAAAAGATCTTCACCAGATAATGTGGTAGGTTTATGTCCGGCAGGTTGAGCAATATGATTCCGGCCTTTTGCTCGTTGGTTTTATTGCCGGGGGTTAGTGTAGCGAGAAGGACCTCAAGCGGGAATCTTCCCAACTCTCCACCTGTGTTTTGATATTTATTTTTCAAAATTCCGAGAACCTAGTAACCCCATTGTTATGCCCATTCTGCAACTTTCGCGTTCAACTATGAGTTCCTGACTCATCTGCTACAGGTTCCTATTCTCACACTAGACTTGTCAGAATCAGATTTCTCACACACTCTCCCGAGTCCAATCACCTGATAAGCTCCTTTGATGGAAATTTGCGCAGAGTGTCCTTGCAGATATCAGTTGCTTAAGAGGTGATTATTTCAAAATCCAGTAACATATGACATATTGCGAGAGTTTTTATAGTACTATTTATCTTCAATGGCTTGATCCCACTCACCATACTCAGGCTACGTTTTAAATGGATAGGATAGTCAGTGCTCCCAACCATCTTGGCGCCCGGCAGGGCCCCGTACGGGACAAGATGACTATGGGGGGTCCGGCCGGGGCGGTCGAAGTGCAGGATAGCCATTCTTGGGCCTATGAGCGGACATTACTGAGTGAAGGACAGGAAATGATACCAAAAAATTATTTGTCCTCACACAGACTTGGAAGGCAGACTAATTTATTAAGGATATTGGGACAATCTAGACTAAACCTAGGAAATCCAAGTAAGAGATGATTGATTCTAAGAGGGCAGCAGCAGTACATAAAATAGAGACTAACACCTAGGAGGTTCACGACAGAAAATGTCTTAGCTATGCTAACTTTGTTTGACAGCAAGGACCAGGCACCCCCTCCTGGATCCTAGCACACCTCCACACCTAGCACCTCCTGGAACCTAGAACCCTCTCGAAACTAGCACCTCCCAGAACCTAGAACCCCATGAACGTAGAACTGAGATTGATGATTTGGGGAACAAGGGTAGAATGGGTAGATAGCTGTAAAATCACTTCTGTTGATGGAAATTATAGCAGGAATGGAAAAGAAACAGAAAGGAGAACAAAGATAGTATAGAAGGGGCAAACACGACTGACTGAGTGGGAAGTACAACGAAGTAGATAGAACAAGGATATTCACTATGATAAAAGAAAGTGAAGTCATGCTAGTGTAAAGAAATTCCTCCTTCCATGAGGTTTCTGCCATTGTTGTTGTTTATGTCCTGAGCTAGTGTAACAGGGGCACTCTATAGAGAGGTGAACACTAAGGTTGCGGCCACACTGAAGACTCAAAGTAGAAGATAAAGATAAGATAAAATAATTCAGAAAAATCAAAACAGTAAAACTTACTATTGTTAAGCTGAAAGCTTCACTCAATAAGTTCTCTTAAGAATTATTGGTTATTCAAGTAGAATGCCAAATGCTTAAACTTAAGTAGATATCAGATTTAAGCCTTTGACATTCACCACTACTCTGACCTTGTGTGAGCACCCTGACCTGCTCAGGGCTGTCTGAGGTCTACCCACCATTAGGAATTATCCTACCAAAAGTATCAGACCAACTCTGGTACGCTTAACTCTGTCAATAGGATATGAGTTTCTGCAATGTATATCCAATACAACCGCAGGTGGAAAAACTCTTCCTACCGAAGTCATGCTAGTGGCTAACTACCATGACAACAACTGGAGTTAATACCTAAGTGGTGGACTCACTGGCACAGCGGTAGTTTCGTCTATACAAGCTGTGCAGTCAATCATTTAATCTATGTGACTTCTCTATACGACAATTAGACATTCAAGCTCCCCCTATAAGATGTAACTGATGGTTGGGTTAATAGGTGCTACCCATAGCCAGCATAGGCAAAGATAGACTCCTAGGTGCTGGAGGGACAATTGATGTATAACCCCATATTTGGTGGTCACCCATACTCCCCTTGTAGATCCTGAGACCAACATTTTGTCGGTACATCGGTGAGGTAGTATACTGTATTACAGTAGCTGTTCCAATGATCTCTTGTTACTAGGAAGCGAGCAACTATGCAGCCCTCTGCCTATGACACGCTGTTCCAATGCTGGAGCCAGAGGGGGGTGTTAGCTGAACCCTGCAATGTTTACTAGCATGTTCTGGCCGCTCTTGCTCAGGCTGCTGACCTTTCTATGCAGGTGCATGTACCTCTATAAACATCTAAGAGCCTGTAGAATATGAGACAATTAACCTCTAAGTTGAAGGATGACTTTGCCGGTGAAGATAGGGTAACTTGGGTTCACAGTAGAGTAACTGGGTTCTATGGGCATAATGGCTAAATCCCTATGGTAGGGGAACTTTGCCCTCTTATTTCTTTAACCGCTTTGGAAGTCTGCCTGACGACACCAAAGGATGTCTCAGAGACCTGTGTAACACTCCCATAGTTCTCTTGACTTTATGTGTACTTACTCCTGAAAGGTTACCCTGCCTAACAGAGTACCTGAAGCTATTCTATTGTTCCTTGGGCTTCGCCTTCGTTACCAGCCTTTTGGATACTAAGTATACCTGACAATATCACTTCTCATTACTACTTAGTATACCATTTGGGCTAAAGTGGTAGTCATTGTAGCTACCTATTGCGGGGTCATTACAGCGATCCTATGCTGTCTACCATACTAACTATGTAGCTATGAGCTTAATAAAAGAACTAACTACACAGAATGTACTATCTACTGTAAAGAAACTTTTATATACTACAGAACCTCCCTAAATCTTTACCTCTGGGACACCTAGGATAACCGAGCTAGAACCACTTTCTCCACAATTTTCTTTGCAACAATTTGTACTGGTTTGAATTGAGAGATAATTGCGTTGAAAAAGAAACTTTGACGAGAATATAATGGAAAGATATCTCTCTTCCTTCTGTAGACTATTAACAATGCAAGAAAAATCTTGCTTATCAATCTGTCTATGTTTCAGAATATGACTTGCAATTTCAAATGGTACTTACTTTAATTTACCGTTTGCCAAGATCTTTTCTGCTTTAAACTCATTCCTCATACAATTGAGGACTCTAGATTCAATGTCTGTAATAATTGATTAGTTAAGTAAAATTCTCACTAACATAAGTATTTAATCATAAATGAGATTATACACATACCTTTCCAATCATTTCCTGCTTTAATTTCATGGACAACTTGGTCAATTTGCCTAACCCTGCCGCCAACCAAAGAATACACCTTTACACCTCCATCTTGTGTAATAAATTCTTGATATCTGCCTTATCCAGGTCACCAACAGTGAATACATTGCCAATTCTTGACCATGTAGACTGACCTAATTTATTTTCAGTATCTGTTATGAGTATTGACAATAATAAAATTATTGTTGTCTTTAGACTATCTTATAGTCTCTGTTCATGGTCTTTTTTCAGGTGAGACTAAGATATAAGAGTATCTTCATATAAGACTATCTGAAGCCTTCTTTGTTCCTATCTTAGACTATTGTATAGTCTATCATATCGCATACCACTATCATATGGTAGGGAGAGGTGTGGAGTGTTATATTATTATAGAACTTGGTTGCTTGAATGCAAGCGAGAGATAAAAGTAAATAATTTATTCTGAATATATAGTGTAGGAAAGAACTTAGATGGTTGTATGAAAAACTCTAACTACTGTGACCGAGTTCATTCTTATATAAACTCTTCATGCCAACAACCCTAACCCTAATCACTCATTATATACGTCATGCGGTTTTATGACTCTTAATAGGTTATGCTTGAAATCTCTCAGCTGACTCATTTCAGTCACTGATGGATATACCTTAAACTAATCAAAACTCATCAAACAAGTCATGTAAGCTAACCATATGACATAAGTAAAACTCGTGACTCATAATATGAGTCACACATGAAAATCATTATATCATTATGACTCATAATTGTGAGTCATAAAATATTAACCATTCATAACAGAGCAATAACACACAAGTGTCACTCATGTGAGAACTATAAGTCAACTGGCTTCTTAGTGTGAAAGCCTTTTATACCTATGACTGATAAGTATTAATCATGTGAAATCTACATTTCCTAGTCATAATTGGTAATAAGATAATATTCACAAAATGAGAGAATACTGAAGAAAACCTACTAGTACCTGACATCTGAGATGTAACACTTAGGATAGAAAGTAAGACTTGGACCCAGCTACACTGATATGGAGTCCAGTTCAGTGCTTCAGCGAAGACCTGGACAAAGGATTCTTCAGATGATTCTAATGCTCTGATATCAACATAGATTATTCTGCTGTACTTGTGTTCTACATTGCAAACTAATATTGTTTTTCTAGTCCATTGAAACCAAAGATCATACTATAACTATTGTAGCCTTAAGGTAGATTCAGAATGAAGGCAATCTGTCTCAATATGCCTGGTTATTCAATTAAATACTGCTCTTTAACCTTGGGTATAGCTCTCATATTAAAGACTGACAGGAAATATTTTTCTTGTCTTTGATTTTCAAAGTAGATTTAAAGAACTTGGCCTGAGGCAACTAGAGCGAACTAAAACCTAGGAATGCCACGATGTTGGCCATCTTGTATTGTTAGCATTAATTGAAACTCTATTTCTATTAATAGAAACTTAAAGATGAGATAGGGAAAGGAAACAAAGGAGTAATTGTTCCCCTGCTAATACGGTACAAATTGAGACTAATATCTGGCTATAAGAATAGCAAGCCCGGTTGGGTTTCTTTTGTTAGATTGGGAATGGTTATAGTACTTTGTTTTATGCTTTTGTTATTTCTTAGGTGATTTTGTCAAGATGTTATTTGCTTATCTCATACTATATGATGATTTTGGAAGGAATTTGATTGGGTTTTATTCTGATTGTGTCAGGCTGGACTTGACTTAGCAATTGAATTTATTTTGCAAGTTTACCTGAGAAGGGTTGAATACCCGAAATCATACTGGCATTATAGTAAACACCCTAGCCATTGAAACTCTGTTAACTTTATCAAGTGATAAAGCTATTCACAACCGGTTGTGGCCACTCTTGTGTTGAAAGACAAGAGATATTGACGAGCTATTGTAAACTATACTAAATTCTTCTGAAAATACTAACCGCAATGTCTAGGCACAAGAGGTCCAATAAGCAGTTAAGGCTTGCAGGCCTACCATCACATACAAGAGGCATTCATGTGAGAATCTGATTGGAATGGAGCCACAATCAAGAGAGGCTCAGTGGTGAAGCCCTCTTATTGTTAGATAGTGGAACTACTAGGGTTGTATTAAGCAGCGTTTGGGTTAAGAACACTTAGTACCTGAAGTACATGGGAAGGATCTGACACCAATTTAGATGCCAGTAGAAATTACTTTCCCGACTCAGGTCTCCATTATACCACTATAGTGGACATGTACATAGGAGACTATATGAATAACATACGATTTGAAGTTGCAGACATGCTGGCAGGCAAAGTGAATGGTTACTTGCCAATGTCTTGGTTGAAGGACCACAACCCAGACATCAACTGGCAGAAGTGCAGTCTTAAGTGGCATTCTGATTATTGTAAAGTCCACTGCCTACAGAAAGAGAGATAGTTAGAGTTCATTACTGAAGAAGAGCTCTTAGCCGAGTATCCTGACAATATCTTTGTCATGGGTATGGCCCTCCATACTGATGAAGATAGCGAGGACATCAAGGTCAAGATTCTCCCTAAATACCAATACTATGCAGATATATTCAGCCAGGAGAAAATCAATGCTTTGCCAGAGTATACAAAATACAATCATTATATTGACTTGATTCCAGATGTCAAGTTACCAGATCGGCCTATATATCCCTTGTTTAAGAAAGAATTAGACACTTTAAGGAATTATATTAGGGAAATAGAGGACAATGGAAAGATTAGAAAATCCTCCTCACTAATAGGCGTCTCTATATTATTTGTGCTGAAGCCAGATGGAATACTTCAGTTATGTGTTGACTATTAAGGGTTAAACAAGATCACTATCAAGAATAAGTATACATTGCCCTTAATTAGCAAGCTTAGGAGTTGGCTCGATAAGGCCACTATCTTCACTAAATTGGATTTGAAGAATAGCTATTATCTTATTTGCATGGCGGAAGATGAAGAATGGAAGACCTCTTTTAAAAGCGGATATGGTCTTTATGAATATACCGTGATACTCTCTGGGTTATGCTATGCACAGTCAATGTTCCAAAGTATGATCAATGATGTATTCCATTACATGTTAGATGTCAGAGTCATCCCTTATATGGATGACATTCTGATCTATACAGAAACAGTTGAAGAACATGTTGTCCTGGTTAGGCAAGTTATGGAAAGGGTAAGAAAGGCATGCCTTTGCATTAGCATTATGAAGTCTAACTTCCATTAACGGGAAGTAGAGTTTCTTGGGTATAAGATATCTGATTGAGGAATCTTTATGACAAGTAGTAAGGTAGAAGAAATCTGGGCTTGGTCACCCCCAGAGAAAGTTGTCGATGTGCAAAGCTTTATTGGCTTTGCTAATTTCTACTGTCAGTTCATAAAAGGTTTAAGCAAGATAGCTAAACCATTGATGTACTTGACAAAGAAAGGTATCAACTGGGCATGGACTCTGTCATGTCAAGATGCATTTGACACATTGAAGGCAATGTTCACAACTGGCCCAATTCTGATACACTTTGATGACACTCTTCCCACTAAGTGGGAAACTGACAATAGTGACTTTGTGTTAGGGGCCAAATTATCTCAACTCTGTGAGAATGAGAAATGGTACCCGGTAGCTTTTTATAGTAGAAAGTTCTGGCCAGCTAAGATAAATTATAACATCCATGATAAGGAGATGGCCATGATAGTAGGAGCCTTTAAGGAATGGGCATATATGTTGATGTCAGTTGATGATCAGATATTGGTGTATACTGATCACAAGAATTTAGAGTACCTTAATACCACTTAAACTCTAAACCGCAGGCAACATTGCTGGGCTGAGTTTCAACAACGGTTGAACTTTAAGATTATTTATAGAGAAGGATAATTGAATGGAAAGACTGATACTTTGTTGAGGCGTAGGGACTACCGCCCTGAATGGGTGAGTAATTCCGAACCTTTTACTTTTTTTCCCTCTGAAGTGTATATTTATAAAGATCCCGTCATTTTGCAACCATATATGTTGCAAATGTGCCAAGGTTTTCAGTTGCATACCACATTTCATGAGACTCTTATAAAGGCTGCCGATGGTAATGAAACCTATTTATCAATGCTAAAAGCACTCCTCAAAGGTGATGGTAAAGTTGATACAAACTTTAGTATCAGGAAGGACTTACTCCTGTATAAGAACAGGTGGTACATCCCAAAGGACGAGGGATTAAGGTGAATGATTATGGAGGCAGAATATGATTCAAAGATAGCTGGACACTTCGGAATATTCAAGACTATTGGTAGGGTTAGAGCTAACTTCTATTGGCCCAAGATAGATGAACATATTACTGAGTACATTTGCTCTTGCGATGTATGTCAACGTAATAAAGTTATCAGGTATAAGAAGTATGGGTTACTAGAACCTTTAGAAGTTCCTATGAGGCCATGGATGGCAATATCCATAGACTTCATCATTGGGTTACCAAAGTCAGATGGGTATATGAAGATATTGGTCATCATAGACAGGTTCTCCAAGATGGGGTATTTCATACTGTTAAAGACTGAGGAACATATTAAGAAACTGGCCTTGACGTTTGTGAAAGAAATCTGGCACCTCAATTGGCTTCCAGAATCAATTTTCTCTGACCGGGACACCTGATTTACATCTAAGTTTTGGACAAGCCTAATGCAACTACTCCAAGTAAAACTGAACGTCTCTACCCCATTCCACCCAGAGAGCGATGGGCAAACTGAAAGGGTTAATCAGACATTAAAACAATATTTAAGGAGTTATTATTCATATCAACAAGATGATTGGATAATACTGTTGCTCTTTACGGAACATGCATATAATACTTCAATATTGGAATCCACAAAGGCAAGTCCATTTGAAATTAATTATGGATTCTCCTGATAGACCCAGTGGTCAGGGAGAGTGTCAGACAACAAGGGAATACACCCAGACAGCAAGCTTGTTGTTAAGGACTGGGAAGGTGCCTGGTAAGAGATCTGAGAGATAATACAGCAGACACAAGAAAGACAACAGAAATGGTATCATCAAAAGAGACAGCTAGCTCCGGAATTTATCACATTGAAAGATGTTATGCAGGGTAGAGCTAGGAAAGCGGATAGAGTTATACTAAACTGCAAGAATCTCTGTACGAAAAGGCTGATTGAAAAACTAGACCACAAGATGTTTGGGCTCTTTGTTGTCAAACGCAAGGTTGGTTCTAGGGCCTATGAGATAGAGCTGCCAGAAAGATAGGGGATCCATCCTGTATTTCATGTCAGTCTGTTGGAACCCTATCTTGAGGATCCTGAGGGCAGGCCTCAAAGGATAATACCAACACCTGACATAGTAGACAATGAGCCTAGCTATATTGTTGTGGAGGTGGTTGATAGTCAATAGTAAGGGAATCCTAAGTCAAAATTCCCCTACCGATTTGAGCAGTATATGGTTGCTTGGGAAGGGTACAGTCCAGGAGAGAATTCATGGAAACCGTTCGAGATGTTAGCAGATACAGCAATGTAGGCATTGCAACAGTTGCATGAGAGGTATCTGTCTAAACTAAGAGACTATAGGGTTATAGACAATCTAAACCGTGAAACTAAAAGACGATATTAACAGTCTGAGGACAGACCAAGAGATGACAGGAGTAGTATAATGAACCTATGATAGATAGCTACAATAACTACTATCTTAGCCCAAATGGTATACAAAGTGGTAACCGGAGGTGGTATGGTCTGGCATACTTAGTTTACAAGAGAGCGGGTTCACATAGGGCAAGGCCTAGGAATGATAGAGTAGCCGTCAGTACTCTATTAGGCAGGGTAACCTTTTGGGAGTACTTCGCATAAAGGCAAGGGAATTATGAGAACATTACACAGGTCTCAGAGACAACCTTTGTTGAAGACAGTAGGACTTCCAAAGTGGTTATTGGCATAACAGGGTAAAGTTACCCTATCTTGGGGCTTTAGCCATTATGACCATGGACCCCAGTTACCCTAATAAGAAGTCGAAGTTACCCTACTTTCACTGGCAAAGTGATCCTGGAACTTAGAGGTCAATTGCCTTACATTCTAGGGGCTCTTAGATGTTGAAGAGTGCATGTGTACCTGTACTGTGAGGTCAAATGACTGAGCAGGGGTGGCCTGAATATGCTATTGAACTTGAGAGGGTTGAGCTAACACCCCCCTCTGTCCCCAGTGTTGGGACGGCGCGTCATGGGCAGAAGTCTGCATAGTTGCTCGTTTGCTAGTAAAAAGAGGTCATTGGAGCAGCTAGTATAACACTGCATATGTCCTTGCCATCCGTCTGACTGAATGGCGTTGGAAGGATATATAAGAGGAGTATGGGTAACTGCCAAATATGGGGTTGCACATAAATAGTCCCTCTGGCACCTAGGAGTCTATCTTTATCTACCTGTAGTAGGGTAGTCTTCAGAGAGGTACTTAGGTAGTCCCAGGAGACCAGGATACTTTCAGAACAAATACCTAAGTAACCAGCTAGACCTTCTCCTTTTGATTTGTAGCATTACTATGGGTTGTCAGTGGACTCCAGAGGTATGAGTCTTGTCATGGAAGAGTATGCCTCGAGGGGTTGGCTATGGGTAACTCCCATTAAGCCAACCATCTGTTACATCTCATGAGGGGAGCTTATATGTCTGATTATCGTATTGAATAGTTACGTAGATTAAATGATAGACTGTATAGCTTGTTTAGATGAAACTACCACTGGTCCAGTGAGTCCACCACCTAGGTATTGACTCTGGTTGTTGTCATGGCAGTTGGCCACTGGTATGACTTCGATAGAAAGAGTTTTTCCAGCCGTGTTGTATACGAGATGCATTGCAGAAACTCGTATGCTATTGACTGAGCTAAGCATACCCGAGCAGGTCCAATACTTCTAGCAGAATAATTCCTGATAGAGGGTAGACCTCGGACAGCCCTGAGCAGGACAGGGTACTTGCACAAAGGTCAAAGTAGTTGTAAATGTCAAAGGCTTAAATCTGATATATACTTAAGTTTCAGTATTTGGCATTCTACTTTGATAACTATCCTTCCTCAAGAGCACTTATTGAGTAAGGCTTTCAGCCTAATGATATTAAGTTTTACCATTTTGATTCTTTTGAATTATTTTACTTTATCCTTATCTTCTACTTTGAGTCTTTGATGTGGTCACAACCTTAGAGTTCACCTCTCTATAGGGTGCCCCCATTAAACGGTGCCTGACAGGATAAATAATAGTATGAAGTTGAAAAATTTAAAAAAAAGCCAGACTGAGAACACAATTGTTGGTGATACCAGTTCAGAGTAGTGGAAAATGGAAGATGAAGGATGATTTGCGAAGTTAAATAGGCTACATAGATTGATGTAACTTTATAAAAATGATGATCTATAGGTTACTGAAATATGAGCCAATTCCTAGCCTCCTATATGCTATCTCTTGATTTGATTTTGAAGCCTAACACTACCATATGTGGAGTCAGGCATTGATCATACTTGCAAACTGGTTTCACTTTAATTACACCCACACCCCGCTATCCCGGATCTCGATAATCCGGATACCTCGCTTCCTCGTATGGATCTCAGTAGGTTCTGAATTTCCTTACACCAAATCCCGACGTGTTGTCCAGGATCGCTCGCTGTGCCGGACAAATGCTTCGGATTTTGGTCATCCCGGATATCAGGGTGTGAGTGGATATGAGTGCAACAACCATCATTAGGGTTCAGAATGGTGGAATTTAGGATTGAACCGGGCAATAGTCAAAATGTAGTCTAGTCCGTTGGTAAAGATAAAACCAACAGAACAGCCATACTGGTAATTGTTGAACCTGACTGGACTAGAAATAGTCCAGTGTTCCCTGTTTTGAGAATCCGAGTCCGAATAACGACGGCACACTTGCCGTAAATAGAGTTACAGTTGCTGGTAATTTTGGAAACATCGCTATGCTCATCTATCATTTTTCTAACTCGAGTTCGAACTGAAATAAACAGGGATCTGCTGAAAGTGTCTATTAGGCAGGCCACTGTTCCCAACGGTCGGGGGCGACCACCCAGAGCCCTGGAACTGGAGGAAAAAGGCGGTCTGTTCTCGTTCAGGAAAGATCAGGGCGGCCGTGATTTTTGAGCACGGCGAGTTCTACAATGTGAGACAAATTGGTATAGGGGACTATGGGTGACTGTTGGTGACAGCTGGGTAAAACTTTTTGAGCCATTCAATAATTTCCTGTGATAAACAAAGGTGGAAACTTGTGCAAAATAAACAATAAAAGAAGTGTGTTATTTCATTCTAACCACCGGAGGGAATGGCCCTTATTAAATAGTGTCACTCCTAATATCCAATGATTGCTAGAAGTGGAAAATACATGGGAAACACAGCAGACCGCGGAAACAACACCAAGCACGAAATCTATCCCTATGATTCCAAATATCTTCTCTTGAACCAGGACCTACTATAAAGAAAACCTTTCACACAATCAACCATTGTGATGAATCAAGCCTTGTATTTCCATTTCCTATTCCATCCCGACATGCTATCGCGTCCCTCCAGTACCACCCGGCAAGTAAAAAACCACTTTGTAGAACTCATCAGAATAGCTTTGTTATCTGTAGGCTCGACCCGGAAGTTCCTGAGGAACAACTGGAGAAGAGTTTTTCAGTATTTTTTAAACATATCATCATATGAGTTGAAGATCCCTCAGTTCCCACATATTTCCTCCTCTTTGATCATTTCTCCACTCCATCTATTCTTCCCCTTCATCTATTCCTCCTAGTGTTCTAAACCCGGACGAGGGGGAGGCGGAGGATAGGGGCGACGGAAAACGGTGGAGGGCGGGGGATGGCGGAAAACGGTGGAGGGCGGGGGATGGCGGAAAACGGCGGAGGGGCGGCGGAGGACGGGGGTACGACTGAAGACGGCGGGGTACGGCGGGGACGACACAATGTCGTCCGTCTTAGACTACTCCGTTAATAACACTGATTCCTCCTCTTGACTCCATTCCTCCACGTTCCACCATTTCTCCGCTCCAGCCTTTCTGCTCTTTGGCCAATCCTCCACATTCCCGCTTCCAAATCCTTCCCCACCAACCAGCTGTGTTGGATTTTTGCTGATTCGTGCCTTGATCGTCGTCCTTTTGTTGCTATGGTCCTTGGGTCCTGTTCTCGCAGTCACCTTCGTAGCTGAAGATTTCAATCTCTTTAGCACATGCCGGACACTTGATAGGCTTCTATGGTCAATTTCGAAACCTAAGATGATTTGAAGCAAACAGTTTCTCCTTTGAATTGCGGATAGTTTAAGGAACGCCAGATGACAGGAATCGTCAATTCGGTATAAATACCACAAATTTATTGACTCTCCTCTTTCTCCTGAAGCTCATTAATCCTCTCGGATGATAATGTCCCCTGCAGATACGGATCTGATTATGATTCTGTTTCCAGCAAGGTTATCAGGATGATTGTTATTCGTCCAATCCCATCAGAGACTAACCTTAGCTACCTGGTGATTTCAATCTTTAAGAATGCCCTTCTAGGGGCTCTCTCATGAGGGGTCTCCTTGTAAGAGATGTGAGTTTTATTAAGGCCCTTGTAGAGCTTGTTAGAGATCTTCTATGAATCATGCTTAGCAGGGAAAAATATAGGAGTATGAGAGAGAGAAAGCAAGGAGGTTGGGAAAGGTTAGTCTAGGACGCAAAGCTAGCAGAATTTCAAATCTCCATGCTCTGCAAATAAAGCCATAGTGCATAATTGAGAATCAGTACTGGATGGAACAGAGCAAAACACCTAGGGCAATCACTACCGAAATGGCCGCTGATATGCTAACCCAGCCCCACTGTCTTGACCTTGTACCCCCCAGGAGCAGCCACCGTCTCAACCATCTTTTTTTATGGTGACAAGTTCAGCTGGTTTGGATTGAACAGAGTTGTGGCTATTCGTAGGATCATTCTGGGAGTACTTCTTCCCAAGGAAGTCCCGGAAGTACGCTACCCTATTTTTTCTTTTACCCCGAATCAGATGCGATTTCGCCTGTGTTCCATGGTACTCTTTCGAACCGACCCATGATAGCACTGAAAGAATTTCTTGATCCAGTGTCTTCCGCCAGCCTCTCACCCCATCAACATCCATTGACCCGTAACAATCGAACTTCCTTCTTCATTCACGATAACCTCTGCTTTGCCATCCTATGCGTCGTTAGTCGAACCCCTTAAAAGCAGAAAGACAAGCACAAACTGGAGGGGCATAGGCAAGAGAACTTGTAGTATTACCGAATGCTATCCTAATAACAGTCTTTGTGTCGTTATCAATCTCTGGGCTTGCCGGGGGTGAAGGTGAAGGATTTCCGGACATTGCCTATGTATAAGTATACGGACAAGTATATTCTATGGGTATTAGAAGTCGTAGCGGCGGTGAATGGTGGATGGAAAGGTGCGGTGGGTTGCAAGAGAAGGCGGTCGTGGTTGTTGCCACTCATAGTCTAAGTTTTTTTCGGATTTGAAGGGTGTTTTGTTTTTTTCTTTCTAGCTTTAGCGCCGAAAATTGGCCAGTAAAAATGCATGGGAAAGCTGGTTGGATGGCTGAATTTGCGACGTCTACGAGTGAGGGGTTGTGATGGGAAGACAGGGATTTGTTCAAGTATACTTGTAGTACTGTATATACAAAAGCCATGAAATTTCTGCGAGGTTTCCCGCGAACTTGGTTTTCATACTAACGGTGAATACCCAACCGCAATTCGATTCCGGCTTCCACTCAGCAAACCTTTCTCCTAGATGTCCTCTCGTCTGAACCATTCCTCTCTATCGTGGTCCTCTGAGACAACTCCGTGCGGCTTTGTGTGTTCTACAGTATGGTGACGATATCATGTCTCTCAAGATAATTTTCACGTATTAGTTGGGTATATTTAGGATAGAACTGTGCCACTTCTCTTGAGCTGAAATAATACCGTAGATAAACAGTCTCCATGCGAGGACTACCTGCGACATTAGACACTCATGCGACTCGTTCATAGGCCCGTACCCCCCTGTCTCCATTTAAGGCCTTCATTATCCCTTCGTTGGTATACCGAATTTCAAGGAATTTTAGTACGAAATTTAAAGGAATACCAGGCTTGAAGGGATATGACTGAGGTCTCTGATGGTTACTAAGTTAGGCCAGTGCCGGTAGACGTCTCTGGCCGGAGCAGATACGGAGATTTCGCAATCAAGAATTGGGGGTCGCCATCCCTGCGACAGGCTTGTTTACTGGTTAGTACAGAAAAGTAAAAGAACTGGATATCAGTGTATCTACTTTCGGAGAGGGAAGTAACTACCAATCACCAACTATCACAGCCGAAAACTACACAGAGAACCAAGTCACACAATTCACTATCAATTTGCCCAGTCAAGCTAATCCACAACCACTTTACCTTTCTCGGACCAAGAGAAAAATTAACATTCAGCAATTGCCTTCGTTCGTTGACAACCCAAACCATTGCTCGTTGGCTATCATTGTTCTCAGCGGTAGTTGAAAGAAACGAGAGAAGTGAGATACGATTACCCTACCTAGACTCACCCCCTTCTCCCCCAAGTCTTAGCTAAAAACCCTCCCTGTAGCGAACAAAGCATTCTGCTTCAACTAAAGACAAGCCTCTCTCCCAAGCAAGAGTGATCACAAACAATCACTCATCCTCCACTGAATGATCTTTTAACTAGCTAAAAAATTCTCACCTACGGTATCAAGGACAAAATTTATGCGCAACAGTACCGTACTAGTACACTCACACGCCCTTCCTCCCACGCTAGGTTAGCCCGCACATTAGGTGAGCTCCACCACCATTTATATCCCACCAGTCGGTCACACTAGGTAAGTGCTCCAAGTTATTAATCAGAGTTCCTAAAAAGATTTCTTCCGACTTAGGTTAGTGCAAAGTTCAGTTTCTCCCATGGAGTGTTCGAAAGCCACTTGTTCTGTGCTATGCTGATCTAAGACACGGTTCCCATATGGGTTAGTTTGTTTGCTATCCGGTTGATAACGACCCTTTCCTTCCCCACTACCAGGATCGTACAACAAACTTTATCTACCAATAATGCCATCAGTAGCTATGCTAGCTACTAGGGCTACTCGAATCCTGCCTTATCCTTCTCCTTGCTTTTACTCTTCCGGTACCTCTACTGCTCTCAGGTTCCATGTCCGCCAGTTTCCAGCATCTCATCTTCCATTCTCCCGGTTTCAGGCTTCGGCTGTGAAGCATTTTTCCCAAGGACCTCACGGTGGACTTTTCACAGGGAGATCTCCTGGGTCATCCTGCTCCACCCAGCATATCCGGACTTTTTTTGTGAAATGTCTGGAGTCTGGGAGATTATGCTCTCAGAAGATTAAAGTACCTACCCAGTCTAACATCTTGCTACCTCTATCAAACTGACGATACAAGGCTCTTCTCCCTCAGACTAACTTAGGGCTTGGTCTAGCTACTATTTTTGCTGGTTCTGCCGGTAATGTTATTTACGCGCAATACAGTAATCGGGTCAGAGAGCATTGTCTCTATAGTGCATTTGCTATGGGATCTGTCCCAGATGTTGAGAGAAAGGAGGAGTTTGTCGAGCGCGAGGGTGCCGCCCTTGGCATTCAATCTATCCTGAAGCCTCAAAGGAATTATGCTCACTATAACATGATTGTTGGAAACCATGGAACTGGCAAAACCACTCTAGTGCGTCATGTTGGACATCAATTAGATGGTATCCTTTATGTCAACATTAGTCCCAACAGTGTTACCGATAAGTCATTTGCCCAAGAATTTGCAAAATCTTTTAACTGGACGCCCCCTATTCGTTTCTGGCTTTATATTCTATTGTCTTACTGGGGTATCAGTGCCGGAGAGGCAGCTGGCAAGTCTCTTTACTCTACTATTGCTTATTTTCCAGCAGCTAATATGTAATAGACAATAGGGCACTTCTGGTCAAGGTCTTTAAGGAATTCCATAACCAGGCGAAGATCTTCAAAAAGAACAATGGCCGCCCCCCCGTGCTGGTCCTGGACAATGTCAACCGTCTCACTCAATGTAACCCCGAACTACAAGATATTTTGCAAGATATTGCCAAGGATGCCGCGGATGATGGAGTCTTTGTTACAGTCTTTGTGACTAGCAAAGGGCAAGCACCCATCCAAATGCTAGGTAAGTTTTATTCAGATTTTTCAAATAACTGGTACTAGGAATTACTAATTATATACTTTGGATCGATATAGGTCGTTCTGCCAGCTCCCGCTTAGGGGAGGTGATTGAGATTGGAGATTTGAAACATGATGAGGCTATTGACTTTCTTTGTAATAAGAAAGTAATAAGTAAATCAGTTTCTCAGGATATCTACAGTCTTGTGGGAGGCCGTGTTGGGCTTCTAGTGAGAGCTGTTAATAAGCTCAATTCCGGACAGAACTTTGCTGGTCTTTCCCCTTCCGTATCTAAAACAAAGACAAGTAATACCTAACTAGTTCTAATAGGGGTTCAAACATTACTTCTAAGCGATGCCAAAAATGTGTTGCGTAAAGGAGGAATAGAACAAGGAGGGAAGTTCGGTACGGCTGGCATCCAGATTGCAAGCCACATCCTCAAGCATGGCAGCATTAGTCTCGATGACTTTTATCAGATTTTTGGGAACCAGAGTCAGGGAGACCTATTGCTATCTAAGAATATATTTACCACTATTCCTTGCTCGGAGTGGGTATTCTTTGATACAAAACCGATGGAAATCATGGTCCGTGCCCTAATTGAGAATTCTGATCAAAAAATCACAACCTCTGCATTTCAGGAAACCGGATTCTAGAACTAGCTGATGTCTATTGCCCCAATTAATGAAAATACATGCTTGTTCTCCCAGGTACCATGTGGGCTCTTGAGTCAAATTAGAAAACTTATAGTAATCAGCGCTCTATGAACATGAACCAGTGAACTAAAGAGACTAGTTCATCCTGGCTTTTACTATAGGCTGACAGACACAGGCTTTTCAGGGACTGCTGGGCCGGACTGTGGGAAAGCAGCTTTTCAGATCCAAAGCCGGCCCCGGCCCAGATCGCCTGCAGGTTAAGGCCTCACATGATCGTTTGTGTTTCATTACCAAGAGAGATTTTTTTATTCCACAGAACTAGCATAATTATTTCTTAATAAAGTCATTCAGTTAATATATATTCACTTAGGGTAGTGAGACTCAGGCATTTTCTGTGAAGAATTCAGGAGTGTCTTGAGGTAGAATAGTATAAGGGTTCGGTAGATATGTGTATAGTGGTGATTGATTGGCGGATAACCTAAATTTGTCTTAGGCGAAATCTATAGGGCTCGGAACATGTTGCTTGCATTCTCCTACACTCTCCTATTCCGAGTGATTAAAGTGAAAACATGTAGGCTGTTCACAGATACCTCCAGATTGCTTGGGCATCTGACAGCTTTGACATGGGTTTCGGCAAGATTCAACCTGGCTATTGCCTGGACACAGCTGGGCTCTGACGACTTTGAATAATTGCGACCGGACTAACCCAGGGTTTTCAAAACGATGACCATACTGGCCAAACTGCTAACCCCTTGTCCTCCCCATGGTCCAGACTGTCCGCTTGGGATCACTGATATGAACCATAGTGATTCATTTCTGACAACATCATCTCTCATCTCCGAGCATCTTGGGATATTGCCTGTATCTTGTCCATCAAACAATTGTGAATTTACAAATTCCTGTGTATATACTTGCGGGAGTCCTGTGATTTTTTTTTAAATGGAAAGTAGTCAACCGATGAGAGGAGGAATGAAACCAGAAGCTCCTGATCGTAGGGGACAGCCAGTGGGGGGAATGAGCCGGGATTGGGTGGCTACATAGCAAGCACGGAAGGAGGTATGTACAAGTACAACCACGGTCACTGTGGTTTCTTGGTAAACCAACTCATATCATACTCGAGTAGCGTGACCCGTGTAACTGATCCAACAGCTAACCGCCACAGCACACCTTTTTTTTTCTAGCTTAATTCGCTGTTGAATCCCAATTCTGCTTCAGCCCAACAAAAATGAGAACCTATGTCGTATCCTCTGCACCCCCACCAAAACTACACGCACCCTATTATACCGAATTCCGTCGATAATATCGAGGAGCAGTTGATAGAGAGCTTCACTGACCGTCGACTCTCTAATATTCAGCAAACTTTTTCCACCCCTCCGACAACGGACATCGCCCACGAGGTCACAAATTACTCAAGACAATGAATTCGAACCCAATTCCAGAGAATGAGGAATTCAGGCGGAGCCCTTATCCACTGCTTTTACTGGTAATGACTTACACCTGTTTCTCGCAGTGACCACCTAATTCCCACCCAACGTCTTCCTCTGTCAACATACCAATTCCCAAGTTTCGTCGTCAAATATGCGAATGTAATGAATGTCCAATTACGGGTAGCGAACCAGAGAGGGAACGAACAAACCACACCCTCAATCTGACCCCCAATTGGGACAGATTCCCCTCTTGTGGTACTGGTGACCACTTGCAAAATTTCCGTAGCTTTCAGGAGGCCCACAAGGTTTAATCCACAAATAAGCACACGGCGTGTTGAAAAACTGTCGGAAAAAAAAAGAAGCCGTGATAGCACAAGCACTGCTTCTGGAACAAGTCATCATTGTGATCCCCTACTCACCGGCAATCTCAAATGTTGTCGTTTACTCCTATCTAAAAAAAATCTGTGGACTGCTCAGGCACTCAGAGACAGAATTATCAATTATCCTCCTGAGGAAAGCATGAAATTCTTGAATCATTACGGGAGTATCTAAACTGAATTGCATCCCAATTGTGCCATTAAATGGGGGACGCAGAGCAGAAATATGCTAATGAGGTACTACCAGCAGTTTTCCAGATCATCCTTAGGATAGGACGGAACGGACTATGGAGGGTTACGATCTTGCAGCTCGAGGTTCTATGACCAAAATGGACTTTGTTACACGATGTGCTTTAGGCACTACTCGAGTGTTTTCGAGATCCACCTCGCCTTCTCACTCGCCCTTTATTCTTTTTATATTTTTTATAAACTTGGGCCTGTGGGTTTATTAAGCCTTTCAAATGGGATAGAAGTAGAGGAACGAAGGTTGTAGTTGATATAAAATACTGGATATTCGAATAGAACGATGCGATACTTCACCCCTTAGTCTCTGAAGGAGAGACAAAACAAAAAGTTCCACCGCATACGCTTGACAGCTATTCCTTCTTTATCCTCAGCTTTTTTGAGTATAGAGAAGAAAGGAGAATTGGGGAAATTAGGGAAACAACAATGCACAGAGCTTAATGGATGTTTTGATGATCTGAATTTTCCCGAACCTTCTCCATTGTAATGCATTTATCCTCATACCCACACTGTGTTGAAAATCAGATATTTCATTTCTGCGCTTTGCCGAGTTCTAATATTACACCCCCTAACAGGTCAATGCGGTGTTATGGGACATAATTGCCATCCCCTCTTATTTGCTGGCGTCCCCCACAGCCCATCACTTCCCACCCCCTACCATTCACCTGAACCCCACTGCATTACTCCATGGGGCCTACCCCAACCCAAGACTGCCGTCCTGCACTTTGGATTCCTCGGACGAACTGCGAACAGCCTTCCGGTCCCTTCTAGGGCTTTGGCAGTCCCTCTCTGGGCCCTACTTACCCCCGGGCTGTTGGGGATACTTACCACCAGAGAGCTGGAAAAATCTATATAAACCCCTCCTCTCTTCAGTTGAAAGGACCCTTAGCATCCTGTTCAGCGAAGATACCAACACTAAGAGCTATAAACCATTATTTAAATATCCCCTGATCTACCCCCTTCTGTCTATCCTTAAACCTTCATTCAAAATGAAGTCCTCATTCATCGCCATTGTCAGTCTTTTCATATTCATCATAGGGGTAGCTGGTAAGAATCTGGCGACCTCCCCAGCTCTCTTCCAGTGCTAAATACAGAAAACAGTTGCCGCACCCACTACCCTCGACTCTACCGAGATTGTCAAGCGACAGGGCTTCGAGCCGGTAGATGTCGTTCTCACTGAGGCGCACACCTCCCTTGTCCAAAAGAACACCGCCTACAGTTCGTTCTTAATCCAACCATCTATAAATTCTACTGGAGCTTAAACTAATGACATTACTAGACAATACCGCCACTGTAACAGCTACCGATGTGACGGTGTACTGTAACGACGTCATTGCCATCATCAATATTGTCATCACCAAGTGCAGACTCATCCCCTCCGGCCACATATTCCACGACACGAACATTATTGCCTCTATCTTATTCGGAATCCTCTGTGAGATCAACTTCACACTGCAGCTTCTTCTGACTAAGTGCGGACTTCGTATGTCCCTTTATTCTACACCCTTCACGATTTGTGTCTTGAGTGCATATACTAATAGCACAGTGACTGGGCTCCTCCTGGTCATTATTCTTCTCGTCGGCGGGCTCATCGCCGCCCTTAACCATCTCCTCATTGTAGTTGCAGGAGTCTGCGGCACTGGCCTCTTGCAGCTCCTCCTTACTCTTATCCTCGGCAATTGTGGCTCCAACTTCTTGCTCATCCTCCTTGGATTGGTAATAATTTAGGCGTTGCCACTGCTATGATACTCACAAATTCACCAACGCGAAGGACTATGATGGAAGGTCTATATGGTGAGCTGCTGGATGGGTATTATCAGGGCACCGGCGGAGATTTAGGATTGTCTTGTTGGATTCGGTTCTGGTGTCTCGTGGGCACTATTCATTCATTCATTTCTAATATCTAAAAAGAAATTTCTTAATATAACTTTACAAAGGCCTCTATAAATGAACACGATAAACCATAATGTGTGTGTGAGAGAGAAGGTTTGCTTTTCTTAGATTAAGAGCAAAAACCTTGAAGTTTCTACTTTTAACCTCTTTATCATACAGCGCAAAAATTCAAACATGAGTATTATCATTCTACAAGCCCACAACCAAAATTGACCTAATAGGAGAGATTACTAAGCCCCTTACCCGTTCTATCCCTCCTTTCCACACCAGATCGTAGCCTTCTAAGAAATTACAGCATATCATAATATAGAAACAAACGAGCAAACAAAGAGGCGGTGAGAGTTAGATCGTCCTCAATGAAGCCCAACACTGAAGCAAGAATATCACAAACTAGAAGCTCAAATGGAAGGCACTTAGCGCAGACCTAGAGATATACATATCCCCCGGAACAGGCAACTGCTATCAAAGCTAGACTAAAGTCTCCGAACTCTAAAGAACAAATAAAATGATAATAAACACTAACGACAGAAACCCGGCGGAACCACCGAGAAATGAAACGAGAAATGAAATGAGAAACCCTCTTTTATCCCGGATAGTTCATAGGGATCTAAAGCAGATACGTTAAACCCCATGCCCTCCACCGAACGGTACAGTATAGGAAAACAACAAACCAAACCAAAGGTATAAAAGAGAGGTGCGCATTAGGAAAAGGAACCCAACACCAGTGCCAAATGCCTAAAGTATGGGATGTGAATACAACTTCACATAACCGCGTGCCTAAAAGGTAATACAATATCCAGATGCCTAACCCGCTATCTCCACACACTCCTAAACTGCCGGCCACAGCCAACACTCGTAAGATTGAATACATAGAAAACAAACATACCTTCACGTTGAACACTGTATGTTCGCATACTGTTTACGGAACACCAAGGGGGGGACAGAAAGAGCCCGAGTGCAGTGGTCCACACCCTTCTTGCTTGGAAGAATCCAGCGTTCCCCTGGCCCCAGGCGATATGACGGGAATATACAGTACCAAGCCCCGATAGACCCAACCAAACGAGAAGTTCCGTTCTACATCTGATTTCGTGTTGGGACCCGTTTGTTGAAGCCGGTCGCCAAGATGACGCAGCATTGTGGGGTCCTTAAGATAGACCTCCACACCCGGAACCCTTTTTCTCCATCACACTGCCCGGTTGGATAAGAGCATTCTCGAGCCCAGTGAGGGCGAGTTTGGAGGCCATATCCGTCTAGCACACAAACAGGGCTCCATATAATACCGCACATATCATATGCAGGCGCCCTGGAGGAAAACAGGCATGTAACTTAGGCTCATTCTGAGCGATATCCAGGTATTTAACTGCCAAGGCCCTTCTATGAAGCTTAGTTGCTCGGATGCTGAGCTCCTAATACCAAACTAGCTAGCTAGCCAATTGGAGTGCTGTTATTGAGCGGCTATCTGCAAGGCCCCGGGCCTAGGTTGTTGTAGGGAAGCGTGGCTTCACTATTTCTACTCGGCACGGACAAATATCTGCTTTGAGCATCCATGCGGATACGTACAGGTTCCCTCCATAATACTAGGGCTACCCGTAGATTGTCTTGTTGTGCTACAATATCCTCGAAAGGAGTCTGAAAGCTGCACCGCATAGCTGCTTCCTTTGTGTGAAGGCCGGTGATGAATTCGTGTAATTTAGGGGTGGTTGAATTTCTTGACAACAGTTGGTACTCCAAGGTACTACCTGCTACACCTGAATGCCATATATTTTGTAGCGAAACAGGCCATTCTCACCACACTAGATAAATATTAAATGCAGTTCCTCCCCCGACAGGAAACCCTTCCGCACGGCAGTGGTATCTAAGGTTCCTTACTTCCTTCGCGCGGTTGGCCTTCGCTAACCCAGGAATCGGGTGGGTGAACCCTACGATAACAGTGCAACTCAAATCTCCCGAAAGCAGAGTGGGAGAACAAGATCATTTCCGCTCTAAAGCTACCACCTCTTCCTAACTCCTATCGAATTTTTCCCAGGCACACAAATAATTCCCCATAATTGCCCTATTCGAAAGCATAGGGAGTTCACCACTCACCAAGAGAAAATCTCATATTTCGATAGGGGAAGAAAGTTCTACTCCTTCATATTTCAGGGATTGCTAGTGAGGAAAATAAAAACCGATAGAGATTCTATTATGCTTGGATTGGGATTCTTCAAAATCGAACCCTTCTAAGGAAGTCCAACGTACTCATAATGTACAGTATCATACTCATCGGAGGCTCTAATCATCCCAATACTGTACTAACGCGCCGGACCCGGTGCTCCTAAAGCTTGGCGATTGCGCAAATGCCGGAGTTGTTATGGATTCGGCTTGTCTAAGCCTATTCATACCTGATCATCAGCAGTGCTAGACTGAGATGACGCTTTAAATGGGAGGCGGCTAGGGCAGAGGCTCTTGGGAGATCATGCGCCGTATCTGTTTTACGCCGCTACAGCGCGGAGTCATTTCTGTAGAGGAATTCAGCTCTGGGTTTGAGAAAGCCCATTTCGAGTACCAAGTTTTTAGTTGATCATTCAGTTTTGTGCTCGAGTAAGCAAAAAGGTGCTACCCACGCCAAAGCTTTTCAACTACCAGTAGAAAACCTGTATAACTGCTTTTCAAATCTGGGGCCGAATGCTTCCAGCGTGAGGACCCCATGAAAATACATATCCAAGGGACGGAGGATCTAGGGATTCGATCTTATTGCTCGCAATGATCACACATGTGTGAGTGCCGGGAATCGCCTAGGCTTCAGAACGGCAGGGGAGCCTGGGAATGCAGTCAGTCTAAGGGCCCAGGCTATTGTAGACCCCTTCCGAAAATTGAACACTTCAGAGGTTTACAGCTACAAAAATGAGGCCTTGTCGTTTTAAATCAGATACGTTCACTCCGATGGCTAGAAATATGGGTTACATGTGCTGCGAGAGTCTAATGTACGAGTAGTATGGACTAGGACGCGGTGCGCATTGGGATGAGTTCTGTCTGTTGCCCAGTCACAAGTAAGGGTATAATACAGATGAGCAATGGGGGCTGGATTGGAAGTAATTCCATAGCGACTACTGCGCATTGCAATACGGTAGTACCGAAGCCTATTGAAACCGCAGCGTTATACCTCAGAGGCGATGGGGTACGCCCGGTTCAAGGGGCAAGAGGAGGCATGAGAGAAAAGGCCTGCTAAATGCGATATCGGCGACCCGCACCGTCCCCTCTATTGGTGGTAACGTTAAGGGTAGTGGCAGCGAACCTGGGTCGATAGGATTAAGAGGCAGGAAGGAAATTCGGAAATGCGCTGCAGCGAATTCTATAAGCGGCACAAGGGAGGAACATGGTCTGGGGCTACGAGAAGTGCCGCCAGTCGACTATTTGTAGACTCATCTACCATCACTCGATTATGATCCCCCGCGCGCTATTAGTATATGAATCTCTTTCTCCTCTCAAATGCTTCTTTCAGGTCTCTACCTCTTCAAGCCAGATCTTAGTTAAGACTAGTATGATAGTTCCCTTTCGTTTTTCTTGTCCTTCCTATCTGGTCTCTGAAGCCCTATGTTCTCTGGGTTCCCAGCCCAGGATGGTCGGGTCCCGGCGGCAGGCCTCTTACACCTTACTACAGCTAGGCTATACCAATACAGTACCTTTCTTATTGTTCATACGGACCTAGTTTCAACTAATAATCTTGACCGCTTGCTGTTACCGCTCTTCCCATCCGAGCTATCGCACATTGCTGTACCGACTTTGCCGCAGTGCAAGGCGGCAACAGGTGTACCGCCAGGAAAGAGGTAGACGGGCTACTTGTTCCCCCCGCCCACTAACCATAGGGAAAATAAATCCCCCCATAAGCCCATGTCAAGATGCCGATATCCAGAGCCCTCGTTATCAGTCCAACCACGAACGACCCCTTCTGCCGGCACCGTACGATAAAACAAACAGGACCCTACCCCTCCCTTTCCCCTCCTACCCACTTACCACCAGCAGGCGATTTCCACGCAAAACCCAAACAATCTTCCTCGTTCGGCCAGGTACTAGTATTCGACCCTATCCCCACCGCTATTATCACAGAGTCCTCTTTCAACAAGTGAAAGTTAGCTCCTTTTTTTCTTTCCTAATCCTGCATTTGCCTTTGCCCTGGCGAATGCTTATCATATCTTCTGGCCACGAGCCGCTTCTAGCAAATGGGCTGCGCTGTATAGGCGCGGTAATAAGCAGAGGCGTTGGTTGTACTGAACTCAAATCGAATCCTCAAGGCGGGAGGATGGATGGACGGACGGATGGGTGGGTGTGTCTGATTTGCTTTTTTTGTTCTTTTTTGCTTCTTCCCCCCCTCGACGGTAAAGTTTGAGTTGATCAATCAATTGGTGCGCCGACGGTCATATAATAATACTGACACCGGCGCGGGGGCGTATCGATGGATTGATAGTCAAAATTCCCAGAGTTTGGCTTAATAAATAAACGGAATGCAGGACTTTCGTAGCTAATTGTGCCCCGCGCTGGGTTATTGCTCTTCTCTGCATCCGGGGACATTGGCATTATAAGGTTGCTCCCTCCTCTTATACTTCTAAATTTCAATCACGTTTATCTCCTATACATTACAGTACTCTATAGTGATAGCTGGAATCCCATAGTTGTTAGGGTATGATAGTTAGTTTGGGGTACAACCAGTTTAGGGTCATGACTGCCACTTGGGGGTTTTTCCCGTTGTGTGGGTTTTTCCTGTTTTGTGTGTTTGTGCACTCTCTTCTGTATGTAGTCTGAGCTACCAGTAGAGAGCTTCCTGTATCGTACATCGAACATCCACCACGTTATCATCACCTACTGGAACTACCACCTACATGCTTTTCTCCGGGCTTCGCGCCGTTACCTACGGTACCCAAGTGATCATTGGGTTGTGAGCGAGCTGCCATGAGAGTGTGGCTATCAGGATATGAGCCTGGCCTAACAAGTTTGGAAAAGGCTAGGAAAATCTTTTCTGCCTGTTGAGGAGAAAGATTTTCACAGAAGACGATAAAACAAATCCATCCATCCATCCATCCATCTATCAATCCACCCAACGAAGTGGTGTATTGCCGGTGAGTCTAGAACACATACCTAGTCAACAGATGCTGTTTTTTGGTGGAATACAAGATGACTGAACAAGAAGGGTCAGTTTCTCTGATGGTATCAGGCTTTCTGAAGCTTGATGAAACATATTATCGCATGTGGTCCATGCAAATGACAGATGTCCTCCAACGGAAGGGACTGTGGGATTTGATGATTGGTGATAAAGAGATTGTGAAGCAGCCTGACTCCACCAAAATCGTTCTACCTAGAGAGTACCAGACTGCCTTGGACAGATACCAAGCGCAGAGGAGGAGGGTTCAGAAGGCTGTTGGAACTCTTCGCTTGGGTATGACAAACGTCATCGCTGTTTCCTACAACAATGAAGTATGGATAACTCCAGGAAAGATTTGAAAAGACATCCAGAGCGACTATGAGACTGTAGTTAGCTATGATTCTAATCACTGACAGAAAGAGCTGTACAAATGTAACCTCGAGGAGTATTGTACAGTACTCAAGTATATTAATAATATCCGTGAGCTATGGGACAAGCTTGTTATTAGCAGAAATACACCTAGGTATGCGCAGATTATTTTCCATCTATTTGAGGGCCTTCCCATGACGCCTGAATGGAAGACATGGATCATGGTCACTAAGAGTGTTCTGTCTTCACAAAAGTCACTTAGTAGCTATACTGAACTCAAGACAAACATCTGCAAAAGTGATTACCTGCGTTCTGAGCGTCTTGTGCATCTGATGCACAGGACAATCAAAATGTCAACGACTACTCTGGACGTGGGGCAAGCATGATCATACATCTGGATGCACTCAAGACGCAACCAGACGCCACACCTAATATTTAGGTGGTGCCCAGATGGAACACTGCTCCTTCTGAACTTTCTTCAAGGGTCCCCCCTTTACCCACTCCTGACCTAGGTCACAATTGTTTTTATAACTTGAAAGTCCTTGTAGCTAGTCTTCTATTATTGTAACGGGAGCACCCTGTAGAGAGGTGAACTCTAAGGTTACGACTGCACCAAAAGACTCAAAGTAGAAGATAAAGATAAGGTAGAATAATTCAGAAGAATCAATGGTAAAACTTAATATAGTTAAGATCAAAGCTTCACTGAATTTAGTTCTCTCGAGGAAAAGTTGGTTGTCGAAGTAGAATGCCAAACGCTTAAACTTAAGTAGATATCAGATTTAAGCCTTTGATAGTCACCACAACTTCCGACCTTGTGTGAGCACCCTGTCCTGCTCAGGGTTTGTCCGAGGTCTACCCACTATCAGGACTTATCCGGCCAGAAGTGTCGGACCAACTCGGGTACACTTAACTCCGTCTGTAATGACCCTGCGATAGGTAGCTACAATAACTACCAATTAGCCCAAATGGTATACCAAGAGGTAGTCAAAGGTGGTATGGTCTAGAATACTTAGTATACAAGAATGCTGGTTCGCCTAAGGGCAAAGCCTAGGGAACAGTAGAGTGACCTTAGGCATTCTATTAGGCAGGGTAAGCTTTCAGGACAACATTCACATAAGGTTAAGAGAATTATGGGAATGGTACACAGACCTCCGGGAGGACTTTAGTGGTTGACTGGAGGACTTCCGGAGTGGTTAATGGCATAAGAGGACAAAGTTACCCTACCTTGGGAATTTGGTCATTATGCCCATGGACCCCAGTTACCCTACTAAGGTGTCCAAGTTACCCTACCTTCAGCGGCAAAGTCATCCTAGAACTTAGAGGTTGATTACCTCAGATTCTATGGGCTCTTAGATGGTCTTGGGTGCACATGCATCTGCGCAGGGAGGCCCCACACCTGTGTAAAGGTGGCCGGAACATACTATTGAACTTGGGCGGGTTTTGCTAACACCCGCCTCTGGCCCCAGCATTGGGACAGCGCGTCATAGGCAGACGGCTGTGTAGTTGCTCGTTTGCTAGTTAAAAGAGGTCATTGAAGCAGCGGCCCTAAGACCATATAAGTCGTCGCCGTCCGTCCGACTGAATGTCGTTGGCAGGATATATAAGGGGAGTATAGGTAACCGCCAAAATGGGGATCGCTCATAAATGGTCTCTCCGGCTCCTAGGAGTCTATCAAAGCCTACGGGTAGTTGGGTAGTCTTCCTAGTAGTACTTAGGTAGTCCACAGAGGCCAGGGAGCTTTGGGGACAAATACCTCAGTAACCAGCCGGGACCTTCTTCCCTTGATTTGTAGCATTACTATGGGTTGTTATTGGATTCTAGAGGTATGAGTTTTATCATGGTAAAGTATGTCCCGAGAGGCTGGCTATGGGTAGCGCCCGCTTAGCCAACTATCGCCTACATCTCACCGGGGGAGCTTGCATGTCAATTTATCACATTTGGATAGTCGCGTAGATTAAGTGATGGACTGCATAGCTTGTATAGACGAAACTACCACTGGGCCAGTGAGTCCCGCACCTAGGTATTGACTCCGGTTGTTGTCATAAAAGTTAGCCACTGGCATGACTTCGATAGGAAGAGTTTTTCCACCTGCGGTTGCATTGGAGATGCATTGCTGAAACTCACATCCCATTGACGGAGTTAGGTGTACCCGAGCTGGTCTGACACTTCCAGCAGGATAATCCCTAATAGAGGGTAGACCTCGGACAAACCCTGATCAGGACAGGGTGCTCGCCCAAGGTCGGAGTAGTGGTGAATGTCAAAGGCTTAAATCTGATATCTACTTAAGTTTAAGCGTTAGGCATTCTACTTCGATAACCAACTGTAACGGGGGCACCCTATAGAGAGGTGAACTCTAAGGTTGCGACCGCACCAAACACGCAAAGTAGAAGATAAAAATGAGGTAAAATAATTCAGAAGAATCAACAGTAAAACTTAATATAGTTAAGGTGGAAGCTTCACTCAATTTAGTTCTCTCGAGGAAAAGTTGGTTGTCGAAGTAGAATGCCAAACACTTAAACTTAAGTAGATATCAGATTTAAGCCTTTGACATTCACCACTACTTGCGACCTTTGTGCGAGTACCCTGTCCTGCTCAGGGTTCGTCCGAGGTCTACCCTCCATCAGGATTTATGCTACCGGAAGTGTCGGACCAACTCGGGTACGCTTAACTCCGTCAATAGGATATGAGTTTCTGCAGTGCATCTCCAATACGCCCGTAGGTGGAAAAACTCTTCCTATCGAAGTCATACCAGTGGCTAACTGTTATGACAACAACCGGAATCAATACCTAGGTGGTGGACTCACTGGCCCAGTGGCAGTTTCGTCTATACAAGCTATGCAGTC
>Ga0307509_10000921_pt1 | contig 50358 bp, 42 predicted proteins | sample 10_EM_MG_FD_202245 | JGI IMG/M metagenome (GOLD analysis project Ga0307509, IMG submission 202245) | Populus trichocarpa ectomycorrhiza microbial communities from riparian zone in the Pacific Northwest, United States - 10_EM | ecosystem: Host-associated > Plants > Roots > Unclassified | place... | reverse complement strand
GACCAGACACACCCCTTGGAGGCTGAAAATGTTGAATTATGAGAACTTGAGATTATTGTGGTTGCTTGCCGAAACTCTTGTTTTGTGATTATCAAGGTTTGGAAACTCCGTGACGACCAGACGCGCCATAAGCCTTTATTGTGTTGGTTGAGTATGACTCGTTTTGTGATTAATTAAGAAGTAATAGCCGAAGCTAAGAAGGAAAAAAATCAAAGGCAATAAACTCGAAAGAGAGGAGGGGTGGGTGGGGGGTTGTATACCCTTAAAGCAATCTGTTCTCAACGCTAATCTCCGGGCCTACAGGCGCCTATCAGGCCTGATAGGCTTTCGTAGGCCGATCGAATTCGGCTTATATCGGCCTAGGCTATCTTCCGGAGCGTCCTGCCTTGGCCACTGCCCGCCAGAACGCGGCGAGGGAACACTATTGTCGTGGCTGGGATTTTTCCTGTTTGTTGACGCCCGGTTAATTTTTATCACACGGACAACACTCTCAGCAGGTTGATGCAGGCAGCCTGCCGTGCGGTTGCTCGGCTAGGGTAATGGGTAGGGTGCCGGTGCAGTCGTTTCTGGTTTCTTCTGCCGGACTCGAGTCCCGTACAACACTCTAGCATACCCCCATACATAGCCAATCCATACCTGTGATCACATATGAGCCGGGCGAGACCAGTGTTGCAAAGAAGGCCTTTGATAATCGAACCCAGAGGGTTAAAACGGGAGCGGTTTTAATCAAGGGTTCTAAAAATGGGGATTGAAGGGGGGGTTCTTTAATGTCTTACTAAGCAAAAATAGTAGGAATTCTTTTGGGAATTTCTACCTTCGACCCAGATGTGTGAGTACTCGGGTACAAGGGTAAGTCTGGCGCGGTGCCACGGATTTTCTTGGTTTATTTCCTATTCTGGGGGTGCGCCCGACTTTTGCTCACATACAAAAAAAAGCCACAAAAAGCCGTTTGTATGGTAGAAAACCATAGTTACTGTATATGGGGTGCGCCCGACTTTTGCCTACCCCCTAGTACTTATTGCTCAGAAGGGGAGGTGGGGTGCTAGTGCTAGTTTAATGGCTTCTTCTACTACACTTTGCTTCCTTTTCCTCATTTTATTGGCTTCTTTGGTTCCAACACTCACTGCCTAGGTCTCTTCCCGACATTACACAAGAAATCAGATAGCCCCCGCCACGAGTTTACTCTGGCAAAGGGGGAAATTCCGGGAGTCCTAGTGGCTTTGCCGATTATTCCGGGGTTCACTTGGGGTGGGATTGAATTCCCCTAAGCAACAACCGATTAGAGTGCGCCCTAACACTATCATCAGCTCTAAAGAATATCAAATAGAGGGAAAGGGTTCTTCTGGGCTGAAGATACCTGAATAAAATCGTTGGATAGATCCCACAGCTTTCCTCTTCACGTAGAGTCTATTGTTAGTGGATGTTTTCACTGAAGTCGATAGATATTTTATCTTGGCCCAAGTAGGATACCCGCATTGGATTGAATCAATTCAAGACCCAAGCTAACCAGGCCCAAAGACATAAATAATTCAACAAGAAAAAACAAAATCCAAGCACATATCTCATAAAACACAGTAAATTTTCATTGCGAAAAACATTCTGCTCCAACCAAAAACACAATTCCAAACTCATCCAAATCCAAAACTAATCAACCCAAGTGATATCTGGTAATCACAACACCCCCTCGCCTAATTCTGGCGAGGTTGACGAGGTAACTTGATCCCATGTTTGTTCAATATGTGAGCAGGAATATTATCCTTTCTTTTAATCCCTTTATCCCGGACCCTCTCGCATCCCGGAATCGGACAGCCACACGGATATTGAGATGCTTCGCTTCATGGTGGCGGTCCAATGCCTGCTTAGTCGGAAACAGGGCTCGCCAGGTACAACCCGGCTCGCGGCAAATGTAAGCCCTTCGCGCAGGGTGCGCTCGTGGTCCACTATAGAATTATTAGAAAGGATGTGAGTTTAGGGGTGAGGGGTCAAACCTGTTAATTCCATCGTCATTCATGTACTGGTAATGGTCAGGTGGGACCTGTGGATTTTCTCCGGAGAAGCCAGGAATGTTAGTAATCAAAGGTTGAATCGCAGAGTGGTTATCATGGTTGACAAGGGCAACTGCTATGCGAGGAGAATTGACGGTAAGGTCCAGTGGACCATTGACGGAGAAAAAACCCTCATGGTCGGGATAGAGTGGTAGAGTGCCAAGTCCTGCTGGAAGTGGGTGTGGATTACCGAATTTATCAGATGAGACAAGGGTGAATTCGTATGGTGCCGGAAGTGTTTCCGTTTCGCTAATCGTGATCCCTCCTGGTAGGGCAAGCACAGGGTGCGGCTCAAAGATGACACCGCTTGTCCAAAGCTGAGGCTTAGCAAAAGCAAAAAAAAACCTACACGTGATCCATGATGAATCTGCGCTCGTTGTAGTTATGTAATATGCCAAGAGTGCAAAAATACAATGAGCAAAAGGCAGAACCTTCGTAAATGTTAGGAGGGGGAAGCTGGGGTTTTTGAATTATTGAGGACCGAATTGCACTTTTTTCCATTGGTTAATTCAATGAGTGTTCACCCAGAAGCCTGAGACAAATCTCATGTAGAGCCTCCCAGCAGCGAACCGGAATAAAGCATCTGAAGTGCCCTTGCGAAGCCTGGGACATTGCATATTACGGTACTATACAGGGAAGCCTTGTGTCGGCTAATTGGAGGAGAAGAACGTTGTCCCTGGTGATAGGCCCTGAGATTGGGGAAGACGATCTGTCTCGTTCTACTCGAGTATGACACTATCGCTATTTCCGAATAGGTGAGCACCCAATTTCACCCACCACTATTTCTCATGCATCCTGAATTGCCTTGTGGGGAGCTGTGGATATCATAGCAAGCCTTGCTACGGTACTGAATTTACTGGAGTATGATAAATGCTGAGGATAGGAACTACCTGACACCTGTTCCGCCAAGAGTAACGTCATGACTGCCGTTACCTAGTAGTTGTTAAGCTCGCCCGCTGAATTGCAAGCGCTTGAATTGCTCTCCCTAGTCCCTTACCGGTCATATTTTTTTAATTCTAGTTATGTTTGTTTCCAAAAGCGCCTCGGTCATAGACTTGCTCTAGTACTCGAGTACTTTGGCAGAGGGGAAATTCTGGGAGTCCTAGTGGCGTTGCTAATTATTCCGGTGTTCACTTGGGGTGGGATTGACTTCCCCTAAGCAACACCCGATTAGAATGCACCCCAACATCAACTCTAACGAATATTAAATAGAGGGAAATGGTTCTTCCGAGCTGAAGAGACCTGAATAAAATGGTTAGAAACATCTTGAAGTTCTTCTATTCACGTACGATCTGTTGCTAGTTGCGCTTCACAGATACTTGATCGCGGCCCAAGCAGGGTACCGGTTCTCAATTAAAAACCTAAGCTAACCAATGAGCAAACATAGAAAAAATCCCAAAGAACACATGTAAGCGCATCAACGGGGACAATTGGCCATGTCAGAAAGACCTCACTCCAATGAACAGCACAATTTCAAACACATCAAGACCCGAAACCAATCAACCCGAGTGATATCCCATGACCCCAACACCCTCGCTTAGCCCTGGTGGGATTGTTCAGATAACTTGATCCCATGTTTATTCAATACATGAGCAGGAAGATTATCCTTTCTCTTGATGCCCTTATCCCCGACCCTCTCGCATCCCGCAATTGGGCAATTTACGTGCTTCTTGAGATGCTTCACTTCGTGGTGGCGGTTGAGTGCTTGCTTAGTCGGAAACGGGGATGGCCAAGTGCAACCTGGCTCGTTGCAAGGGTAACTGCTCCTCTCGGAACGTGCTCGTGGCTCACTATAAAATAATTAGGAGTGGACACGTAATGAGTTGCACTGGAAGGTGGTGAAGTAACAAACCTAGGAACAACATCATCATCCACGGAGCACAGGTGACGGTCGCGCTTAGTAACGGAGCTTAGGCCAGGGAAGCCAGGAATTTCATTAATGAAGCGGCTGATCGTAGAGTGGTTATCATGATTAACAGGTGCTAGTACTGTGGGAGGGTAAAAAACAGCAAGGTCCAGCGGGCCGTTGACGGAGAAAAAACCATCATCATCAGGGTAGAGTGGGAGATCGCCTAGTGCTGGTGGCAGTGGTAGTGGGAATCCAGACTGGTCAAATGAGACAAGGCTGAACTCGGGGGCTGAAATTACAAACCTGCAGTGCCGAAGCAGCCCAATTAGTTCAAAGCCGAAAAAAAAAAACCTACAGGTGATCCATGATGAATCTGCGCTTGTTGTAGTTATGTAATATGCCAAGAGTGCAAAAATACAAGGAGCGAGAGGCGGAACCTTCGTAAATGTCGGGAGGGGGAAGCTGGGGTTTTTGAATTATTCGAGAATGGAATTGCACTTTTTTCCATTGGCTAATACAATGAATGTTCGCCCAGAAGCCTGAGACACCTCTCATGCAGAGCCTCTCAACAGCGAACCGTAATAAAGCATCTCAAATGCCCTTTCGAAGCCTGAGACATTGCATATTACGGTACTGTACTCGTACAGGGAAGCCTTGAGTCGGCTAATTGGAGGAGAAGAACGTTGTCCCTGGTGATAGGCCCTGAGATTGGGGAAGAAGATGTGTCTCGTTCTACTCGAGTATGATACTATCGTTATTTCCGAATAGGTGAGCACCCAATTTCACCCACCACTATTTATTATGCATCCTGAATTGCCTTGTGGGGAGCTGTGGATATCATAGCAAGCCTGGCTAGTAAATTTACTCGAGTATGATAAATGCTGAGGATAGGCACTATCTGACACCTGTTCCGCCAAGAGTAACGTCATGACTGCCGTTACCTATTAGTTGTCAAGCTTGCCCGCTGAATTGCAAGCGCTTGAATTGCTCTCCCTAGTCCCTTACCGGTCATATTTTTTTAATTCTAGTTATGTTTGTTTCCGAAAGCGCCTCGGTCATAGACTTGCTCCAGTACTCGAGTACCAGTACGTTGGCAAATGGGGAAATTCCGTGAGTCCCAGTGGCGCTGCCGATTATTCCAGTGTCTTGGGGTGGGATTGAATTCCCTTTTGCAACATCCGATTAGAGTGGGCCGCAACACCGTCATCAGCTCTGAAGAATATCAAATAGAGGGAAAGGGTTCTTCCGGGCTGAAGAGACCTCAATAAAATCATTAGAAACATCTTGAAGCTTTATTCACGTAGGATCTGTTGCCAGTTGCACTCCACAGATACTTGATCGCGGCCCTTACTGGGTACCGGTACTCAATTAAAAACCTAAGCTAACCAATGAGCAAACATAGAAAAAATCCCCAAGAACACAAGTAAGCGCATGAACAAAGCCAATTAGCCATGTCAGAAAGACCTCGCTCCAATGAACAGCACAATTTCAAACACATCAAGATCCGAAACCAATCAACCAGAGTGATATCCCGTGATCACAACACCCCTCGCCTAACCCTGGTAGGATTGTGGAGATAGCTTGATCCCATGTTTATTCAGTACATGAGCGGGAAGATTATCCTTTCTTTTGATCCCCTTATCCCCAACTCTCTCACATCCCGCAATTGGGCAATTTACACACTTCTTGAGATGCTTCACTTCATGGTGGCGGTTGAGTGCTTGCTTAGTCGGAAACGGGGATGGCCAAGTGCAACCTGGCTCGTTGCAAGGGTAACTACTCCTCTCCGAACGTGATCGTGGCTCACTATAAAATAATTAGGAGGGGACAGGTAATGAGTTGCACTGGAAGGTGGTGAAAGTAACAAACCTGGGAATGGTATCATCACCCACTGAGCGCAGGTGACGGTCGCGGTTGGTGCGGGAGCTTAGACCAGGGAAGCTAGGAATTTCGCTGATGAAGCGGCTGATCGTAGAGTGGTTATCATGGTTAACAGGTGCAAGTACAGGTACTGTGCGAGGATAAAAAACAGCAAGGTCCAGCGAGCCGTTGACGGAGAAAAAACCATCCTCTTCCAGATAGAGTGGCAGATCGCCAAGTGCTGGTGGCAGTGGTAGTGGGAATCCAGACTGGTCAAATGAGACAAGGCTGAACTCGGGGGCTGAAATTACAAACCTACAATGCCGAAGCCCGATCACATTAGTTCAAAGCCGAAAAAAAAAAACCTACAGGTGATCCATGATGAATCTGCGCTTGTTGTAGTTATGTAATATGCCAAGAGTGCAAAAATACAAGGAGCGAGAGGCGGAACCTTCGCAAATGTCAGGCGGGGGGAGCTCGGGTTTTTGAATTATTGGCAACTGGAATCGCACTTTCTTCCATTGGCTAATGCAATGAGCGCTCGCCCAGAAGCCTGAGACACATTTCATGCAGAGCCTCTCAGCAGCGAACCGTAATAAAGCATCTCAAGTGTGCTCGCGAAGCCTGAGACATTGCATATTGCGGTAGAGGGGAGCCTTGTGTCGGCTAATTGGAGGAGAAGGTTTCCCCTGCTGATAGGCCCCGGGATTGGGAAAGAATGCATGTCTCCTTCTACGATAATTATTTTCGAATGAGCGGGCACACAATTTCACCCAGCACTATTTCTTACAACAACCTGAGTTGCCTCGTGGGGAACTGTGGATCTCATAGCAGGCCTGATTACGGTATCTCATGAGGGTCGAAATTGCGCTAGTGATGATTTTCTTGAACCTGGCCGATCGTCGCCCTCGGTATGTTTAAACTATGGCGACTTGGCGTTCTTCGTGCCTTCCTGCTAGATCGGCTACCTTAGCTTAACCTTAGTTTGGCTTTAGCGCTATTCCGACTTTCATGGGATTCTACCGTACGGTGCTGTACTCGCCCAATGAAAAAGTCTGTCCCTGACCTTTACCCATACTAGAGTATTATTAGGACCCACCTGTTGCCATGAACGAACCGCAATTCTGAATTAGGCTCCTATCGTGTAGGTAAAGGTTGAAGGTAGACTTTTTTTTGGGGGCAAGTAGTATGATAAATCTTGAGGATAGGCACTATCAGACACTGTTCCACCAGGAGTAACGTCATTACTGAGTTTTCTAGTCGTAGTTAACCGCCCGCTAAATCCCACGCGCGAGATAGCCGGTGGTGGCTTTGCTCAGGATACCGGTAATGGGTGTTGTGCCGGTGAGTGGCTTGTGGTCTCGTCTGCCGTTAGCGTCGCTATCTGCTGTGCTTGTGACCAGTCACTGATTGTGACCAGTCACAGCATATTTCAGTCACAGTCAACACCCAGAACAGAAACCCTAACCCACCTCCGCACTCATCATCGAGCACAATATTCTCCGCCAAGAAAGTTCACTTCCCACCAGCCACCATCCCTATTCTCGCTCCCGCTGCAAAACACAAGCAGAATGAAAGTCAACACCGCACCACAACCACCACCAATCTCCCACGCCCACCATACTCCACCGGCGCACATCCGCGCCTTACATAAATCCCACCGGGGATCACCTCTAACGGCCCCTACGGTCCTCGACTTTGAAGACCTCCCGCCAGACTCCTCATCTTCTGTCGCAATCACTTCAAAAATTAACGCCTCCATCGCATCAGCCGCATTCTCCGCATTCAGTGATGGGGATGAAGACACCGCAAACGTTGAATCCGACATACCCATCTACAATGTCGCTTCGGTTCCCGGACTACTGGTAATACCCAACTTGATTCCTCCATCCGTACAAAAGACCCTCCTGCGCAAACTACTATTCCGCGATCTTTCCGATCCGCGCCACAAAACAAACCTCCACGCGCACTACCACCTACCACCCCTGCCACCCGATATAGGCTCGTATTTCGAGTCACCTCCGGGGACGACCTTCCGGGCGCTCGATACCGGTGGACACGATTTATCCGCCGACCACATGCTCGATAAAAAACTCCGATGGGTGACGCTTGGCGGACAGTACGATTGGTCACTAAAAAAATACCCGGCGGATTCCTCCTCGCTGCCGGAATTCCCGCCGGATATCCGAGAGCTCGTAAGCTCCCTTTTCGGAATCACAGCGCAGGCGGCTATAGTCAATATTTACTCCCCCGGGAATACGCTGGCGCCTCATCGCGATATTTCCGAGTCGAGTTCTGCACCGTTGGTCAGCGTTTCGCTCGGTTGTGAGGCGCTTTTCATCGCGGGGGTTCGGGATGGAGAGGGGGTTGTGGTTAGGGTGAGGAGTGGGGATGCGCTCGTTATGAGTGGAGAGGCGAGGTGGGCCTGGCATTCTGTGCCCACGATTGCTGGTGGAACATGTCCTGAGTGGCTACAAGAGTGGCCAGAGGAGAGGAGGGGCTGGATGAGGGGTAAAAGGGTGAACCTGAATGTAAGGCAAATGTGGGATTGAGCATAAGGGGTAGGTTGATCTGTGGGTGGGATGGATGTATGGTTGCCCAAGCCCGGAATGTCACTGGAGTGGTTCTAGGAACTTAGAAAAATTGAGACCGTCGTGCTGCTGTATATATTCCGAATCCATCATGGCATCAGTATGGTTTCCGCACCCTCGGTCGTTAATTAATAATTTGGACTTTCCACTCGATCAAGAATGAAATCAAATATTTGAACAAATCGTAGCAACGTGGTATCCAGATCAGCATGTAGCACATACGACCATCCTCCTGCGCCAGCAGCCGTCCTTATAAGCGGTAGCCTGCTGAATGTTGAGCTCAAACCCCGGCCCCTCGCTCTTTCCGTTCGAAGCGTGCCTTCTCGACGCAGCCCTCTCGGGCGCCCGGTGCCGGCAAAAAAAAGTTCACCGTATCGTACTCGTGCCATAAAAACTACAACGACGGGGAATCTGGTCGGGGTGTTGGAATTGCCCCTCTTAGTAAATCCCAGACCTCCAGCGCCGCCCCCAGTATCTGCAAGTAGGGCATCTCTTCCCAAAGTTTCCTGCCTGCTGGTGGCGCTGAATTAGGTTAGATTTTGATAGTTTCAGGTTGATATTGGGTTCTGTTTTTAATTGCATGGATGTTCGCTGAAGGTAGAGCACCAGTGATGATGACACGCTGCTGGAGTGGGGTAATTTATCGGTTATAGTATCTCGAAACCTCTCTTTTCCCTCGGGAGCGACGCATTTTTCCGCTCTCAACAACACGAACCCGGCGCTCGGGTTGTTTTAGCAGGCACACTGCAGGCTCGGGTGATGCACTGTCCCGTGCGCCTCCTCCAACTCTGAATCACCGTCGTACGAAACGGTAACGATCATCGGCGGGTCTGATCTCCCGACGTCAAACCTTATATGAACGTCTTACCCTGTCATCTAATTACCAGCACACCTTCAAAAATTCTTTTTGAGTAATGATCTGCCGACGTGTGAAGCGTAAATCTTTAGATAAGTTGCTCGGATATTACTTATCTCGCCGACCGAGCTTGCCACTTGACCCGTCACCTCCCACCACTTTTTTCCGGTAGGGTTTCGTTAGTTCCCAATCTTTCTTGGATACCGGTGTACGGGGTATGGTACGAATTGTGGTTACCCATCGGAAGTCGTCTTAAGGGAGCTATCGCCAATTGGTGTAACCCGTTGGTGGGAGGACTAAGAGCCAAGGGGTATTCACAGCTAAGGGGTACCCGTTCTCCTCTGGGTAGGGTACCGGCATTCCCGGACTGGTTGATCGAACGTTCGTTTAGGAATAACTTATCTTGATCATGTTAGGAGGACTCTACCGTATGCGACATCGCTGCTGTGCTCTTTTTTCTTCCCAAAGACCTCTATACAAATTTGTACACTACAACAACCCGCTCTCCCCGTCGCCCTTATCTCAGCAAGCGGCTGGATAAGTAATGACATCTGATACCGCGTGATCCACTTGCTCCACGCTGATCCTGAGTAGTTTGACCTCGTTTATGCGAACACCGCTGGTGTGGTAAAGCTACAGTAGTTCTCGAAGCATTGATAAGGTAAAAGGGCGGGTTCTAGTACCGACACCAGGTAGATACCCATACAAGCCTTGTTAGAGTGCGAAAGCTAGCGAGCGAGGTGGCCTGTTTCGCCTCCGGCGCGGAGGTCAGGGCTCGGTTGAAAAAGGGGGGGGGGCTACTTGGGTATATGAGGAGTACCGGTATTCACAAGGACTATTTGCATGATTGACATAGCCTAACTTCTCGGGGCGACGGCTACTAAAAGACTGGTATAAGACTGCGTGATAACAGGTGCGGATGGTATTCCGGGTGAGATGCCGCAGCATTCCTTGCCCCCCCCGCTTAAGTTGCACAATTCTCAGGCAGCGCTGGACTCCACGGTGATAAGTTCCTGCAGCTGTTTAAATGCCCTGAACTAGGAGCGCTAATCATATGAAAGGATACAGCGCGCATACCCCCGTCTCGCCGCTACCTCGGCAGCGCAACCGTTGACCCGGTGGCTGTAGGCGGGAACCGGAACTCTCATGCCTGGAAGGCAGATTCAATCTAGGCGCCTTTGGAGGGCGGAATTTTGGCTTCCCACCCCATAGTTGGCTTGGTTACCGCCGTTTATACGGACGAAATATTACAAACAGCTTTAAATTATCTCTTGTCATGCTTTCTCACTTGTCTATAGTATTCACGCGCTACTGAGTGAACTTATTTATGGGAATTGGCGTAGGATTTGTCTGATTTGTACGCCGGGAGTGTGCGCCTCTTCTGTAATGAAAGGCCTTATAGTATTGATATCTTTCAATTTGCAATGCATAAATGAGCAGTGGATTGGACATGTGGGGGTGGGGAAGTTGGCATCCATCAAGAACATCTGTGTCCGGGCAAGGGGAATGTGTAACCCCAGCGGTATAAAAACGCCGGCTGGCCTCGAGCCCTTGGAAATTGAGTGGAATTATCTCGCTGGGCATAGGTGCGGGAATGAGTAAGGCGTTATGGATGGGGAACTAACTAGTGCTATTAGGATTTCATTTGGGGCCATGAGCGCTACCGACGATTTGCTAGTGTTCGCTAAATTTCTGGAAAAGTTCCGTCTTGACCTGGAACCCATTAGTAGCTTGACTCTCCGGGAGCCGGTTAGGAAACCTAAAGCTGTGGTAGAGAGTTTGACCATCGTTATGTTCTAAGGGGGTATAGGTGATCACCTGCTAACTGGGAGTAGATCCTATCAAGTTGCGCGGAGGATCCAAGATACCTCCCGGCGGATGATGGGAAATTCGAGCCCGGGAGTGGGTTTGGGATAGGGAGTGGTGATTGGTGTGATACTTACCCCAACACCAGAACAGGGGGTAAAGAGTACCGTAAGTACTCGAATACAAGAGTGGTGTGCTAAGTCGTTGTAATTCCCTCTGGGAGTAAGGCGCTGTGTATTTTTTTCTTCAGCTGAGGGCTGATTTTACAGTGACTCTCCTACCCCTATCTCAGATGGGGGAATTTCAACGACATAGCACACGACTCTTGCACCCGAGTACATATGGTATGTGTGTCGAAGTACCTCTCATAATGGGGTCACCGAGTAACAAGAACTCAGAAAACTTGGAAAGTGGTAACAGGATTTACGACCGATAAACTGGTAGGAAGAAAAAAAAACAAAAACAGAACCTACTAGTATGAGGATAAGAGCTCGTAATTGAATGATGTTCAACACTGCTATTGCATACTGCTTGGAATCGAGCTTTTGTGTCCCCCGAGCTCAGTATCTCGCAAAAAGTGTTGTTTCAATCTATCCTATAACCACATTACTCTTTCCAGATCTTCTGATCATCCAGTATCCCGCACCTTGTTTGACCGCGGCTAGTTTCCGACCTTTAACGAACCCAAAGAGGGGAGGGAAGGAAGAAGAAGAAAAAGACTACAAACTATGCACTATTTGCAAGAATGGTCGAACTTTTCAACCCCAAACAGTGTAAGAAGCCACATACATGCATTGAGCCCCTCAAAGTTAGACCAGGGGGTGGCGGGTGAAGCGGTGGCGAAGCTTCCTCTTGAAGTTAGCCGTGGCCCACAGGGCAGTAACACTCAGAAAAACCGCGACGAGGAAGATGGAAATGGCGGGCATGAATGCCTGGGTATATGGAGAAGCGAATTCTCCACCGGGCAGCTGCGCTCCCGGATCGAGGACTGGTGTATAGGTTAGCACTGCAGGTATCCTAAATATGGAGGGAGGGAGGGAGGGAGGGGGAGGAGGTATTATACTAGAGCGTCTGCGGAGGTAATTCCACGGGTTGAACATCAGTTCATCGTACTCATCGGTGTTCTGCAGATCCGGGGATTCCAACCAGGGGATATTTTCGGGTCCTGGTGGCGTTAGTTCGAATCCAGCTGGCTGCTCCGGCGGTGCAATTTCCGAAATGGGAGGAGTCGGAGGACGAGTAGGAGGAAGGGGGGAAGGAGGACGAGTAGGAGGAATGGAAGGAGGAAGAGACGGGGTCCCCCAGTCCTGTAGCTCAATGCTGTCGATCCCTTCTGGGGAGGTGTTGAAGTTTGGGCGACGGCGGGGTTTGGACTTGAAGAGGGAAGCGATGGCAAAGATTATCCTGTTGCAAATACCTGCAACATCAGACTTTGTAAATCGTAGTCGGGCCATTGAGATGGCAGTTTTTTTTAGTTTTTTTTGGGATGGAAGAGGGTGAGCGGAGAGAAGAGAGACTGCGGTTTATATATCCCGCTGGTAATAGTCCTAATTTAGAAGGCTTTGCAGTTATCTTGTGTCCCCTGGAGCTGCCATCAGAGTGTCGCCACTTTTTTTTGGAGTGGGGAAGCAGTCAATAAAGACAAATCTGTCTAGCCTAATATGTCCTTGCTAAAATTACTTCTTCAGAACTGCGAAGGTGTCCAAACAGCGCACGCACGCGGAGCACAGTGTTCGCAAGCGGCTAGTCCGGCCAGTCCACGGTAGTGTCCAGGCTGCCTATTCAAGTAGGTCACAGTCCGCCTACAGCTACCGTCACTGTTATTTAAAAATTCTTAATTTTCAAATAAAGAAGTAACTAAAAGGAAGAGAGGAAAAAAGGAAAAAAGGAAAAAGGTGGATTGGCACAACCCATCGCCAATTAGGCAAAGTATGATACATAGGATTCGGCTCGGAGGAAATGAGGAATGTCTCAAAGGTTGGCGGAAAAATGTATCGCCGGTTGCTGGGACACGAGACAAGTGCGGGGATAGCACAAGAACACCGGGTTCGTGGACCCCATTATCACCATCTCTTCCGGCTCTCCCACATCTCAAGATCACCATCCTTCTTACACCTCGCGTTCTTCATTGCCCACCCGCCACCCCTCGCGGACCCTTACCCACCCTCATTGTCACATCAGGACACATCGGCGGTAACGATCTCCCCCGGCAAGGGCGGCGACAAACCTCACCAAAGCCCCCGGCAGTGGAACTGGGCGATTGGCGGTTAAGATGCGGGCCCTGGTGGTATTTCCTTCTGGCCTTGTTCTCTTAAGGTTTTCTTGATTTCCCTTTCCTGTAATATTTAGTTTTTCTTCTAATACACTTGTTCGGCTTTGGAAAATCGGCCAATTAGATAACTTGAACAATGATGTGGCGTTGGGGGAGGGAGGGGGAAATAAAGTTGAATAACCGACAATCTAATGACCTTTTTGAAATCAACGAGATGTGATACCAGCGCTTCTACAAAATCCTATTGTCAACCACCTATAATATAAATGGTATCAATGCCAATCCAGACCCGGGCCCCACGGCAGTATTATTACATCTGGAAAGTACCACCCCCACGCGGGTACGTAGAGAAACCCACCACAGGAACCCGAATCCCCGGCCAGAACACTGAAATCTACCAAAAGAATTTAAAATCAATCACTACAATGGGCAGACCCATCCAACAGCCCTCCTCCTAAACATAAATCCAGTAATCACAAACACGAGCAAACTCGTCTCTCGAACCATCTTCCGCCACAAATTATCATCCGAGCCCAAACCCCCAATGCACAACCTCAAGGCTCGCTCTGCAATAACCATGCAAGCGTCGCCACCAGCTGTAGCACAGAAGGAAAGCGCGTCGATGCAGGTTATTGTATGTGACGAATACGATGTGGATGTTGTATCTGGCCTTCGCCGGCTAAGGCAAAGCTCCTCATCGTGAAGCTAACTTCAAAATGTGCAATACGGTACCGTAAAATCTTGTGAAATCCACCATCTCCGGTCTGTCACGTATACCCCAGTACATGACGACATCAGCCCAAGATAGGTTTAGCTTGTCAAGTTGGCGAGATCTTAACACTGTCAAATGACACAGGTAGTACATACCGTGTCAGGAAAGTACTAACCCTTCTTGAGAACTTTTGACTCAAACCCCAGAGCCGGAGATGGTGCTGTTTGAATGTGAGAGTCACCACCCTAAAATGGTCGTACGAGTACCCCAAAATAACTATCACGCCCTTAAAACAGCTGAAGCCTCAATATATAAAGCTCGCTTCCTTCTTCTCCCCCCCCAGATTCTTTCAAACCTCTCTTGCATCCTCTCTTCGCACAACTACTACACGTATAACCGCCGCTCTTATCACAACAAATCATTCGCATTAAATGGCTCCGCTACCGGTCACAGGCCCAGTCCTGGTCGCAGACCCAGCATCGCTCGCACCCCGCAGCCTTTTGAGTGTGCTCAGCGGCGCGGTCTTTGGAATTGCCTCAATATTGAAGGCTAATCCCGACCTAAATCCTCTTTCCCTAACCGATCCGGATGTGATAGGCACCCTCCAAATAAACCTGGGGGATGACCTGTCTATCCCTCCCACCGCTTTCATACCATTGAGGCCGACCATACCGAAACTTGAGGGGTGGTCGGAAATTCAGGGTCCGCAGACGCCGGAAGGGTTTGTGGAGTTTGTTTCAGACGAGTGGAACGATAAGCTCAAACGTTCGGGTATGATACTTGGCTCTTGCAATTGTGGGTGATCCGGGCGCTGCTAACCTATAAAACAGTCCAAGCTCGCGACCCTCTCAAGATGGGGATGAACATCGCTGGGTTGGATGCCCACGTCCAACTGGATAGGGAGAAGGTCGGGCTCTGGATTCTTATCTCCCTTCTTGTGGCTCTCGTGGTGGTGCCTATTGTCATTACGGTTATTGTTAAAATCAAGAGGAAGCCACGCACCCAGATAACAACCCGGATAACAACCCCCCAAGCGGAAGTTGGAGTGGTTCGACGGGCGTAGGCGGCTTTGTGGATTCTACATCATGTCGCCTGTCACAAAAATAGGCTATAATCGGTAGAGCGAGTATTGGGGTCCTTATTGTTTCTATGTAGCCTGAGGTGTCATATATATACACAAACCCGACTTTACAAATAAACTCTTGTGTTGAAAATGGTGCTGCTCGCCATATTCTGTTGATCCTTTCTTTGTTGTTTAGTTAGCTTCCAGAAGTGCGCTTGTTTGTGGCTTCGGAAATGTGCTGAGGATCAGTGTTCTAAACCGTCTGGGGCCCCCGGAGGGCCCGGCGGGGGGACTGCCATGAGCCCTGGACGGGACGGGACGGCAAAAGGTGGTCCGTTCTCGTCCGGGAAACCTCAGGACGGTCGCTATTGTTAAGGACGGCGGGCCCTATAATATAAGACAAATTAGCGTAGGAGAACGTGCCGGACCGCGGGGGACTGCCGGGGACTGCCGGGCAGAGTTTTTGCTCCATTCAATTATTTCGCGTGCCAGACAGAAGCATGAATATGCGCAAAATATAATAAATGAAGCGTGTTATCTTAATATAACAAATGGGGGGGTGGATTCTTAGTATCTCCCCAATATCGCATGATCGCTAGAAGTGGAACATACTTAAGATATATGGTAGACCATGGAAATAACAATGAAGCACGAAATTCAACTCCCTGATGGCTGATATCTCCTTGTGTACAAGACCCTGCGATAGGGAAAGTTTTTAGCGAAATCAACCCTAGCCGAATTAAAACCCTGGTAGCTGTCATAGCCATTGGGTTGTATTTCTACCTCCGGTTTTATCAGTCCGGACTGAGTTATAGTAGACAGAAAGCGACAAGGAAGAACACCAAAAACACGGCAGCAGGAACAATACCAATGGGTAAAAAAAAATAAAAAAATATAAATAATGGTAAGAAAAAAGCGAGCGAGTGCTGGTGACTGAACACCAGGGACAATAGGGGGACGGCGGGGGACGGCGGGGCTATACGTGACGGGAGGGACGGCAAGTATGAGACATTTCCGACGGGGGACGGCGGGACCCCTGGTCCTTGGCCGTGGGTGGTAGGGCAAGTTTGGAAAAAGACCGGAAGGAACGACACGACGTCGTCCACTGTGGTCCTCCTTCAGGACTGACGGACTTCCCCTTTTGAGAACACTGTTCTTCACCGAAGCACCATATCTGATTCTGCAATGCACAGAAGTCTTTAGCAAGAACTAGCAGCTCTATTTTGGAATTTGTATTAATGGCACCCTTCGTACTGGCAGTTCCATACCCTCTCAGGTTGGGATAGCATATCACTATACACGACATGTAGGAACTCCCTTACTGTGAAAACAAGGTATTCCTCCCAGGGCTCACTTCCCCCCATCAGTTGCATCTACTTTAGGGCAAAGGAAAGAATAGCATGATCTTGTCAGGAATACTCCCGGAGGGGTATTACGGCGGTATATAAGAACAAAAGTCGAACATCGAAAATGCAGATATGGCAACCAACATGGCAACCAAATGCCAAGCCAGAAGCGATAAATGTGTTTATGTAGTGAACCACATTTTCGCTTCCTGTACTCGAGTACTCGGGCGCAAATTAAAGATCCGGAAAAAGTGACAAACAAAATGTATGGTTGCAACATAGATATGAAAGTCACTCTTTTTTCGAGTCAATGGACGGACTAGGGGAGATGGAGTTGGGATGGAACGCCCTACCGGGCCTGGCAGGGAGGGCCCTGTGGAGTTTTGCTGTTTGGATCTCTTCCGCACTTCAAGTTCACGATTTCATCTCGCTCATGGTTTTGATATTGGCTAAAGATACCCGGATCCAAGAGAATCAATTGGGTTTCCTGGCAACTCCCCTGGAAAATCCCACGTATTGGACTGCAAGTCAACTTCAGTTGCATCTGTTGTCTGGCTTTGCTGAGACAACCGCTAGAGTTAATGTAAAGAGCTCAGAGAAGTGATCGGAGAAAAATAAGGCCTGAAGTGGAATGATGTATCTAGTCTTATCTTGATACTCACAGCACTTGATAATCTATTTAGCCTTCTTCTCTTTCTTGCGGGAATATTGTTTATTATCTCGGTTGCAGGGATCACCATTTGTCACTCGTATTTTGCGTGCCATCCCCGGCGGTCATTACTCAGCCCCAGCCGTCCCCCTGATTTTTGTCGACACGTGCCCGGCCGTCTTTCCAAATACCTGCCGTCTGTATCCCCCCCGCAGCCCTTGCCTGCACCCTACGGTCTTCTGATACCCCCTATAGCCCCCGTCCCACCCTGCCCATCTCCCTTGCCGTCCACCTAGACGGCCGCTATCACCTGTGTCCCACACTACTAAGAAAGGCCTAGCGTGTAGGGCCCGACGGTCCCAGCCTAGCCCGGCAGTCCCTCAAGTAATTTGCCATACACCAGGCCACAGCTAGCGGTCCCGTCCCGTCCTCTTGGGGGTATCAGCGCCGTCCCCCGTGGTGCCCCTGGACGGTTCGGAACACCGAGTGCAAGTGATAGTCTAGTTCGTAAATAGGAACAAACACGGAAGGTTGGAGCTGAAGGGTGATGGTAATTTGTTGATTCTCCCCACTTGCCCGGGGACGGGGGGGACTGTGGGGGACTGACAGGGACGGAACGAGCGATGTCTCATGATCTGAAAGGAATGTGTTTGTAAGTGTATGATATCAACTTGGCTAGTGACGGAGATCCGAGCTCTAGGACTATAGTCTCCTATAGTCAGTCCGGTCCTGACCTTCCCGGGCGTAGCCCGTCCTAGCACCGCCAAAAAGAGAGACTATAAGCCGTAGTCCATCCTATTCTCACACGAAGACCGACAGACTGGACGGGGTGGGGAAGCGGGATGGGGGGCCGGTCATTTTCGGGGCCCCGGAGGCCCCGGTGGCCCCGTAACGAACTCTACCGGTGATCAGAGCCTAGCCCAAGCCCTTCCAGGTAGTTTGCCCTGCACAAAACTGAGTCTCAGGATCCCGTCCTCTCCCTTCTTTTTAACAAGGTCAAAGTAGGGTGAGCACTGGTTGTACAAATTCTGTCTTGTAAGTAAGTGGTGGTGGTCGTGTTCCAGGTTCTGCAGTGATTAGGAAGTATGAGATATGTAGCGGAAAGTATCAATTGCCAACCCTGATAATAATAGATTTGTGGGTAGTTTATGGCATGGATTTCTTGGCAGGAAGCGATAATAATCTCGCAAGCCGAATAATCACTTCTGACACTGAAAGCGATAATATAGTTCGCAGGATGAACATATTTATCACTTCCAGCTTAGCATTTGGGTGCCACGTTGGTTGCCATGGCTGGATTTTTGATGTTGGACTTTTGTTCTTATATACCGCCGTAAGTATTCTTTGATTTTGTACTTAAGAGTCCAGCTTGTTGGCGTTTGTTAAAAGTGTAAGCCAGTGAATAGTCTGTTCTTATATATGTTATTATTTCTCCATACGATAATCCAGATCCACAATTGGTTTATCAGAAATCATAAGAATATTCACTTCGGTATGGGTGCAACTGAGGGTGCGAAAAGAATAGATTCGTATCTAACGAGTGAAGGAAAGAAGACAAACAGGAATAAGCGTTATCTTAAAAAGAAACATGAACGATAGGGTCTCTTATAAAGACAGAGTCGGCGAAAATCAGAGACGGAAAGGGAAGACGGAAAAGGAAATGTAGGAAATCCGCCACGGTTCGCATCTCAAGCAAAGCCGATGCTGATTCAGTGTCATAGTTGATAGCTAGAAGCCATAGACTGAGCGTGATATGATGTGCATGCCAAGTAGCAGCAAAGACTTCCAACAAAATTCCCTACTAGACGGACACTTGAGGTATAGTGGGTTATTTGTTGGACCCTCTTCCCTCAATCTGTATGAGAGCGCCCCTTATCTAGGGATGGAAAGACTCGCTCTTGCTGTTCCTTGACGCACTCTCACCATATTAAGAAAGGGTTGAGTTATCGCCGTGAGGCTTTCGACAAACTACCAGTCTTGTTCTTGCTGTGCGATCTCGCAATGCCTACTCTACTATTACGGTGGCCATTCGGCGGCGCTTGCTCTATTTTGGCACGGAGAACCCCGTACCCTATCAATAGCTGGCTAAGGTCCCCCGATGTTTTCTCCACCAGTCGGTTTCCTGCTATCATTGTAAATTGATCGCGAGGCAAATGGGAATTATGAGATATATGAAAAGCTTGTTCGGCATGCTTACATCCCCTGTCTTATCCTCAATCCTGGCCCTTATTTCCGACTGGCTAGTGGGAATCCACTTAGTATGTTGTCACATTATTCGCCTAAGCTCATCGCAGCCAATCTCGCATCCCCGACACTGTCCTTCGATACTGTTGTTGGTTGGCAACTAGTTCAGGGATCTTTGCGCTGTGATGCACAGCCTCTCCTCTATCAAAAGAAAACAAAAAAACAATATCTATATATATAATTTATCTATCATATAGGGAAGCGGGTTGGGGGGCTGGGGAGATAGAGGGATGAAATTTCAAAGAAGAAAAACCCTCGATAAATAAAAATAAAAAGGCGCAAACAAGGGTTTCCAGCAAGAAGAAAAATAAATACAGAGAGATGAAAACAGCATTCGTAAACTGAAAATTCCTACAACATTAGTTTCTTCACCCCCAGACCAGATTAATACACCTCGTAAACTGAAACTGATAAACCCTCCCTCAGCCAATCTAGACAGGAGGCTGCAGCTGGGGTTGATGGATATGCGCATTCCCATCTCACCGGGGTTTTCTCTTCTCTTATAAAAGGGGATGTCCAAGGTCAGCTTCCGCAACTAATAGTGGAAAAGGGAAGGGATAGTGGCGATTTCCAAGAGGCGAGTGAAGTTTCCTGGGCCTCAAATGGCGCTTTGGGTTACATTTCCGTGAGGCTATAGCAGCGCCATCCACGTCATGTGGGGGTAGATAACTGCGAGCGTGCGCGGCGTTAGACCTCTATTATCGGGCATGTGGGGGTTGACCTCTTTCCTCCCAAGGAGTATTATTGCCGCTGTCTGATGTCCGGCGCGAGCAGCATACCAGAGAGGCGTTCGGCCACAAATATCTGTCCTGTCGGGGTTGACCTCTGCTCGCCCGAGTAGAATTTTGATTACATCCCCATATCCACAGTGAGCGCTATAGGAGAGCGGCGTTCTCCCATCATTGTCTATGCTTTCGGGGTTGACCTCATCACACCCGAGTAGTATTTTCACCATTTCCGGAGATCCTAAACAACCTCTATATGGATGATTCCCGGCGGCAAAAGAGAGCGGTGTTCTGCCGGAATTGTCTGGCCTGTCGGGGTTGACCTCTTTCCTCCCAAGGAGTATTATTGCCGCTGTCTCATGTCCGCGCTGAGCAGCATACGAGAGAGGCGTTCGGCCACAATTATCTGTCCCGTCGGGGTTGACCTCGGCTCGCCCGAGTAGAATTTTGATTACATCCCTAGTTGCACACTCAGCGCTATAAGAGAGCGGCGTTCTCCCATGATTGTCTTGGCTTTCGGGGTTGACCTCTTCACGCCCGAGTAGCATTTTCACCACTTTCGGATATCCACCATTGAATAAATATCCAAGTTCCCCGGCGGCAAACGAGAGCGGTGTTCTGCCGGAATTGTCTGGCCTGTCGGGGTTGACCTCTTCCAGCCCGAGGAGCATTCTCACTACCTCCTCATGTCCTCGCCGAGCAGCGTCCAGGAGTGGTGTTTGACCGTCATTATCTGGCTTGTCGGGGCAGACCTCTCCCCTCCCGAGGAGCATTCTCACTATCTCCCCATGTCCTCCCAAAGCAGCACTCCGGAGTGGTGTTTTACCGTCCTTATCTGGCTTGTCAGGGTTGACCTCTTCCCGCTGGAGTAGTATTTCCACCACCCCCCCATGTCCCCACATAGCAGCCCGCGAGAGCGGTGTTTTACCATTCCAATATGGCTTGTCAGGGTTGACTTCTTCTCGCCCGAGTAGCATTCTCACCACTTCCTCATGTCCATTCCGAGCGGCACATGAGAGCGGTGATTCATTGTCTTTTGATAATCCATCGGGGTCGACCTCCTCCCGCCCGAGTAGGATTTCCACAGCTCCCACATGTCCGCTCCGAGCGGCATAAAAGAGCGGTGTTTGGCCGTAATAATCACGCTTGTCAGGGTTGACTTCTCCTTGCCCAAGTAGCATTTTCATCACTTCCTCATGACCCCTCCTAGCCGCATATGAAAGTGGAGGACACCCCGAATAATCCCAGCCATTGAGATCAAAGCGTCCCGTCCCTATTAAAGCAGCTACAATCTCAACAATTCCGAGGAACGAGGCGCAGTGCAGCCCAGTGAACGGGAGATAGATATCAGTATCATCCGATATATCAAACCCTTCATCACGTAAAAGAATGTGACCGGATATGTGGTCATCATATTCCAGCAGTAGCTCTAGGGCAAGTAATCTTACGTTGTCCGAGAGTTCCCTTTTGGCATGTTCTCCCCAGTATAAAGAACAATACTGAAGGAAAAATGTTTCCTGGTCGGCATAGCGAATGTCTGAACGGGCCCTGACCTGTTGGGAATTCAGGTAAGTCAAGCAGACCTCGGCCATCGCCGAGTGAGGACTACTAAAAATATGGGGATGGGTGGAAAGATACTCTCGCAGAGTAAAGTGGATTAGTCGCACAGTTGATCCCTCCTTGTCCACAAATATAAGCCCCTGACAGCAGCCCACTAATGTGGTTATCGAAGGGATGTTGTCTTCATTGAAATCAGTGGAGCCTATCTCGACTGCCAGGGCATAGCAAAGATGTTTCGGGGACAAGGGCACTTCCGCATAGCTAATCCACATCAAGGCTCCCATCCCGAGTCTCGATTTATCCCCACCCTGCGCCTTTATCCGTTCTATCATTGCATCGTAGACATCCTCCAACCCAAATCCATCTATCATTTTGCTGAGCCTTTCTCGTCTCCGATAGATTGTCGATTCTTGCAAGATTGCTTTGATATTTAAGGAAACGAGCAGAAACCTAGGCAAACCTATTAGCCAATAATGCAGGATAGGGTTCTCAACTTCATGGCCACAACCCACATTTCGGATACGCTTCCGGGAATCATCTCCAGGATGTCTGATTTTAGACTCTCATCCATGGCGTCTGGTGTTTCATCCTGGCTCAGTCTGAAACGAAGGAATCGGATTATATCATCTCGGGCGGGAGCAACAAACAGACTTGCCACTCGTCCGGCAAGGCGCGTTTCAATCTCAGCGCGAACGTGAGGCCGTCCGGTCACGAATATTCGGGCGCCCGGTGACTTCTCGAGGATTTCTTTCAACGAATCAAAAAGGCGAAATCGCTGCACAGCCGTACATTCGTCCAGTGCGTCAATGATCATAAATGTGCGCCGCAAAGAGGTGGTGAGTTGCAAAATCTTCACAATAGCACCGAGTTCTGGCCTGCGCCCATTAACGGCCTCTTTCTGCTCTCGCAAAGCCCTCCATACTTCCTCCGGAGCCCCTCCCCTTCCGCTGACCATTTGCTTTAGCAAGGAGCCTAGCATACTGGTCGTAGTCTGTTCCTTTCGCGCCGCAAAGTCGAAATAAAAGCACGTAACGGCCGTACACTGTCCTTTAGTCTGATCGCATAGCCGGTCCACTACCAGCGAACTTACATCGCGGCTTGTTAGCAGCGGGTTCGCATCTCGGGAGAATAATCCTTGTTACCTAATAAATGTCTTGCCGGCCCCGGGATTTCCATGGCAAAACAGGACGGCCTTATGAGCAGCACCTTCCCCACCAAATCCGCACCATCTTCGAAATTCCCCCGTCGCCATGAGCCATTCCCCGACATTGTTAACACGACGCTCTTGAATGTCGCAATGTCGTAAGCCGGGATCCAAGGATGATAGCCAAGCTAGTAGTTCGGGTCGATCATCGGCGACCGTACAGTTCCACACATGATTATAAGAGTTCGTAGTATTGAGGCAGTTGTTACTATCGTTGATGGTAAATTGGGACATCTTCAAATTTGATTGCTTGATCTGTTGAAGTCGAGGGGGGCAGGGTTTCTAGGTATGGTTTGTCGATAATACTCCTGGGAGAGAAAAAGCGGGGTAAAGTGAGGGCAAAGGGAAGGTCTGTGAAAACAGCATTGACGGTGCAGCTAACCTTGGGTGCCAAGAACATTCCGATTAAACCATGCGCAGCCTGTTTAGCCAATACCACCCCCGCGGGTAGCATTGGGATCCTCTTCTAATAAGGAGTCAGACAGTATGTACTAGAGTGTAGAGAATAGTCTGTCGCAGTCTGACCTAGTTAGTTGAAAATATGTGTGCGTAACGCGAATTATGCATCTAAACAGGCCATAGACACTGGCCTTTGGTGAAGGAAAAACGTTTGTCGAGTGCGTGGCGCAGTGGCTGAAGCAAATATTCCAGTACATGGGGGTCATTCGTCTACCGTACCGCATTATTTGGGGAGACCGGAAATGACATTAGGGAGGGAGCCAGGTGAGATGTCATCGATTGGTCAAATCGGACCACGGCTAGAGGGAAGTAGCTCAGAATAAGTCCAGTGTACAGGTTAGAATTGGTTTGGATAGAGCTCAGTCACTAAGTTAGGGATTCGAGGAATTTAGAATTGGGCAAGGTAAGAAAAGTTAACTTTGGATCACGCAAGTACTGTACAGAATCACTGACAGGGATGGGATACTCCTAATTTCCCCACATAAAACCTTATCTCGATACCTTATCCTAAGCTCTGATTATCCTTGTAATTTCGCCTTTAAACCTCTTCGCATGGAGCCGCAATACTGGTATCTTGGCAACCTTGCGAGAGCAGTTGGTCGATAAGCCGCTCGGGTATCACTTATCTCACTAGCGGAGCCTACCCACAGGACCCTTACCCCCCCCCTACCCTGCATGGGGGGGGGCTCCGTCGGTCGCCAATTTCGCTCCCTGAATACTAGTAGACGTAATCCATATCATCGCTACTCGCCGGAGGTCTCTTTTGGGGGTTCCATCGCTAAGAGGTATAATCTGTCAGTGGAAGGAGTATCAAGAGCTGCGGAGTATCTATTGGTACTAGTTCTCGCTTCACTAGAGTAGCACCATTCCGGAACTGATTGCCAGAGCATTCGTTGAGAAATAACATATCTTGATCACGCTGAAATGACCCTCTATGCGACGTCGCTAATACACCCTCTTCCAAAGACCTATGCACAAACCTATACGGAAACCTGGACTCCCCGCCCCCCTGTTCTCAGAAGACCATTAAAGGCAGTGACGGCATCGGCAATCGCGTGCCCGATTTCTTTTTGTAATGGCCTGACCCTGGGGAGTTAGACGTCGTCTTCTTGCTAACGCCATTCGGGAATAAAGCTATCTCGGGCTAGCGAGCAAGAAGGAGCCCGGGGAGTGATTGAAGCGGGGCTATGTAGAGAGGATTCACGGATGATGTCTGCACGGCCGGCACACTCCTGCTGCTCCGGGCGATGGCTGCGGAAGGATTGGGTTGCAGGACGGTGATATAATCGGCAGGGATGGTATTCCCAAAGGATGCCGTAGCACTGATCACTTCCACCCTGCTTGACCAAAATGATGTTGAAGTAGGACATGGATTCATGGTACTAAGTTTCTACGAGATATTTGAACCCTTGGATCTGCTGGAGCAGGAGCTGCAAGGATAGGGAGGCAGGAGGGGCATAGCCGGATACCCCACTCACGGCGTTACCATGGCTGCCGAACGATGGAGGCCGCTGTGGTAATCTGAGCCGGAGTCCTTTAGCATGAAAGGTAGATTCGATTAATGGGCATCGGATACACCCATTTCTACGCACGAATAATTATACTATGATTTTAATAATCTCTCCCTTCATGCTTTCTCACTCGTCTAAATATTTCACTGACTACCAGTGGGTTTCGGTACTGGAATAAGCGTAGGCCTTATCAGATCGATATCCTGGGAGGATACACCGCTTGGTAATACAGCGCTCTATAAGATCTTTCTATGCGCAGCGCCCAAACCCCTCGTAGAATGGATGTGCGTGGGTGGGGAGGCCGGCTTCCACCATACTTGGACAGGGGCAAAGTATAATTCCCGTGATATAGGAACGTCAGTCGGCCCCGGACCCTGGGAAATTAAGCACAATTATTTCTCTGGGCACAGGTGTCTGGATGAGAAGGTTGTCATACATGGTGAATGAAGTGGCGCTATCAGGATATCACTTGGGGCTAGTAGAACTACTACGTGATAGTATTTTTCACGTGGTTGGAAGAACATGATCTTGATGGGGAGTCTATTAGTAGTCCTCCCTAGGGGCCTGTTAGGAAGAGTGAGGGTGTGGTTGCGTGTTTGACCAACTGTATGCTCGAATGCGGGGCACCTGATTGATTACTTAGTAACCGGGAGTCAAGCCTATCAAGCTCTGCGGAAGTTTCAAGATACCTCTCGGTAAACGTTGAGAAATTCGATCCCGGGATTTTCTTTTTGGGATAGAGAGCGGTGCTCTCAACACTTAGGCGCCGGATTAGCGATAGAGAAGAAAATATCTGGTATCCCCTGCATACCACCGGAATTGGTTTGCTGAACAAATTTAGATCGAAGAAAATATCCCTCATCCACCCCCGGATTTATCCCCCGTGCGGAGTCCCTGATGTCCGCCCCCCCCCTCAACCTCTCTATTGCACCGCTCAAAGTATGATACTCCTCTTTCCAGCCCCTTCGGAAGGTTGAGTCTTAGGGACGGGTCAGTCCTGAGAGCGCGGCGTGAAGATTGCGGCCCTAAGACACACTTCCCTCCATATTAAAGTCTCTAGTTCTACCGTCAGTGTTCCCAGCACCCCCGCACGATTCCTTGCTATTTGAGAGAACCAACTCTTTAAGCCAGACCGTAAAGCTTGGTGATTCATCCACAAGACGATAGAATAAACCAATGTTCACCAAGCGAATCCCCCATCCTCCAGATTGTCAGCAGCTACATAGGCGAGCTAAGTGAAACAATCAGCTGCACGGGAGAGAAGCTAGCGAAACCCTAAATATTCCGTGGGAACACTGCTATCTGCAAACAACTGTTCTAGAAAAAACTCTACGCTGAAGGCTTTTAGTGTAAAACTTGGACAAGGGAGCTTTCAGGTACCGTATTCCCCCACTCTTTACAATCTTTTGACTGAAGACTGGCGGCTAGCGAGACACATACCATTACTACCACATAGGCTAAGCGAACCGGGAAAGGGCGGAAAAGAATGAATAATCCTAGGTCATATGCTAGTTGGTAAGATTTGATGGAAGGGTTGGGTTTCGACAGCACGCTGTACACTCTCGGCTCGGGAGCAGGTCGGGTACGAGGGATTGAGGTTAAACATTTCACGATTTAGGGGAGAGAAGGTGGATAAGAACTGTTTGGTGCGTCAGGAAGGGGTTGCCGGAGACCTTTACACCGTATTTTTTCGACTCGGCGTACACATCGTACTCCGAGCACTCCTGTACTCCCCTTGACGGTTGTTCTCACTTCCGCATTTATTTATTATTATTCTTTGGTATAATCGTGGAACTCTAGTTGGACGGAACCGAATGGTTGGGGCGGCATTAGTAATGCTAGGGTGCAAGCCAGTACTCTATAAGAACTGGAATAACTGAATTTATCTTTCAGACGTCTCGGCGTGAGGTTCGATTGTTCCAGCGCCTAGGGTACGCGAGGGCGAATTTCGCTAAGGGGAGCATTTGGCCGATAGTGACAGTGGGCATCAATGCAACCTTGTATACACGTCCTATTCGTTCCCGCATCACCAGTTTCAGTGAAGAAGCGAACTTACGGTCTCAAGACAAACCTCTGCAGGATAATTGCCCTGCATCTGCCCCCTAGCATTATATAAATATTATAGCCCATCCAACGCACTGGACCATACACATCCTTCTCAAAAGATACACCACTCACCCTTGTACGGTAATTCTTCAAGTTAAAGGGAGCGAGCAGATACCTCCTCCTTCTGCCCTCACCTTCAACTAATTCTTTTGTGTGCTTCCTGAACAGAGGCTCCGCGGTTAGCGCACGATTATGTTGGTGGTACTAAATGGTGGAGTGGAAAATTTGACAGGGGTGGTTGAGCGAGACGCTTGCAGGTGAGGACCGGATGGGTGGATTGATATACCAGTAGAGCATAAAATCTACTCCTGCACTGATATCACCAATATGGTGTGATAGAGCATTGGTGTCAAGCCGGGAATTGCTGTTCACACTTTTAATCTACAATGAGAAGCCAGCCACTGGGTGGGCTGTGAATTTTGGATGCTAGAGCAGGAGAGAGTGGACGGAAGAGGAAAAGAGGAGGACTACAATCGCTAACCGCAGGGGTGGAGTACAGTAAGTACCGGAACAGTTGAGAATATTGCTAGGGGTAGTGCAATCCCCCGCTCAAGCTGCTGGTGGCTGAAAGTAATAGTAGGATAAATTATCCAATTAACTATATTCTGCTCGAATGAATCGGTTACAGGGATCTGACGCGCCTCCTTTCACGATGGCAAACCTTATCTTCACATCTTATCTTGCTGAGCCATTATCCCTGCAATTTCGCCCTTCAACGTTTCCGAGAGGAGCCGCAATGTCTTGGCAACTGTGCAAGAGCTGCAGGTCAACAAGGTGCTCGGTTGTCGCTTACCCCACTTGGCGAGCCTCCCACCTTCCCCACAGTTTCATGGAAGAGTTCGGTTGGCCTTCGATCTCGCTTCAGTATATGGGGTACACATCATGACTGTGCACCGGGAGTCTCTTTTGGAGGGAGCTACCGGCAATGGGTTTGACCCGTTGGTGGAAGAACCAAGAGCGACGCAACTACGGTTAAAAGATTCCCGCCGCACCTTAATAGGGGTACTATCATTCCGGGGCCGCCTGCTCAAACGTTCGTTTAGAATTAACATACACCACAGGTAAGTTGATCAGGTAGAAACAACCCTCCATGCGACGCCACTAGCACACCTTTTCGCAAGACCTCCGCCCAAACCTGCACAAGAACCTTTGCTCCCCGTCGTGCTCATCTTAGCAAACCACAAAACGAATAAACGACATCCCACACCGTGCGATCCACTTTTTCCATGCCCATGCCCAGCAATTCGGTGTTGTCTTCTACTCAAATGCCACTACGGGGATGAAGCTAGTTTTCGAAGCATTCAGGGTTCGAAATAGCTGCTCCGAGTACGAATTCTATGGGGATACCTATACAAGCTACGTCGGGGAATAGGAGTTAGCAAGCGAGCCCGCCTGCTGCTCTTCCGGCCCAAGGTGGAAATTTGGCTAAAGCAGCCCTTATGCGTGAAGGACATACAAAGGCCACGCACATTGCGGGCACGGCCTAACTGCTCTAGGCGGCGGCTACGGGCTGGTCGGCCTAGGGGACTGCAAGATGATCGAGCGGAACGGCATCCCCTGTTTGATTCCGTAGCATTAGTCTCTTGCGCTCAGCATACTTTGAGTGATTCTCGAGCGACACTGACTTCGCCGTACCAAGTTTCTACAAGACCCCCGGATTCCCATTTCAAGGAGCATTAACCGTTTGGAAAGGCTCAGTTAGCACACTCCATCGATGGGGTTACTTTGTCGGCGGAACGGCAGACTGAGGTAGTCTTGTGCGGGAGCTGGGACTCTAATATACCCAAGACAGACTCAATCCATGCGCATTTGAAGGACAGAACTTTGGCTTTCCACTTCGTGCGTATCTTGCATACCACCGCTTCCGCTCTTGAAGGATGTACAGCAGCTTTAATAGTATTTCCTGCCACGCCTTCTCACGCATCTGAATTATCAATGAACATGTAAAGGTTGAGCAAGAGCACTCTTGAGTACCATATTCCTCCACTCTTAACAATATCTGGGGTGTTGACTGACGGAAGGTTAGCTCTTAGGCCCCTGCCACCGCTTTCTGACGCCATGTGTGGATCAAGAAACGGCGGAAAGGAATACCGAGCCTTATGTCCTGTTGGCGAAGACAAAGAAGATCAATAGAAGGGTTCAGTTCGGACAGCATGCTGTGCATACACCATTTGAGAGCAGATTCAGGATGCCAAGGATTTGGGTTGGGTGTTGGCAGTGTTTGGCAGGATGGGGATATGGAAGAGGTGGGTGAGGAATGCTCGGTTTGTTTGGCAAGTGTCACTTTGAGGTTTTGAGTCTATTCTTCCCACCCATCTACTTCCTTGTCATCTGTAGGGCAAGCGGGCACCCCCCTTGGGGGCACTTCTTCCCTCCATGTTTATATTTATTCTATTTTTTTACTATAATCGTAGCACTCTTTTTTTTTCTTTTTCCACCAAGCTAAATCTCCAAGGCTGTACTAGAATATTAGAACCTATGTCCATATATCGTAAGGATTGGCAATAATTAAACCCAGCTTCTAGGCACTTGAGCAGCTTTTGCTCGCAAGGCCCAGCACTTTTTTTTTCTCCTCATCTTAAGCTAAGGCTAAGGCAGCCTGTTCCCGCAATACTTTTATCCCCCTGTCCGAGAAAACGAATTTCCAGCCTCTTAGCAAAATGTTCACTTATTCCCCCTCCAACCTTATGGACGTGCGGACATTCGCAAAAATACCAGTATTGAACGTCAGAGCAACCATATATCCTATTATCGTCCCACCCATCCCTCCATGACCAGTCTCAGTGTGGAAGCGAAGTTTGGATCATTATTTACCCTACATCTACTCGGAAGAAATATCCAACCACCTGTATCTACAATACCCCCCTCACCCCCGTAGGGAAAATTTCCAAGTTAAACGGCACAAGCAAATACGTCGTCCTCTTGCCGTCACTTTCAAATTGCTGTATTGTGTCCTCCGAGTCCAGAGGCTCCGCTGTAACAGCACATTGTGTTATAGATAGTGCTGGATGGAAAGGTGGAAAATTAGGCAGCAATGGTAGAGCGAGATGACGCCCCGCGAGAAGTGGATGGGGCATAACACATTGAGTTCGCTTTTGCGCAGATATGGTGTCATAAAAAACCGGTTTTCAAGCCAGGAAGTGCTGCTCACCCTTTTAATCTACTATGCGATATGGAATAGTCCCCCGTGGGGAGAAACTAGAATTTAAGAGCCGTAGCAGAGTCTTAGAAATGAGAAACTAAATATCATACTAATAAGCCTACTCAGCCATCTAGATGCATGCTTGTGGCAAGTTATACGAGCGAGGCCAGGTGCTGATATGTGATGGTGGGTAATTGTTGGGTAAGAGTGCAAAAGTAAGTATGAGGACGAGTACCGCCCAGTATGGTATCAGCATGTATGTCTCAGGATCATGAGAATGGCTATTAATTGGCAGCCTTATTGCAGACATTTCAGGCTCATGCATGTATTCAACTAACCTATGCATGAACGAATGCATAACTCATTTTTGGAAGGTTCAACTCAAATACTACCGATTTCCCCCTCTCCTTTCTTCACAAAAGTTTGCGTGTCTGCTATCCTCTTTTTCTTCAGTTATAGCATCTCACATTAAGTTACTGTTATACCGAAAAGATGTAAGTATTCGTTTGCTTTTTTTTTTAACAATTGCAGGTTAGCCTTCCAAGACCAATTGTACGCCCTCCTTCGACTGGTTGGGAACGACGAACAAGGACACCCTGTCAGATTACATCCTGAACTCGGCATCCTTCCACTCCACCCAGACAAGGATGGATGGTATTCAGTTCTGGGTTCCTGGAATGGCACACCAGATGATACCAATCCGGCCAATCAGGTAAGCAAAGGAAACTGCGAAAATAACCATGCCATCCTGGTCCCCATCATGAGCCCTTCAGGGGATGACAGCCCCGGGCTCCCGAAAGTCTTCTGCCCATATCACAGGTGTTCTGGAAACAGGTTGGCAGTATCCCCCTACACAGTACTATACTAGCACCACTAACATGTTCCTCTCCAGTGGCCCTCATACTTGTGCCCCAGGCAGATTTACCTGCGAAGCCCCAAATTGCGCTTGGAATAGAACCTTTAAGACGAAGCAAGCCTTGAATAGGCACTATCACGGCATGCACCTCAGCGACCGTGTGGATTGTCCAGTTGAAGGGTGTGCCCGCGTTGGGCCTGAAGGGATCAAGCGGGCAGATAATCTTGCTGCTCACATTTGGAACAAACACCGTATTCCTCATGCTAGGGTGCCATCCAGGAAGTAGTTCTGATAGAGCTGGGATAGTTTATGTAACTGGAGATGTTGTCATCTCATGTCTTTGCTTGATGGGGTAGTCATTCTCTTATGACCTTCGCTGTTTTCCCTTGTGTTTGTCCTATTTCCTTTCTGCTCTATTCTTTATTCTACGCCCATGGCAGAATTGCGGTATGCTTTCAAGTTATTTGTCATTCCATATTATGCAGCCTCCGACATTTGTTCGTTCAACAAGTTCAGCACCCGTTTTTGCTTTCTTTCCCCCCTCCCACAGCCCACTCCTTTCCCCCCCGTCTTTATCTAAATCACTTGGACTCCTGCTTTTCCTGACCCTCTCTCGATTCCCCTTATGCCCCCCCAGATAGGTGTCCCTTATTCAATCAAGTTGAAGCTTCTCCTCTCTCACATATTGATACTTCCCGTTGTTCCCCATGTTGATTATTGCTTAATTGCTGATCGCTCTTCTGTCATTTTGCACGTAACGTAACCGGTAAAATCAAGTACGGCACAGCAGTAAGGACACCTGAGAATTGGGAAATAATAGGTACTACTGTGAAACACACGCTGAACTCCTCCGCTGTCCAACCCCCGCACTTGGAATGCGAGACAAAACACTCCCAGCAAGCGCACCGCTTTCCTGGCTGAGTATAGTTTATTTAAGTTGAGCCGGTTAGATCTCGTTACCTAGCATTTATAATTTTCTTAGCCTGCTCTGATAAGCCCATTGCCGTTTTGTGTATCAATTTCACTGAAGGAATCTGGTGGTGAATTCATGTTTTAGCGTTACTGATTCACAGCATTGGCTGGTCAAATTCGACCCCCGGCGAGAGGGAATTAGCTTGTGATAGGGTTGGTGTACAGTACAGTACAAGTTAGAATTGGTCTGGATAGGGTGGAGGTAGTCACAGGGGAAGTGGGGAATTTGAAATTGGATGAAGCAGATGATTTTGATGCTCGTGTTGATATCATTCAGGCTTTCTCAGTTTGATGTATTGTTTCCCGCTTGTTTATTTCTTCATCCCAACGCCTTTTTTTCCTTTTTTTCCTTTTTTTCCTTTTTTTCCTTTTTTTCACATTCATGTTTGAACTTGAACTGGGATTTATTTTCAACCATAGACGCATATTGAACAATTCCCCGGAGTACAGATCGCACATCGCTGTCTCGGATGGCAAAAATACTAGGAACCTGTCAGGGGAAACGAGTTAGGCAGTGTTCTCAACGGGGCAGTCCGTGCTAAAGGAGTACCGCGGTGGACGACGTCCTGTCGTCCCGTCCGGTATTTTTCCAAACTTGCCCTACCATCCACCGCCAAGGACTAGGGGCCCCGTCGTTTCCCGTGGGAAGTGTCTCATACCTGCCGTCCCTGCCGTCCCTGCCGTCACCTACAGCCCCGCCGTCCCCCGCCGTCCCCGGCAGTTCCTGGTGTTCAAGTCATCAGGGCTCACTCACTTCTTTCCACCATTATTTATATTTTTTCTCTTTACGCATTGATATTGTGCCTGCTGCCGTGTTTTTAATGTTCTTCTTTGTCGCTTTCTGTCCTCTACTATAACTTAGTCAGGACTGATAGAACCGGAGATAGAAATGCAACTTTGTCGCTATCACACATGCCAGGGTTGTAACTTTGCTGTGGTTGATTTCGCTAAAAACTTTCCCTATCGCAGTGTCTTGTACACAAGGAGGCATCAGGAATCAGGAAGCTGAATTTCGTGCTTGATTGTTATTTTTTCATGGTCTACCATATATCTTATGTATGTTCCACTTCTAGTGATCATGCGATATTGGGGAGATACTAAGAATCCACCCCCCATTTGCTATAATAGGATAACAAGCTTCTTTTATTATATTTTGCACACATTCATGCTTCTGTTTGGCACGCGAAATAATTGAATGGAACAAAAACTCTGCTAGGCAGTCTTTGGTAGTCTCTTGCGGTCCCGCACGTTCCCCTACGCCCATTTGGCTCACATTGTAGGGCCCGCCGTCCTTAATAATGACGGCCGTCCGTAGGTTTCCCGGACGAGAACGGACCGCCTTATGCAGTCCTGTCCCGTCCAGGACTCTTGGCAGCCCCCCCGTCGGGCCCTTCGGGGGCCTCGGACGGTTGAGAACACTGCGGCCAAACGGGGGTAACTGAAGGAAATCCTAAGATTTAAGGCAAAAAAGACACCGACCGCTAGCGCACAACCTAGGGAAGTTCGCTCTCGTTCACCTCGTTCTCAATCACGCTTAAGCTCAACTACCTATATCAAGGGGTAAAGACAGGAGCATATATAAAGACAACCAAGTCATCCTCCCAACCTTCTATCCACAACGACGCATGTCATTTCCTTTCTCTCTTCCGCGTATGCTCTCTTTCCCTTTCAGTAGACTCCCGTACTAACAAAAGAAGAACAACAATCATAACTCCCACTTGACATAGCCTCGACCCTGGGCATCCAAATATTCCCTTATCCCACTCTTTCATAGTCGTATTTCTTCTGGCGCTGAACCTGGCCCAAGCGTATATCCCAAGCCTTCACCCAATCTAGTGTTGGATAGTAGCCTATAGGGCATGGGGTTATATCGGGCATGTGGCTTTGTGGTTCTGACGTTTGTGCACCTGGCAGAGGCTTTGCTGTTTTCACATTCTATGCCGGTAAGGCATCGGGTATTGTTTCCATCGTTTCTTTAACACTCTATGCCATTACGCACATGGTGATAGTTCATTACGCATATAGTGATCAGCTATTACACATAGGATGATGGACTAACCATTATGGGTTCACGGTATAGTGGAGAAAACTGTTCTGGGTGACTGTTATGTTTAGTGTGCTGCATGGTGCGCCATAGGTGGCCACAACAGATCTGTATATAGTTCGCCCGTTTCCCCCTCTCTCCTGAGAGGGAGCAGAGAGAAGAAGAGAACATCTCCGCATTTTGCCCACACAGTGCCTATAGTGATTGCACTTTTATTGGTTCTTTCTTGAGTGCTTTCGTTAGGTTCCAACATCTAGAAGACTTAGGCTGAGCGCGATATGCTGAACATGCCAAGCAGCAGCAAAGACATCCAACAAAATTTCTTCTTGAACGGATCTGTGAGGTATGGTGGGTTCTTTGTTGCACCCTCTTCCCTCAATCTGTATGAGAGCGCCCCGATCGAGGGATGGAAAGACTCTCTCTTGTTGTTCTTTGATGCACTCTCACCATTTTAAGAAAGGGTTGAGTTATCGCTAAGTGAGGTTTTCGGCAAACCACCAGTCTTGTTCTTGCTCTGCAATCTCGCAAGGCCTACTATTACGGTGGCCATTCGGCGGCTTTAGCCATATTTTGACAGGGAGAACCACGTATAATATCCTCTCAATAACAGGGTAAGACACCCTGGTGTTTCCTCGACCAGGTCGGTTTCCTGCTTGTAAATTGATCGCCGGCCAAATGGGAATTATGAGATACACGAAAAACCAGCCCGGCACGCCCACATCCCCCGTCTTACCCTCCATCCGGGCCCCTACTGCCGACTGGCTAGTGGGAATCCACTCAGTGTTGTCACATTATTCGCCTAAGCTCATCGCACCCAACCTCGCACCGCCGACACTGTCTTTCGATACTGTTATTGGATGGCAACTAGCTCAGGGATCTTTGCGCTGTGATGCACTGCATTTCCTCTATCAAAAACAAAAGAAACCATTCCCTGCCCACAATTTATCTATCACCCACGGAAGCGGGTCAGGAGGCGGGGGGGAGAAAGGGATGAAATTTCAAAGAGAAAAAAAACCCCTCCAAGAATAAAAAAAAGGCGGAAACAGGAATTTACATTTACAGGGGGAGGAAAAATAAATACAAAGAGATGAAAGCAGTATCCGTAAACTGAAAATTCCTATAATATTAGTTATTTTCACCCCCAGACCAGATTACTACACCTCGTAAACGGAAACTCATAAACCCTCCCTCAGCCAATCTAGACAGGAGGTTGCAGCTGGGTTTGGTGGATATGCGCATCCCCATCTTATCGGGTTTTTTTCTTCTCTTATAAAGGGGATGCCCAAGGTCAACTTCCCCCAAGAACAGTGGAAAAGAGAAGGGACAGTAGCGATTCCCAAGAGGTGAGGTCTCCGGGGCCTCAAATGGCCTTTTGGGTTACATTTCCGTGAGGCTATAGAAGCGCCATCCATGTCATATGGGGGTGAGTAGATGCGAGCATTCGTGGCGTTTCACCGTTATCATCCGGCTTGTCGGGGTTGACCTCTTTCCTCCTAAGGAGTATCATTGCCGCTGTCTCATGTCCGCGCTGAGCAGCAAACGAGAGAGGTGTTCGGCCCCAACTATCTGCCCTGTCGGGGTTGACCTCTGCTCGCCCGAGTAGAATTTTGATTACATCCCCATATCCACAGTCAGCGCTATACGAGAGCGGCGTTCTCCCGAGATTGTCTATGCTTTCGGGGTTGACCTCATCACGCCCGAGTAGCATTTTCACCACTTTCGGAGATCCATCACGACCTCTATTTAGAAGATTCCCGGCGGCAAACGAGAGCGGTGTTCTGCCGTAAATGTCTGGTCTGTCGGGGTTGACCTCTTCCATCTCGAGTAGTATTTCCACCACCCCCCCGTGTCCCCGTCCAGCAGCCAGCGAGAGCGGTGTTTGACCATTACAACCAGGCTTGTCAGGGTTGACTTCTGCTCGCCCGAGCAGCATTTTCACCACTTCCCCATGTCCATTCTCAGCGGCACACGAGAGCGGTGATAAGTTGTAATTAGTCGATTTATCGGGGTCGACCTCCTCCCGCCCGAGTAGGATTTCCACAGCTCCCCCATGTCCACTCTGAGCGGCATAATAGAGCGGTGTTTGACCGTGATTATCGGGCATGTCAGGGCTGACTTCTTCTTGCCCAAGTAGCATTTTCATCACTTCCTCACGACCCTTCTCAGCTGCCCATGAAAGTGGAGAACGCCCGGAATAATCCCCGCCATTGAGATCACAGCGTCCCGTCCCTATCAAAGCAGCCACAATCTCAACAATTCCGAGGAACGAGGCGCAGTGCAGCCCACTGAACGGGAGGTATCTATCAGGGCCTCTCCACATATAATACCCTTCTGGATCTAAAAGAATTACGCTGGATATGTGGCCTTCATATTCCAGCAGGAGCTCTAGGGCAAGTAATCTTACCTTGTCCGAGAGATCCCTTTTCGCATGTTCTCCCCAGTATAGAGAACAATACTGAAGGAAGAATGTTCCCCTGTCATTATAGTGAGCGCCTGAAAGGGCCTTGACCTGTTGGGAATTCAGGTAAGTCAAGCACACCTCTGCCATCGCCGAGTGAGGACTACTAAAAATATGGGCATGGGCGGATAGGTACTCTCGCAGAGTAAAGTGTATTAGTCGCACAGTTGATCCCTCCTTGTCCACCAAAATAAGCCCCTGACAGCAAGCCACTAATGTCGTTATCGAAGGGATGTTGCCGTCATTGAAATCCCTGGAGCCTAGCTCGATTGCCAAGGCATAGCAAAGTTGTTCCGGGATCAAGGGCTCTTCCGCATAGCTAATCCACATCAAGGCTCCCATCCCGAGTCTCGATTTATCCCCACCCTGGGCCTTGATCCGTTCTATCGTTGCACCGTAGACATCCTCCAACGCCAATCCATCTATCATTTTGCTGAGCTTTTCTCGTCTCCGATAGATTGTCGATTCTTGCAAGATTGCTTCGATATTTAATGAAACGAGCAGAAACCTAGGTGAATCTATTAGCCGATAATGCGGGATAGGATTCTCAACGTCGTGGCCACAACCCACATTTCGGATACGCTTCCTGGAATCATCTCCAGGATGTCTGATTTTAGACTCTCATCCATGGCGTCCGGTGTTTCATCCTCGCTCAGTCTGAAACGAAGGAATCGGATTATATCATCTCGGGCGGGACCAACAGACACACTCGCCACTCGTCCAGCAAGGCGCGTTTCGATCTCAGCGCGAACGTGAGGCCGTCCAGTCACGAATATTCGGGCGCCCGGCGACTTCTCGAGGATTTTTTCCAACGAATCAAAAAGCCGAAATCGCTGTGCAGCCGTACATTCGTCCAGTGCGTCAATGACCATAAATGTGGGCTGCAAAGACGTGATGAGTTGCAAAATCTTCACAATAGCACCGAGCTCAGGCCTGCGCCCATTAACGGCCTCTTTCTGCTCTCGCAAAGCCCGCCATACTTCCTCCGGAGCCCCTCCCCTTCCGCTGACCATTTGCTTTAGCAACGAACCCAGCATACTGGTGGCAGTCTGTTCCTTTCGAGCTGCAAAGTCGAAGTAAAAGCAGGTAACGGCCGTACACTGTCCTTTAGTCTGATCGCACAGCTGGTCCACTACCAGCGAACTTACATCCGGGCTTGTTAGCGTAGGTTCACATCCGGGGAGAATAATCCTTGTTACCTAATGAATGTCTTGCCGGCCCCGGGATTTCCATGGCAAAACAGGACGGACTTATGAACAGCGCCTTCCCCACCAAATCCGCACCACCTTTGAAATTCCCCCGTCGCCATCAGCCATTCCCCGACATTGTTAACACGACGCTCTTGGATGTCACAATGACGTAAGCCGGGATCCAGGAATGATAGCCAAGCTAGTAGTTCAGGTCGATCATCTGCCAACGTACAGTTGTTCCACACATTATTATAAGAGTTCGTAGTATTGAGGCAGTTGTTACTATCGTTGATGGTAAATTGGGACATCTTCGGATTTGGTCGCTTGATCTGTTGAAGTCGAGAGGGGTGGGGTTTCTGGGTATGGTTTGTTGATAATACTCCCGGGAGTGGAGAAAAAGCGGGGTAAAGTGAGGGCAAAGGGAAGGTCTGTGAAACCAGCAGTGATTTTGGGTGCCAAGAACATTCCCATTAAACCATGCGCAGCCTGTGTAGCCAGTACCACTCTTGTGGGTAGCATTGGCATCCTCTTCTAATAAGGAGTCCGATAGCACATACTAGGGTGTAGAGAATAGTCTGTCGTAGCCCGACCTGGTTGGTCGAAAATACGTGTGTGGAACGCGAATTATGTAGTTAAATAGGTAATAGACACTGGTTCTTGGTGAAGGAAAAAGGTTTGTCGAGCGTGTGGCGCAGTGGCTGAAGCAAATACCCGAGTATGATACTACTCGTATACATGGAGATCTTTCGTCAACCGCATTATTTGGGGAGACTGGGAATGAGGCTAGTGACTTAACGAAGGAGCTATATGAGATGGCATTGGCTAGTCAAATCGTACTCTACTGTACCACGGCTGGAGGGAAGTAGGCTAGAATAAGTCCAGTGTACAGGGAATCGACATGGTAAGAAAAGTTAACTTTGGATCATCACAAGTACCGAATCGCTAATAGGGATGGGATGCTCCTAATTTCACCAAATAAAACCTTATCTCGATATCTTACCCATGGCCCTGGTTATCCCTGTAATTTCGCCCTCCAACATTTTGTAAAGGAGCCGCATTGTCTTGGCAACCATGCAAGGGCAGTCTGCACGATAAGCCCCTCGGCTACCGTATCACTTATCTCGCCAGCCAAGACTACCCACGGGACCTGCCACCTCCCACCTTTCACGGAAGGGTTCCGCTGGCTCCAAACTCGTTTTGGTATAAGGGGTTCACATCATGGCTACCCACCGGGAGTCTCTTTTGAAGCGAGCTACCGGCAATGGGTATGACCTATTAGCGGAAGGGCCCAGAGCGACGCAACAACTACAGCCAAAAGATTTCCGTACTCCCGCTGCCCGTAAGGAGGGTTCCATCATCCCGGGACTAACTGCTCAAACGTTCGTTCGGAAACAATACACAGTAGGTTGGCCACTTAGGAGAAACATTATATGCGACACCGCTAACACACCTTCTCCCAAGACATCTGCCCAAACCTTTATCACAACCTTCGCTTACCATCGCCCTCATCTTAGCAAACCACAAAACGAATAAACGACATCCGACACCGTATCCTCCACTTTTTCCTCGCTGATCCTGAGCATTTCTGCTTTGTCTTCTGTTTAAACGCCACTATGGGAATAAAGCTGCTGGTAGTTCCCAAGGCGTTCACGGCTTAGAATGACTGCTTCAAGTGCCATTTCCATGAGGAGGCCAATACAAGCCACGCCGGGGCATTGGAGTTAGCGAGACGGCCCCACTGCCTCTTTTCCGGCCCAGGGGTGAAAATCTGGTTGAAGTAACTGCTATGTGTGGAGGATTCGCAAGGACTGTTCGCATGCCTGGCATAGCCCAACTGCTTGAGACGGCAGCTACGTGAGGATCAGACTGGGAGAATGCGAGAAAATCAACAGGGATGGTATTCCCTGTTGGATGCCGCAGCATTGATCTCTTCCGCCCCGCTTAATTTAGGTGATCCTCGAGTGGCACTGGACTTCACAATACCAAGTTTCTATAAGAACTTTGGATCTACATTTCTGGGAGCATCAACCATTCGGAGAGGCTCTGTTAACTCACTCTAGCAACAGCGTTACTGTGGCGGCGGAACGGTAGGCGCGGTAGTTGTCATGCCCGGGGCGGGTTGACTCGATGCATGGGCATTTGGAGGATGCAACATTGGCTTCCCACTCCATACATGTCCCGGATGCTGCCACTTTCGCTCCTGAACAATGCAGAGTACAGCGGCTTTCATAATATTTCCTGTCACGCTTTCTCACTCATCCGAATTATCAATGAACATGTAAAAGTTGGGCAAGAAAACTTTCGAATATTGCATTCCCCCGCCCTTTGAAATATGTGAGCTGTAGACTGACAGAAGGTTAGCTCCGCGGCCCCTGCCGCCACTTCCACACGTTATGTGCGGACCGGGAAACGGCGGAAAGGAATACCGAGCCCTATGTCTCGTTAGCGAAAACAAGGAAGATCGAGGGAAGGGTTTAGTTCGGACAGCAGGCTGCGCACTCGCCACTTGAGAGCAGGTTCAGGATGTAGTGTTGACAATGTTTAGCAGGACGGGGGTGGGGAAGATGCAAGCGAGGACTGCTCCGTGCGTTACGAGGGGGTCCCCCGGGATGTTTAGTCTATTTTCCCCACCCCCATCTACCTCCTAGCCATCAGTAGGGCAGGCATGCACCTACCCTGGCGGCATTTCTTACCTCCATACTTATTTTGATTTCCTTTTTTTTTTGGCATAATCGTAGTACTGTACTTGTTTTTCCAGAACTGAATAATCCAGGCAGTGTTAGTAATGCTAGAACCCATGTCCGCATACTATAAGAACGAGAAGATCAGTAATTAAACCTCGCCCGCGGTCGCTGGGGCCGTCTTTGTTCCTAAGCTCCAGAATCTTTTTCCTTTTCCCTCGTTTTAAGCTGGGACTGAGGTGGCCATTTTTCGCAGTACTTTTGCTCCCCTATCCAAGCAAAGGAATCTTGAATGTCTTAGGACAATGTTCAATTATTATTCTACCTCTAACAGGCGCGAACATTCGCAAAGTATCTCTATTGAACACCGAAAGAACCTTGTATACTATTATAGTCAACCCATTCCTAAATCTCCAGTTTCAAGGCGGAAGCGAATTTTGGATCATTAACCTACGTCTACCTCCGTAAAGTACCGTATAACATCCGACCGCCTCTATCTACAATACTCCCCTCACCACGTATGGCAGTTCCCCGAATGAAATAGCACACCCATACACTTCCTTCTCTTCCCCTCACTTTTAAATTGCGGTTTTGTGTCCTCTGTCTCTGGCTCTCTGCGGTAACCGTACCATTGTGTTATTCGTAGTACTGGCTAGAAAGGTGGAAAAATTAGATAGGGATATCAAAGCTGGGTGCTATTTTGCGAGAAATGGATAGGCGGGCGGATATGAAAAATCGAGCTCGCTTATGCAATGAAATGGTGTGGTGGGGCGCTGGCGTCAAGGCGGGGGTTGATTCTGACACTTTGGATCTACTGGGTGATATGGAAGAGTCCCCCGTTAGGAGAAGCTGAAACTTGGAGCCGCATGGCCGTCTGAAATGCGAAAATGTAGGGTATATGTGAACTCAGTCATGCAGAGTCCTGGTTGTGGCATATGATACTTGTGAGGCCATCTGTTGATGCGATATTATGGTGGGTATTTGTTGGTTGAGGGTGCAGATGAAAGTACCACACCAGGATGTATGTCTCAGGATCAGTAGAACGGCCCACAATTGGGAGCCTGATGGTACAGCGCAGACGTCTCAGGCTCATGCATGTGTTCAAATAACCTATGCATTAATCAATGTGTAACTCATTTTTAGAGGGTTCAACACAAATACTACAGTTTCCCCCTCCCCCTCCTTGATGAATTTTTGCGTGTCTGCTATCCTCATTTTTTCAGTTATGACACCTTACATTAAGTTACAGTTACACGGAAAAGATGTAAGTATTGATTTGCTTTTTTTTTTAACTCTCGCAGGATTGTGTCAGGCGAGGGGAAGCAGTGGTGTCGGACGCCGTCCTTTCGTTGGTTGAGCGCGACGAACAAGGCAACCCTGTCAGATTACATCCCGAACTCGGCATTCTTCCACTACTCGAGTACATCTAGAACAGGATGGATGGTATTCAGTTCTCGGTTCCTGGAATGGCACCCCAGATGACCCCAATCCAGCCAATCGGGTAAGCGAAGGAAACCGCGAAGATAATCATGCCATCCTAGCCCCCACTCCAAACCATCCAAGGGATGACAACCCCGGGCTCCCGAAAGTCTTCTGTCAATACCGCGAGTGCTCTGGTAACAGGTTAGCCGTCCCCTCCTACTCAGCACTATAGCCCTCCTCACTGTATCGCACTAACATGTATCCATAACTCCCTTAGTGGCCCTCATACTTGCGCCCCAGGCAGATTTACTTGCGACGCCCGAAATTGCTCTTGGCATAGAACCTTTAAGACGAAGCAAGCCTTGAACAGGCACTATCACGCCATGCACCTCAGCGACCGTGTGGATTGTCCAGTTGAAGGGTGTGCCCGCGTTGGACATCAAGGGATTAAGCGGGCTGATAATCTTGCTGCTCACATGTGGAACAGGCACCGTATTCCTCATGCTAGTGTGCCGTCTGGGAATTAGTTCTGATAGAGCTGGGATCGTTGATGTAACTGGAGGTGTTGTGATCTGATGTCTTTGCTTGATGGGGTAATCATTCTCTTATGCCCTTCGCTGTTTTCCCTTGTGTTTGTCCTATTTGCTATCTGCTCTATTCTCAATTCTACGCCCATGCCGCAATTGCGGTATGCTTTTAAGTCATTTTGTCATTCCATATTATGCAGCCTCCGACATTTGTTCGTTCAACAAGTTCAACACCCATTGATGTTTTTTCTACCCTCTCGCCGTTCACTCATTTTTTTCTGTCTTCATACGAATCACTTGGCTCTCTGATTTTCCTAATAGTCTTTCGATTCCCCTTGTACCCCCAGATAGGTGTCCCGTATTCAATCAAGTTGAAGCTTCTCCCCTCTCACTTATTGATATTTAATCGCCGGTTCCCCTCCTCTGTCACTTTACCCATAGCTGGTGAAGGCATGGCAGCATGGTAGTACCTATCATTTCCCAATTCTCATCTTACCCTTACTTTTGTGATCAACCCACTATCCGCTGTCTAACCTCGGCCTTCCGAATATGTGAGACAAAGCGCTCCCAGCAGGAGGAGCATACCCCTGACCAGTATAATTTATTTGGGCTGAGCCGGACTGATTTGCTTAACCGGCATCTGAAAATTTATTTACTTACTCTTCTAAGCCAATTGCGGCTTTGTGTTGTGATTTCCCTTATACAATCAAGCAGTAGATTTAACTAGTTTTGACCTTACCGCATGTTTGATAGTATGTCCTACAAGTGGTAAATTTACACAAGCGATAAATAGGCGTAATATTTAATCAATCTTCATAAAATCAGATTACCAAGGGTCCGTTCACATAGACGGCCATCTAGCACGTCGAGACGATGCCGACCGCTAATGGGGGGCTAGAGGGCTGGGGGGGTATGCACAAGTAGATGGTGTTTAGCAAAAGTACTCGAGTAGCATGACCCCTCGAGCCTGTGGGATTGGCAAACGCACCGGCGAGGTAACCCCACGTTTTGCCCGTCTATCATAGCTACAAGAATTTACAGTAGGAAGGTAGAAAATTAGGCGCACACTTTTGCATCGTCTCTCGGGTAGTGATGCCGGTTGTAAAGCTATCGTCTAGCTTCGCCACCCAAATTCTAGAAATGGGCGGTTAGGAAAACCGGCGCTAAAGACATCCCCAGAATTCCGTGTTGTATTGGCATTTCCGGGCTGGTGCATTTAAACTAGGGGGCGGGGGGCGGTTGAGCCCTAGGAGTGTATGATAGTGGTTATCCCTCTAGCCCCTCGCTTGTCTGTCGGACTGCCTTTTGATTGCGGTCGTTTCCGTGGTGACAGGCATCTTCACCATTTACCGGTACTTTTGATATGCTGTATCATAGACTCCAAAATGTATAATACTTACCAGAGGTGACTAGTCACCATACTTGAGTAAATAATACGGTCTCGTCGTCAGTGTGGCGCCGCGCCTGCCGGATGCCTATTAACTGCTCGAGTACATTCATGAAACTACTGTGTGGATGGGGGGCTATTGATGCAGACTATTTGGTGGGTCAGGCAGAGGAGGGAGGTGCTTGAAGAGTTTTAGAGTATGTATGAGATAGTTTTTCCACTCGCTTCGCACTTCTGTGCCACACCCAGGGGCACCTGCCATGGCTGCACCTCCATGTTTATTTATTGTAATAATCGTACCACTTATCTTCCCGGAAAGGAATCATAGAGGCGGCATTAGTAAGTTAATGCGAGAGCTTAGGCCCATATACCATAAAAACCAGAATAATTGAAGATTGCCTTAGGGCATCAGAGCTACCCCCGCCGGTAATATCCAGCTCTTGTTGTTATTTTCTTGAGTGGGTGTGGTGCTGTCAGTTTTTCTATTGCTTTTGCTCCCATATTCCGGAGAAAAGAAATCTGGTCCCTCTTGGGGTTCGTCTCAATTAATCCACTTATATTAAGGTACGGGAGGACAAATATGTGAGAAATATCGGTACTGGAAGTTGAAGCGGCCTTGTATACTAGTCCCACTCATCCTAGTACCCGCAGTTCCGTGCCGAAGGGAACAAAACACTCCACTGCAAAATCATTACTCTACTCTACATCTCCGTCCAAGTGTTTTGTAATATCCTATCCAGCTTCACGTGTAATACACATGCTTCCTCTTAGCTATACTCCCAGCACCTCCAGACGGCAATTCTCCAAGTTTAACAGCGCAAGCAGATACCTTCTCTCTCCCGTTGCTTCTGTTGTTATGAGGTGCCGATTGCCGGAGATAGGCGAATGAGAGAGAGAAAGAAAGTGTACGAGAGGAGGAAACTGCTGTATATTCTTCGGATTGTTTCTTGCTTACAAGTAAATATTTACGGCGGAACGGAGGATTTAAATACACAGAACTTCACCACACATCTTCGTTGGCAGGGAACCTTCTGGAGACAATGTCACTTCCCTACACATACTGTGTTCCGACCCACTCTGCGCTTTGCTCTCCGAGCATTTCCTACCATGTCTGCGAATCCTTCCATTAGTATACAAACCAGGTATACTTGTCCCTCCTCCGCGATTGATAATGACTGACAAAGGAACTAATAACGAAAGACTAAGAAAAGTAGGAAAGGCACGAAGGAACTCGCATTCGTGCGGAATGATAGCCGGCGATTCTCAACAGCTTTAACCAGTTGTTTTGTGTCATCCATGTCTAGCTACTTCGGTGATAAGCAATGGGCACGTTACTAATGATGCTCAGTTGGGGGTGAGAAGTGGAGTAGGGGTGGTGGAGCAAGATGCTGTCAGGCTAGAAATGGATTGGTGGATTGATACAGAATATAGAATTTACTTTCGCACCGATGTGGAGCATTAGAGCACCGGCATCAAGCCGGAAAGTGGTTTTTGCTCTTCAAGTCGAGTCTAACTTAGTTGATAACAAGGGTCAAATTCTAAAGCCGGAAACTAAATAGAGTAGTTACTCCTCAGTGGCAACAACCCGTTCCCAGACTCTAGAGCCTCCTTGGAAATGCCAAAATGTAGGGCGCATGCCTACTCAGCCATTCAGAAGCTTGATTGTGGCAAAAAATATAGCTGAGTCTAGCTACTAGTTGTGAGGTGAGTATTGATTGGCCGAGAGTTCAGATGAATGTGTTGTAAAAGCATCTACTCGTAGGTCTCAGGATCAGTATAATAGCCCACAATTGGTGAGTCTCACTGTACAGCACCAAGGCTTCAGGCTCACGCATGCAGTTCGAATAACCTAGGCATGGGTGAAAGTGCAGTTCGTTTTTCAGAGTTCAATTCAAATACTACCGCCTTCCCCCTTCTTCTCTTACACCAAATTCCGCTTGTCCGCTATTCTGTTTTTGCACTTATAGCTGCTCACATTTATCCACGGTTACACGGAAAAGATGTGAGACCACTTGCTTTTTTTTTTGACTCAATCCTAGGCCCGATCGCATACCGGTAGATCAGAGCGAGTTACCTACAGGACTTGGCGGTCTCCCACTACATCCCGACAAAGACGGATGGTATTCAGTTCTCGGTTCCTGGAACGGTGCTACCAATACCAGTAATCCAAATTCAGCCAATCGGGTAAGCCAAGTAAACCCAGAAAACGACCTCGCCATCCCCGCCCCCGCCATTGGCCCTGCTAGGAATGTGCATCCCGGCCTCCCGAGAATCTTCTGCCAATACCCCATGTGCTCTGGGAACAGGTTAGAAACTTCCTTTTGCTCATCACTAACCCTACTTACTGTATCACACTGATATTAATTCATTACTCCCTTAGTGGCCCTCACACTTGCCGCCCGGGCAGATTTACCTGCGAGGCCCCGAATTGCTCTTGGAATGGAACCTTCAAGACCAAGCAAGCCCTGAACAGGCACTACCGTGCAAAGCACCACAATGACCGTGTGGATTGTCCCTTTGAAGGGTGCATGCGCGTCGGAGCTCAAGGGATCAAGCGCGCTGATAATCTTGCTGCTCACATGTGGAACAAGCACGGTGTTTCCCATGCTGGGCTGCCGCCGAGGAATTAAGTTTGCCAATGCCGGGATTAGTTATGTCGCTTGGATATTTTGGTCTTGTGTCTGATGTCTGATGTCTTTGCTTGATGAGATAGTCCTTTTATTACAACCACTATTGCCTTCCCTTCATTTTATGCCATTTCCTATTTATTCCACTCTCAGTTCCGCACTCATACCTGCTCGCTTACGGTATGCCTTCAAGTCCTTTGTTATTTCTTATATTTTTTTCATTTCTTTTTCTTTTCCCCTTCGTCACTCGCTCATGTTTCCTCTGTCTTCAACGCTTCGCTCTCCGATTTTCTTAATCTCTTGATTTCCCTTATGTGCCCAGATTAGTGTCCAGTATGCAATCAACTTGAAGCTTCTCCTCTCGCAACTTCTATAGCCGTAAGAATACTTCCGATTGTTGAAAGATTCCGCGTTGCTGAATAGCGGGCTCCCCTCCCGCGCCGTTTCGTTCATGCCGGTAAAATAATGTCTGGCCTCTAACTGGAGAAATGATAAGTATTACCCCAATAGAACTCAAAACAACTGGTGGCAAGGCCCCTAGCCTTCGCAATGCCGGAAAAAACACGGGAAGAAGGAACTGCATCTCCTAGGCAGAGCACAGTTTATCTGAGCTTGGCCTGTGGATCTGCTTAACCCGCATCTGTGATTTTATTATTTTGCCGGATTAAACTCAGTTTTGTGCAGCGATTTTGGTTATGCGATCTAATAGTGGATTTGAGGACTAGTATTGACGTCCCAGTATGTTTGATTAGATTTCATAGTGCGAAAGTGGTGAATATGCACATTACCGGTATTCAATCAAGACCTACAAAATCAGCTGGAGAAGATATAATAAATGTACGATTACCTGGCACAGAATAGAGTTTCACTAAGGAAACTCCCCCCGGGATAAGTGTTTCAAAAATTGCGACCATGGTACTGGACATAATCAGTTTGAGTTGATGGCATCAGAGTGCTTTCCACGCGCTTGGTCATTAATGATTAATAATTTGAACCTTTGCCGCGATTGGGGAAGGAATCGAAAATCTCGGCTCTGCGGAAAGACAATTTCCCGAACACGTGGCACGCCTTGACCCCCCTCCCTCCCCTAGTGACAATCGTCCCTTCCACTCAATGCAAGTAAAAAAATTATTACACGAGTGCTGTAAATACTGGAATGCCTAAGAAATTTGGTTAAGTTGCCTCTGCCAATTCTTGAGCTCCGTCGGTTATATTCCATGCTTGTAGCGACAATTTTATCTCCTTAATCCAAAGTGGGGAGTTCTGGACGCCCCCGCATGATTGAGAATACTCAAGTGTAATTGGTCATAACAGTGGACACGACCGATCCGGGCAGGCGATGAGGGGTAAATTTCAACCGGAATTGTCGCGGTTAGCATTACAAATTACTTTTGATTGATCTCGTTCCGTTAGAGCTATGGTGGAGACCGTATTACTAAAGTGACCTTTTGACCGTGTGGTTCTCTCAGGGCTGTCCCGACAAACAACCTCTTCTAAATTTGTATTAGACCGTTTGTCTTAGGTCAGTCATAATATAGCCGTATTTTCCCGTCTCTCAATGCGCTACCGAAAAGACATTCCAGCATTTGCGAAAGATCGCTGGTTGCTGAAAGGTACCGTAGTAGGGATCAGCAGTGGCGATCGGAAACTGGTAATTTCCCGACGTCAAAGCTTATCTGGAACAGTGTTCATGTGCTCCCATTATCCCTGTAACTTTTCGATATTTTCCCATGGGGCCACACCGTAAGTCTCTTAAACAGCAACAAGTCGCCGATGAGCCGCTCTGCTATCACTTATCTCGCTAGCCGAGCCCACCCACAGGACCCCGTTTTCACAGAAGTTTAGCGAAAGTTGAAGTATTCCGTGGGATCGCTGTCGTTAGCGAAACAGCTATGGTAAAAAAAAAAAAACTTGGGGGAATTTCGGATGCATATAATGATTGAATAAGAGCACTTTCAGGTATTACACTCCCCCGCTCTTTGCTATCTCTAGCATATAGGCTCACGCAAGGTTAGCTCCCTAGCTCCTGCCGCCGCCAGATGGTCTGCGTAGACCGGAAAACGGTGGAACGGAATGAAGAACTGTAATTCATATTGGCGAAGACGACGAGGACTGATGGAAGGCTTTTTTTCAGATAGGGTGTTGTGCGCTGGCTACTTGAGGGTGGGTCTAACGTCCTCAGGGTTAGGGTTCAAGATGTTGTCGGGATTTGGCAGGGCGGAGATGGGGAGGAGCTGGATGTCAGCGTCATGACACTTCCCTGCTGCACTGAGGGCAGGTGGACATCCATCTTGGCGATTACCGTATTACAGAATTCCACAGCATAGCGAGAATGGCGATACAAATAATCCCCTGCCATACAAAAGTACTATGGGCGTTCTCGCCTCACAGTGGACTGGCTCCTCCGTGGGTTACTGTACTGTACATCCGCTGTACCGTAAATTCTGGGTAAACTCGACCCGCCACTATAACCTGTATGGTAGTTACTATCCCTAGAAAAGCGAATTCGCCCCAGGGTTAGTCTTCAAGAGGAATAGTGGCTACTTTAAGAAGTATGGCGGCGGGTCGAGTTTACCCAGAATTTACGGCAGTTACTTCTATTTTACTTTCTGCTTCCGTAAAAGGGGACCGTAGGGCTTGGTTTCGCTGAACAAAATGATAAGGCTGTATTAGTAATGCTGGAGCCCATGTCCAAAAACTGTAAGATCCGGGATACTTGAGCCCCCGCGCCGGGACCTTGAAGTTGTCTTTGCTAGTAAGGTTGGCAGTTTTTTTTTTCTGGTCTTAAGTTGGGGCCGAGGCGGTCAGTTTTCGCAGTGCTTTCGCTCCCTTATTCTTGTGAGAGAATTTGGAGCACTTTAAGCGAGGTTCAACTATTCCAGCTCTTACGCCGTGGAAGTGTCATGATTTGTAAAATGCGGGCATTGAACGTCAAAGCAACCTCGTGTGATATCCATTCCAACCCTTCCGATATCACCAGTTTTAGTAAGATAGAGTGTGTGTTTAGTAAATTTACAACAAAGGCTCCCTCAGTCTCCGAGTATTATATAAATTTAATAATATACCTATCCCCCCCCCTGCATTATTCATGTACAAGTACCTCTTCTCAACGACACTCGCGGGGTCCCCGTAGTGTAATTTTCCAAGTTAAGCGGCACAAGAAGATACACCTCCTTTGTCCCGCCACTTTTGGATTTATTTTTTTTGGTTGTCCTCCGTGTCCAGCTGCTTCTGCGATAACGGCACGATTGCGTTATTGGTCGCACTATCATAAAGAAGGGTAGACAATTGGGGTCGGGGTACTGTCTTGTGAGAAAGGGATGGGTGGATTGGCATAGAACATAGAATTTACTCTTGCATGGATATGGACTGATGGTGTATAGTACATACGGTGCTGACAGTAGGCTGGGAAGTCCCGCTTAGAGCTTTAGCCTACTGTGGCTGATATAGGGGGCTGAATTTCAAGGCAATACCGGTGTGGATGAGGGTATACGATAGGGTAGATTAGAAGGGTTGTGTGCCGGTTTTTGGCCGCCCTATTAGGGGGATTTAGCTGGTACGGCGCACGGGTCGCTAGGCCAAGAAACACTCTGCAAAGAGTATAGTGAGGATACCCGAACTCTTTTCATTCATCCTTAGGTGGGTAAATACCCGCCTAGACGATCCCTTGTCTTTAAGAACTTCTCAGAAGACAACGAATGGTCCACTGATGGGTATCTCAAGTGGAATACAAAGCCAACAATCTAAACTGTTTATTGAAGAAGGTTAGGCAAAAAGACGTGCAGTTTCGATAAAGTTAGAAGGGAAGTAGAGTGGAGGAGAGGTTTTGTTAGGAGACTAATTAAGACTAGCAAGATTTTGAAGGGCCGCACATGATAACCATCAATACAAGATGTTTTGTGGGTTGATCAAAAGTCGGCTATTGATTTTTTTCCTCCACCCTCTCCCTCCTCTGCCACGACCCGAATGACGCAAACTGATTATGATTTCTAAATCCACCTTTGTGCACCTGGCGACTATTCCACTCCTGTTACCCTAGCGCCTCTTTAACCGAACCACCTAAATCCCCCTATTGAGTGCTCTTGGCAAGGCTTGTTTGCCTATAGGAGGCTTTCTCGTTTGTACCTAGACACAACGCACGACAGAGACAAGACAACCACACCTACATAGTCAACCAATACACATCGTTTCCTA
>Ga0307509_10000920_pt1 | contig 50376 bp, 64 predicted proteins | sample 10_EM_MG_FD_202245 | JGI IMG/M metagenome (GOLD analysis project Ga0307509, IMG submission 202245) | Populus trichocarpa ectomycorrhiza microbial communities from riparian zone in the Pacific Northwest, United States - 10_EM | ecosystem: Host-associated > Plants > Roots > Unclassified | place... | reverse complement strand
CTTCCCTCATATATCCTGCGAACGGGATCCGGTCGGACGGACGGCCGCGACGTATACGGGGTTACGAGGAGGGCTCCAATGACTATGTCTTTGGTGAGGGGACGCAACTACGGCGGCGTCTGCTGATGTAGCGCCGTCCTAACGCTGGTGCGGGAGGGGGGTGTTGGCTTGTCCTTTTGAACTCAGAATCCTAAGGTAGGGTAACTATAGGTCTTTATTCACTAATGGAAGGCTAAGCCTCCCGGTATGCCTAACAGTTCTTGCCTGTTGTTGGCCTTCGTTAGATAATCGTCCAATATCTAGGTATATGGATTTCTGTTCTCTAGCCATTCGTTGACTAAATCTTCCGAGAACTCCTCCAAGGTGGCCCGCGAATTGGTTTAACTCTTCCTTTGAGACATAGTTAAGAACTGGTGTCTTCGAACGTGCTCGTACTAGTCGTCCAAAATCTAACCCGTGAGTTGTACTGGTATCCGTTGGACCAGGGGTTCGACTACTGCTGTGGATGATGGTTTCATCTCCACCAGTCATCTCGGAATCGTGGGTCTCTTCTGTCATGATTGAGGATCGTGATGTGTCAGGTCGCCGATACATCGGGAATTTCTTTGTACTTTATTGCACTGGCTTGAAGGGTATCTGATGATGCTTATCGAATTGACTTGGGGTTAAGCCAGATAAGCGGGATCTTTGTGTCCTTGTTGGACGTAGGGTATGGGATGTTCCAGAATTCGTCTGGAAACTCGTAGGTTTTTATATCCCTCGTGGGATAGGGAGTGTTCCACTCCTCGTCTGGTTCTTCGACCAGTTCTTCGTTTTTCTGAATAGCCGCAGGGGCAGCGGCAACAGTATTGCCGTGCGGGAAAAGGTAAAGTATTTGGAGAATATGAGGTATATCTCCTAAAAGTTCTTCGAATGTGTAGAATCGATGTTCGAAGATAGAATCGACAAGAGATAAGGGTTCGAAAATGATCGCTCCACTTATTTCGTCGAGCAGTCATGTCATGTAGTGAGCCTTGGTAACAAGGAGAACTATCAATATACTGTTAGGCGGGAGCCTATCTCAAAGTCTTGCGAGATAACTCAGGCTGATAATCTTAATCGTAGACGGAGATTGTCTAGGAAGGCTCAATGATTTTAAAATAGAAGTAGGTATAGCGATAAAGATATTTTTTGTGTAAAAACTTATATTGATATGATCTCTTCTCCGTTGCTTGATAATGTCCAAATAGCTCGGGAGGCACCTCGATATTGATATGCCGCGTCTGGGTGGTCGCGGGCTACATCTAGTTCTCATACTATCTAAGTACCTGCTAACAACTCCAGCTTTTGTTCTAAAAGTGCGAACACTATTTGATCCTTACAATTCTGTTATCTCACTTTGACTTCCGAATCGCAACACCATGAAATTACCTGACGGTGCTCCCACACATCAGTTCATTGGTTACGATCCATCTTCGTCGGCATGGAGTCTTGCTTACCATTTGCATACGCATAATGGTCTCCATGATCAAACCAACAAAGGGGCCAGCTTTGTTATCGAACCTCTCAGCATTGCAGAGATATTCTGCAACCGACATCTGCGAGGCATAAGATAGACTTGTCACGATAATCGCTCCAATAGCATTTATCCTTCCAAAGTCATATCGTTATCGTATGGTTCCGTCAGTATCCGTAAGATACTATTGACGTGTGTGAGTGTGGGTATGCCCGATTGCTCAGACTACCTCATCCGACAATACCATTCACTTCTGCGACTTTCATCGCAAGAGCGTGGAGTATAGAATGTATTGCCTAACCATGGTCGTAAAAACGTCCCGTTACTTAGTGACCACTTTCGCGACTCTTGTCTTTAGTGCTCAGTAACATTATGCGACGTCGACCGATTTGGCTCGGACTACTTGCATAAGCTCGTCAAAGGTCTTCCCTCATATATCCTGCGAACGGGATCCGGTCGGACGGATGGCCGCGAAGTATACGGGGTTACGAAGATGGTTCCAATGACCATGTCTGTTGGTGAGGGGACGCAACTACCGCGGCGTCTGCTGATGTAGCGCCGTCCCAACGCTGGTGCGGGAGGGGGGTGTTGGCTTCTCCTTTTGAACTCAGAATCCTAAGGTAGGGTAACTATAGGTCTTTATTCACTAATGGAAGGCTAAGCCTTCCGGTATGCCTAACAGTGGCAGTCATGATGAACGAATCATTAGGGAGGGTTGGTGAGATGCCCAGGGCGAAGAAATGACGTTGTACAGCTGGGAGTGGTGGGGGTCCTTTGGGGACACTACTCTTGCTTGACCCAGCGACTTGTGCTGCAGTGGCACTTTTCTTGCCCTTACCACCCTTCCAGGTAACCTGTGCCCAGGTTTGTTCTTGGGGCTGCGGGGGATCGGAGACTATGAAACCGGGTGGGGGACCAGTATGGAAGAGTGAGGTCGCTGGGTATCGCTCAGAGTAGAGCTTGGCTTCCTCTGACTGGGGGTGGCAAGAGGCAAACAGAATAGCAGCTTGAGGTGAGTCGGGGTGGCGTTTCGCGTACGTGTCCAGGTTGCCATACCATTTCCCCTCAAAAAAGAAGGGAAAATCTGGGATAGCGACAGTCTGAGACAAGAGGTGGGTAGCGAGTTTCTTTTTCTGCTAAGTAGGTTTAGTTTGGATAGCAGGGGAGGGAGGTGAGGCTTGAGGCGGCGGGGGAGCCACTTGTGTGGCACGGTGGGAGAAGAGAGCAGCAACACGAGAGGACAAATCCTTGAGGGACGCCTCCAGGTTGGATGTGGCTGGTGGTGAGGGGGTGGCTGAGCACCCTGCCTGGGCGGAGGTGAGGGACTCAACTTGCGAAGTCAAGAAAGTAACAGAGGCACCTAGATCATTAACCATGGCGATGAGTTGAGCGAGAAGGAAGGCGATGGCAAGTTGACTATCGGGGAAGGTAGCGGCGGAGGCATTATAGACAGTGGGGAACGAAGCCAGGTCAAGGCGAGCGAGCCTGGCAGCAAGCCCAAGAATATTGGCGATGTTATCAGCCTCCCCAGAAAGAGAGGAATGACTGGACTAGGATGACGACAATCGAGAGATTGGATCAGCCCTACGGTCCTGGCAGGAGGAGGAAGAGCGAGCAGGGCCTACAGCCGAGGCTGGGCCTGCACCAGTGGAAGCGAGGTGGGTGGACAACATCCGGGCAAGGCCAGCAGGCCAGGCCAGAGGACAGCAAGGAGGGGGAGAGAGAAAGTAGAGTCAAACTACCAGTTTGACTTTCTAAGAATAAAAATCGTGTCAGCAAAGGTGAAATATATATTTCACTTGAAAATGAAGCCCAAGCGAAAAAACAAAATAGGTGTATCGTGACAAAATAATGACCAAACCCTGAGGTTTACCTTGGCCGAATGCGGTAAGTATTTTAAGCAAGAGGAAAATAAAAAGCACAGAGCATGGATACTTCTTGACCTTATAGAGCATCATCTGAAGTCCTCAAAATATATTTCACAGGTAAATTGAAGTCTTTATAATCTTTTAAATCTGAAATATTCAATTATCTTTGTATTTTATTTTTACATAGATGTATAGTTAGCTGCTCAATCTATCCAAAATATATTTATAAGCCATTTTTAGAAGCAGGATTCCTCATTATAGAAGGTTTTGTAATGTTATTAGTATTGTAAAGCAATATTATTAGACATACATTTCCACATTTATTCAGATTACAACCGTTGCTATGCAAACTTAAAAGTGGAATCACTCAAAACCAGGTTTAAGGTGTCTGGCCAATTTTCCCATATCAGCACCTATAGGATAGCACCAATTCACCCTTGCCTGTCGTCATGTTGTGGGGCAAGTTAGACAACCCCCGCGGGTCGGTCCGGGTATCATATCGGTACCCCACAACCAACCTACACTTATAAAACCTCTTTGCTCCACAGAGGTTGTTACCAGGGAAGAACAACACCGCTCAACATCCTCTCGGAATACTCGGGCGTTTCCATGAAAAAGTTGACAAACTGGACCACCTTTTTTATTTTATTTTTATTTTTTCGAAAAATTGATAGCAACATTTCCTCCCAAGTCGAAACCGAGTGAGCAACGATGACGAAATCCGATCTTTTTATGGTATGTATGATAGCATCATAATAATATTATGCAGGGCTTCTAAAAAAATAAAAATAAAAAAATAGGCAAGGCGCCCTGAGCGTTTCGTCAGCAGTACTAATTTATCACCACCCCCCCCTTCTCCCCTCCCTCCCCGGTGGACAACAGCTACCAAGGTTTATCAAGAAAGGATCCAGGCAAACAACGTTGCATTGAGCTCAACTTGGGGATCTACGGTACTATACAGCAGTTCTAATACTAACCCTTACCCTGGCTCATGTTACCTCAAGCGAACCAAAGAAGATCTGCAGCACACGGATCCAGCACAATGCGGTATGATGACAGTTACTTTTTCTCCTTTCCTTTGCAAACCTCCCCTTACCTTCTCTTCCCCATTATCAGCTAACTGTTTCATCCTACGTATATATAGTAGTACACAAAGCAGCTCTTCCAACCCCAACCCCACCACCACACACAAGAACCAGCGAGCGCAAACCGCAAAAATGTATCGACAGCCTCGTCCAGACACCCGCCTTCAAAATTCCCTCCAAATCCTCCCAGCGATGCTCCACGCAGTGGTAATTCTTCCACCCCCCCCCTTACCCCCCCAGGTTCTGCAAAAAAAAAAAAAGACTCCCTCTAACGAAGGAGAAAAAATAAAATAAAATCTAGTTCATCCAAACCGCAGACGTCTTCAACACCCCCGCGAGGCAACAACCTCGCGCGGTAATCTACACAAACGCTCAAGTAAACACCAGCATACCAATCTGCAACGAACGCTTCCAATACGCCCTAGATCAACTGGAAATGGAAATCGTACCTCACTTCCCTCACCCCTCTTCACCCCCACGCCCCGCTAACCTTTCCTTTAGCTAACAGCCAAAGCCGCCCTCCGCCGCGACCTAACAGCTCTCCGTGCAGCAGCGCAAGCTCGCGAGGAAGCGCGCCTAGCGGCGGAACGCGCAAGATTGGAAGAGCAGCGGAGGAGAGAGGCGGAAATCGCGGCGCGGAAGGAGGCGGAGGAGCGCGCAAAGCGGGAAAGGGAGAGGGAGGAGGCGGAGGCGAAGGAGAGGAAGAGGAAGAAGCAGCAGGAGGAGGCTGAAGAGAGGGAGAGGGAGAAAGCTAGGAAGGCGGCGGCGGCGGCAGCACAGGCTGCCGGGACAGTAGTGGGAGGTGGGATGGGGAAGGAAAATCCTGCGCCGCTGGCTCCCGGCTCGAATAACGCTTCTGCTAGCGCTGCTACTGGTGTTGGTGGTGGGGATACCGGTAGCTTCGAGGACTTCATTGCTTCAATGGACGCTGGTGGGTACATAGGGGACTTTTTTGGCGGTTTTAGCGATCCTTCGTATCCCGGGACCTAGGAAAACTTTTCAATAACACTTTTTGGTTTATGTACTTTATTTGTCTTTTTTTAAAAAAGAGAGAGATAAGAGAAGGAGAAATCTTGTATTGCACTTGAACGGATGGATGGGGCGTTTTTTTTTATTTGTTTTCCTCTTTAGATAAACATCCCCAAGGATAAATCTTGCGTCCACAGCGTAGCTTAGGTTGACCATCAGGCGCCCCTATGGCGAGAGGTATTCCGAGCGAGACTTCATGTCACTTTCAGTCTCCCCACCCCACAAGGCTCCATTTTGTTTCACAAGATGAGAAGGGGTATAGGAACGGGGCGTGTGCCAGGATGGGTCATGAAAATATCACGAAACTGTCAATTTGATGATTTCCCACCCAGACCTGTGATGAAACCGCGAGAAGAAGTAGAGAAAGAAGTCAACAGAACAAGAAGGAAAACAAAGCATACCCTCGCCAAAACAGGACGTGAAGAAACGCAAAGGATAAGTAAGAATGCCCCCCCCTAAACTATTGCACAGCTCTAGCCTTCCTGTGAAAAAACAAAAAACACTCTAAGTATGACAAAAAAAGTAGGAATATTTTTCGCCCGTCGTTTCTTCCTAATCGCATAGATCGGTTAGAACTTTTGAACCGGAGCCGGTGGAGCATCTTCCATGGGTTCGCTACTATCGTTGCTCTTTATGCCGTTGAACTTCCCAGTGGGATCTAAACGGACGATCATGCAACTCAGGTTGTCAGACGAGAACCTGCCGAGGGCATAGTCTACAAGCATTTTGCTGGCTTCTTGGGGATCCTGGACTTGGCGGACGAGGTCGACCGCTTCCTGGTCTGAACAGACATCCCAAAGCTATATAGTACTGGTATTAGCCTCCATACAAGGGGTGGATAAAGATATGGAACAAACCCCATCACAAGCGAGAATGATAAATTCATCTGCCTCGGGTTGAAGAACTGTCTCGGTGGTATAAGGGTGTCCAGTGACAAGCTCCTTCATATAGCTATCACCCAAAGCACGGGTTACAGCCAGAACTCCTACCCAGCAATAAAAGTTAGTCGTAAGCACCCTTGAGCGCATCTTGGATATCTTGGACCAGGGGATGGGGGGGGGGGCGGGGGCGGGAACAGACCATTGACGCGATTGTTCAATATGAGTCCCCCGGCGTTAGCAACACGTTTCCCTTCATTCTCATCACTTCCCTTATGATCATAACTCAATCTTAGGGCTTTGCCGCTCCTACAAAGAACAATTCTGGCATCTCCTACGTTGGCGGTATACAACACTCTCTGCCTCTCAGTTTGTTGGGCGGCAGTAGGCTTAGCGTTCTCATTGTTACCACTCCCATTCTCCTTTGGGGCCTCGGGGAGAGCACTAGGCAATCTCCTTTCCTCCCATCTTAAGACCGCACAAACAGCTGTACAGCCGCTATTCTTGACAGGTAATTTTTCCAACTGGCCATCGCAATTGGTGAACGTGATATCAAGGAGCTCCGGTATGGGTGTATTGGGATTTTTCCGAATCGTTTCCTCAAGCACCAAATGTAACTTCTTCCCGCACCAATCAGCCGCATATGTCCCTGCATGCCCATCAAAGATTGCAAAGTAGCCGTTGTCTGAGTCGTCAACTTGCTCTTCATTCGATAAGGATGAGTCGGTACCGGAAGCGGATGTGCCAGTTGAAGAAGAGGTTCTCGGGGGGTTGGACGCCGAGGTCTGCAAGAAGTTGTATAGGTATGAATGTGTATCCTCCATGGTCCTCCTGCACTTCTTGTTCTTATCCTCCGTCACCCCGACTCTAAATGTGCTCTTTGGCCCTGGCCTCGAGTCTCCGGCTGAGTTGTTATGAGGACCAACGGAAACCATGCTCGGGTCCTGTTTTATGGCCTTTTCATATTCCCTCTCTTCATTGCTACTCCCCAAGCCAGATAGCGAGTTTTTCGCGGACGCGATGAACGCTGAAGCTTTAGAGATAGATCCCCTCCTCTTTTTCTCTGAGGGCGGCGGGGTCACTGCAGCCGTATTAAGGGGCGGAGGAGCCGGGGTATTAGTGGGTTTCGCAGGAGGCGATGCCTCTGCAGTATTGGCCGGGGGTGGGTTGTTGCTCCCGAACATCCTGGCGAATAAACCACCGCCGGAGCTGGTCAACGTACGTCTCTTTCCAGCCAGCTTTTCCTAAAGACGGTCTTGGTGGCCGTAGTATATTGGTCCTATCTGGAAACCGAGCTATCCGATTACCCGAGGGCTAGAATTGGAGACTTTGGAGTAGTGGTTATTGAGTGCTTTGCAAAGTTTGTGCCTGTTCGGTTACTCGGGCCGGGTTAAGCTTATGCCCCCACCTCTAATCTACTCGCGGCGTGGGATTATGGACTTACCTTGGTAAAAGGCGATCGGTGTTCTGGGTCCGGAGAGGAAGTGGAGACAGAGTCTTGGGTCAGACAGCCTGATGATGACAAATTATCTAGGACAGAGGGAGCCAGTCAGTTTATCGGTGTGCCTAGGTATAAGGGCGGTTATTTTCACCTCAGGCGGATGGGCGCAACAGTCTGAGCTGTTATCTGTGCGTGTTTCTCCCTTGTTATCTCTATCTCCAACTCGCACGTTCCACTTAAAAACTCAGAGCCGGGGAAAGGGGAGCTCAAGGTAGAAAAAGGGTAGTAAATGAGGTTTCGAAGGAGAGTTGTGTTTGGAGGAGTGATAGTGGGCGTCGTTGCTAATAGTTGAATTGGGGGGGGGGGGGGCGTATGAGGGAAAAGTGGGAGGGAATGACGCCGCGGTGAAAGGGCAAGGCAGGGGCAGATCAGGCAGGTTTTGGCTGGTTGGTAACCCCCGGTTTTGGTAACGCAGTGTACGAGTTCGACAGATCTGAGTAGGCAAACAAGCAGGAACAGGGTCGCACTGGAAATACACGGCCCTTTTGTAATCTCTCCGACTGATTATTGTAATCGGGGGTACAGTATCAGAGTCAGATAACTTGGTATAGTATTTTGCAAACGATGGCCGATTAAACTGAAGTTAGAACGGCGGGGGGAGCAAATAAAAATACCACCAGATCCTTCCTACTTGGATATACGATACGGTAGCCCCAATACAGAAAACGCCCCTTGTGATTGTACCATCTGCAGAGAGATCGAGAAGCATAAAGCTATTTTTGAACAAGGAGAAGAAGAAGAAGCGAGAATACGGGCACGACTGTCAAAGGAAATTTCCACACTCTCTTGATAGCTGTAACAGTGTTTGGGGTATCGCCCCCTAAACACGGTACTTGTAAGTTGAACAAGATCCCAAACCATGCTCTCTGTCTGATTGTTTTGCCATCGTTGCTTCAACCTTCAAAACCCATACTATTACCAGCTGATCCGAGCACTTGGCCAGCCACCTGCCACTGGAGCGCAACAGTTCAAGGCTGTTTAGGCGCCCCACCGTTGCCATGACGTGATGCCTCACCAATCACGACTGAGCTCGCTGCCTGAGCACATATGCTCTCACCTGGTGTGGGTTTGGGTGGCTCTGGCCGGGAATGTTTCAGCAAGTTGTGCAAGCCTGTGCTGTAAATAGTTTTATGCGGGTGGTCTACCGCGCCGTATTATCTGCAGACCACCTCTCATCGTGAATCACTCGTTTCTGCATCGTGTGACAAAAACGTATATTGACAGGCGGGTAGCCGGGCGTTTTCCACCTGGTGTCGGGAGGACTGTGGGGGGAGTGGCGATTAACCACTGTATCATTGGTGGGTAGTCTAGTCTCTGGAGCACTGCTACTCATTAGGCTATCAGATTCTTATAATCCCAGGCTAATGAGTGTTCGTGGCTTTGATTATATGGCTCAGCCATAGATAAGCTAGGCTGCGGAAACACTATCTAAGCCTTTCCCGAGGCTTACTTGAGTACCGTACTCGAGTACCGTACCGTACATGCAATAATTTTTTAGCCGTGAGGAGCTATTATTAAAGGAGCGCCATGGGTGCTGTGCAATAATGCGCCTGAAGATGCTACTTTTGAAAGGCATCGTAGTTCCTCGATCAAACTTGCAGTATCATAGCAGTACAGGCGATATACTCGAGTATACGGTATCTGGGGAACGGGGAGACCGAGCGTGATAAGGAGCTGACTTGGTGGATGCAGAGCCCCTATCGGTATCTGTGAACCTGGTTGGCTCGGGCCTATCTAGAGTCACCGGTTACCCCATCAGCGATGTGGCTGTGATGTGGTGAGACCCTGACAATCGGAAAATTGATAGCAACGAAAATCCTGGTCCGTGACCCCCTCTTACTCCGAGTTTCCGAACACAGTAGATCACTCGGCACCCTTCCCAGGCCTATCATACGGACAAGCTGGATTAACCCCGTGGGGAGGGACGATTATTGAGTATGATACCTATAAGACTTAAGGTGTTTACATTGCGTCCCAAGCTCCAAGGGCGTCTTCCCGAGGGCACTAGCACAAGATTGGGGTATCATAAATAAACAATTAGAAAGTCCAACTTCATTCCACTCTTTGCCCAGCTCAAGGTGCGCAAACTAGCTGAGTTGATGCCATATATAGTAATCCGGGGATAAATTTATAGGTGATGTGACTGCGCCTGAGATATTATTCCCGAATAATAAACGACAAAAGCTCATGAAGTGCTAGCGTGTTGATCTTCTAGAGTAATTCTTCTAGAATATAGCTCTCGCTTACGGTGGTAAAGACTCTGATCTCCGCTATTGGATTTTTTAGCGGGGATTTGCCCATCGACCTGCGATAGGTTTGGTTTGATAGGTTAACGAAATTTCGAATACCAGTTAATAGGATCTAAAGCATCTAGTAGAGCCGATCTTATTGTGTTAGCAAAATTGCCTATCCTTCTCTGGAGCTTTTGGCTGAGAATCCGAGGATTACGGGGCTGCCAAAGATGGTGGATTTCGAGTGTTTTTGCGGTGGTGTATGTGGGATATCGATTGCTTGGGTAGTTGTGGCTTTGCCATCCTAGCTCCCTAGTATTTACAATTAACAACATCTGGGACTACCATAGTCGATGATGAAAAGCACAGTACAGCGTGTATGCCTCAGTTCTGGCATCCTGTGTTTAGGTAGAAGTTGTTAGTCTAGGGGGGCTGTAGGGCGGCCGTGGGATCAGAAGAATGTGGCCCCTTACCTTACGCCTGCCAGTGTCAGGCTTGAAGCCTAGGGGGGGGGGGGTTAAGGTATCTATCTCTATTGATGAGGAGGTATTAATGGGGAATGGGTGTTTTCAGCCATTAATATCAAGGAGAAACGAAGAGAAAATAAAGACCGAACTCCACCCACCCACCCACCCACCGCCAGGGCCAGAGCAACCTCGTGAATGGGCAGGACAGTGTTCGGGAGTTGTTATGCTCACTCAAGCATATATACTTTTCCAACTCTTTCCTCAGAGCGCCTTCCCTGACTACCAACTACTGTCTATAGATGGTATTCTCACTGGGAAGATATCTACTTTTTGCAACACCTGTATGTTGCAGACGATATACTAGTAGAAGTACTCCTCTCATCTCTGTCGAATATCTCTAATATGCCAGACCTTTTATGACTATGCACGCTGTGCAAAGGCATATTTATTCTCTAGCTTCGATGGCTAAGCTGTCACTAGCCTAATCTCAACGATAATACAGCAAGGACGGTATGGACTGTTAAAAACGACGGGTGAAAGTAGTGGAACCCTGGTTAAAAGCATGCGTACCACTGATGAAAAGGAAATCTGCCCCGATTCCCAAGAGCAGCTTGTGAAAAAATTCTGTATGCCACTCCTGCGTCTTTCTTATTATAAACATATTTCCCCACTGAAGGGGCTCTACATAACCCGAAAATAAATAATTTTATTTCCGGAAGCCCGGGAGTGAATCCCTCCCTAGACTAAAGATGTAGAGTGAGATTGCATGACGCTCCGAATGGTGCCTCAACTCAGACGATGCCCAGGGCCTGGCATGTGAGCCACCAGGAATAACACACCAGCCATTTTCCAGTATCCCCCGGTAGCTGCCTTGCACTTTTTATACGTGCTTACTAGTACATTCAATTCCGCTCCAGACCGTCTCTCCACGTTTCAAATAAAGAGAGAACCAACACCCATCTACCCAGCGAATAGAGGACTTGGTGTCTAATCTCTAAAGATCTCGTCTATCACCTATTAATACGGTATTCAGGGAATAGTCTGCCTGTGGCTTAACTTAGATTTTGACGGATCGGTCATTGGGAGCGCAAAAACTGCCGAGGTCTAGGCGTGCAGGGTATCATAGGAGGATCTGAGGTGGTCCAGTTGGGTAAATTTGTCTGATTGCAGCTGCTGTCGAGACCGCTACGGTAGATCTTCCTTTATTACTACAGAATGTGAGGCTTGGAGTGACTTACAGAGAGCTGTCGATAGAATGGGCTGGGTTAATGCTTGGGTTTATGGAGCCGCTGATGATATTTTCCCGACGGCGCAGCGTGAGGGGAGTGTAGTCAATGACGTTGTACTCCAGTACAGTACGAGTATCATACTCGAGTATATAGGGATAGGGTTTGAAGATTCTAATTCAGCAGTGTGATAGGGTAGTAGAAAACCAACGAGTACCGATACTCGGGCAGGGTTATCCAAGCACCTTACGAGTACAGTAAATTGATGCCACTACAATAGCACATCGCACATGACGAAATCTCTTAAGGTTGAGTTGGCACGATTTACAATTTTTCACCATCGAATGAACCTCTCGTTGAGTTTTGGCCTAAAGCCCGGGTCCGACTCTGACTCGATAAGGGCACGCTATCATGCCTCCGAGATTTAAACCAAACCACAAGCACAATTCCGGCGTCAGTTGAGGTATCGTGCTCATACTATGCTAGGGTCTGCAGCCTGGATTTTATAATGCTCTCCCCACCATGGCTGCCATACAATACTGTGCCCTCCCTCCCACCATCTACCCTCTCGTCTTTATCCTTACGCTCAGCGCCTCGGATTTCAACTTAATCCTCACTCCCCCACTTCGCAACTTCGCAACCATCGTCAACACGGTGATCCCAAGAATTGCGGTTGCCTTCTACCAAAATATCCCTCTCCCACACGAACTCTGCATGGTAAGATAGCTTCCCCCGCATTTTATCCCGCACCGACGTCGACCCCTCCCCGCCCGCTTAGCACCTCCCCCCACCATATAAGCCATTTCTTGTTAAAAAATTACTGACGATTTTTTTCCCCCGCTCCCCCCAGAATTATACACATTCCCAACGCTCTGCTGTTCAGCAGTTTATCGCCTTCACGGCATGCCCTGAGCGCACAGCTGCTAAGGTGCTTACACACCTCTCACCCTTATCCCCTATTCTCCCTCCTCCTCCCTATATTGCAGGGGGATGCATGGCCTGGATCTAGCGTGATGGAACACAAGAGGCAAAAAAAAAAAAAAAAGAGGCAAAGGCAAAGACTAACAAGAAATCGAACGAATTGTTCTGATTGGGGAGAGTCATAGTTCCTGAAGTCACATTCATGGAACGTTGAGGTTGCGGTTGATTCGTATGGTTTTCCCCATTTTTCTTTCCCCATTTTTCTTTCCCCATTCCTCCCCCTGAAATATTCCTTCTCCCTTTCACCATCCCCCGCCCCACCCCCGCACTGGCTTTGAACGCTGCTCCCCTGCATTGCCCCCTCCACCCCTGCGCGGCGAAGTCGTGAGATTCCATTGCGAATTTGTCGTCTGGTTTTCCAGAGGGTTCTTCTGTTTTCTCACCTTCCGGCGGAGGATACGATCAGGACGTGGGAGGAAGTGAAGTGAGGTGAAGTGCAGGGGAAGACATCATTTTTTGGTTGCTTAGTAGGCATATCTATCGTTGTTTTCGTTGTCGTCCCCGCTCTCCCTGCCGGCTACCGAATCATTTGCTGCGATACTCCTTTCTACTAGCACGAGTACGGTACATATCGCTGCCTAATACGAATATTAAGGCAGCAACCTTCCGCGTTGCTTAACATATCCCCACCCGCGCACGTTTCTCATATCTATTGTTAAAACCTCGTCTTCTTTTTTATCTACCACCCCGTCTCAACTGAACACGTCTCTACATCTCGAATATCCCTGATTCCTGTACCCCTCCAACGGGAAGGAGTGGAAACAGATAATAATTGTGATCTTAACATGTCTCGACGATTCAACAGGTACTTTACCTCGAATAATTCTACTTCGACAATGCCATCCTCAGCTGATCCGGCGCTGAGGAAGGTGTTCGACCAGTTTCGAGGTAGGATACAGCCTCCTCTCCTAATTGAAAGAAGAGCATGACAGCTGAAATATGGAACCCTTCAACACAGAACCCGGCGATCCCGAGGATACCATGACGGTTAACGGCGTCATGAAATTCCTTCCGGCAATTGGCGTAGGCCTCGAAGAGGAGACGGTTCTTGTCCTTGCGGAAGCCCTGAAAGCTCCAACGATGGGTGAATTCACACGGGAAGGATTCGTCGAAGGGTGGAAGGCCCTCAAGTAGCCGCCCCCTCCCACCCACCCCGCCTCCATTCCCCCAGGCTGACAAAAATGACCAGCTGTGACACGCTCGAAAAAATGCGAGCCAAAGTTCCCACCCTTCGCTCTTCCTTCACCAACGACGAGGCAACCTTCAAGAAGGTCTACCTGTTCACATACAACTTCGCCCGCAGCCCCAACCAGCGTTCCTTACAAATGGACACTGCGATTGAATATTGGAAACTCCTCTTCACCCATCGCTTCCAGCAGAACCTGGGGGACTGGATCGAGTTCTTGGAGACCGAGTATAAGAAGAGTATTGCGAAGGACACTTGGAATTGCATGTATGACTTTGTACAATTTGCTGAGAAGGATCCGGAATTGAGGAGTTATGATGTTGATGGTTAGTTCCTCCCTCCTTCCACTTTAGTTAGTCGGTCATGGTAGGATTAATCGATGGTGGTGGTAATGGGGGCAATACAGGCGCATGGCCGTCGATATTGGACGACTTTGTCCAATTCTCGCGCAGGAAGAATGGAACGGAACCGCCCCCCCAGGAGGAAATGGATACCTCGTGAACTTCTTGGTTTTTTTTTGTTTTTTAGTCCATTCATTTTTTACTTGAACCCACTTTCCAACTCTCTCCTAACCCGCCGCCACAAGTAGCTACCGTATTTCCTCCTTTTTATTATTTCCCGTTCCCTCTCTCCATATCCGCCCCGTCTCCCTCCCCTCCCCCTCTTCATCATTTTGTAAGATGGGTATAGAATGATACTTACATTGCATGGGATTTCTTCATTATTCATACTTCATTGATAGGTTAGGTTTTCCCCTGGGCGGTTTTTACTTTTTAAATTTATGAATGAGTGTGCCTCGACAGTGGTGGTGGTAGGGATGGAGATGGAGGGGGGGCGAGGTTGCTTAGGGTTCTATATAATGGCTATGACACGTTACTCGCGAACAGAATACCCAGCGCCATAAAAAAAAATACTATCGATACTCTATCATACTTTTACTCACCCCGTTCATCTATTTGCCAAAACTCTACCGACTGCCCAGAACGAAAAATGGTTTTAACTCATTTTGCATTTTCAACCCCCCCCCCCCCGAAACAGAAAAGGAAAAGGACTCCATACCAAACTACCTACATCGGCCCCTCCCACATAAAAAATGCAAAAAGTCAAAGTAAAAACAGACATTCTCGAGTGACACCCCATGAGCCCATTACCGTTAACCCGATGAACTGACCGAATTGCAACGAAAATGTGGTGAAAGAGAGAGAGGAAGGAAGGAAGAAAGGATGATGCGCCGGTGGGTGAAGGGGGGGTTGTCCTCCCTACCCCTGAAGGAAGAAGCGAAAAGAGAAAAAAAAGGCACCCGTCTATGACCGTTGATATGATGATGATAATGAGTAGTTATAACTGAGGAAGCCAAATAAAGTTAAACGGAAGAAGGGGGAAAGGGAGAGGAAATTATAACGAGTGATCAACGCTATATTGATTTAGAGGAGTGAAGGAAAGAGGAGGGGGGATAAAGTAAGAGTAAAGATATATTCAGCCGGCAAGAGCATAATACGGCTCGATTGGGTAGGACGGAACTGAACCAACAATAGACAAAACAGCCACAGACACAGCTGCCAAAGCAAGCAGGCAATAATGTCATGAACCTCATGGAATATCGTGTTAGGTGTGTAAAAAGTGGGCAGTTTGATAGCAGAGATGTAAAGTGAAAGATAAGTAAGAATAACCCCACCGCCCAAACCGAAAACCGACAGATTGTGAAAACGAGGGGAAAAAAAGAAAGAGACCGCCCGCCCCCGACGCTGCCGCCACCGTTACCATCATAACAGATAGCGTTTAATAAATGAGGTGGGAGGGAGGAGGAATTATAGATGGATTTTGAACATGTTCGACTTCGCCGCGAGGTTTACTTTTGAGCATACCACGCAAGGCTTCTGTTTCGGTCTTGCTCCCTTCTTCCCGTTCTTCGTGAGTGCCGGGACGCGGAATGAGTGGACACATTTGCCGCAATAGCACTACTCCTCTCCCTCGCGCAACCTATTAGTTGCTAGACCTCAATCAGGAAAATGGATAGAGAGATTCGTACATGACCACATTTAGACGCCCAGACTTGCTCTCGCGTCTCATCCGTTGATTCAGCGCCTAGTTCTGTTTGGCATTCCGGGCAGACAAGTATGTCGTTATCCCTTGGACTCCTGGTGAACCCTTCTCTGGCTGGTAGAGGCGCTTTGTAATCTATATTTCGAGCCCTGGCTGCGTCTTCAATCACTGGTGAGTCCTCACGGATTATTCCAGGAGCACGTCGGCTGTAGTCTAATTGTCCGGGTGGTTGGAAGCCGCGGTCTATTACGGCGGGGCGATTTCTCACAGGTAGATGTAAGTTGTTGATTGCTCGTGGGACAGCGCCCCTAACACTGTGGAGCATCTCCATGACACCGCGGGGAGGAGGGTAGTTTGACCCCATTGGGTTGTATCCACCCATCGCACTCCTGCCAGAAGGTCCCGGTCCTACCACCCCTCCATGTCCTAACATCGGGTCGTCGGCCTGTGGGTAGAATCGACGTTGAAAGGGGGCATCTGGTCCGACTTGGCTGTAAAGCGCATTGGGCTCAACTGGCCTCGGAGGTGAAATTCGGCGATGGGGATTCAAGAATATTCCGTTCCGGCCACCGACGCCCAACAAACCGTGCGCAGCATCTCTGGCGAGATATAGAGCCATATCGTCATCGTACTGCCCCACCCATTCAGCTTGACCAAATGGCGGTATAGGGGGGATCTGCGGCGGCGGAGAGTCCGGAAGAGCATCAACATCTATTACCTCGGTTCGACCAAGGTTGAGGGGAGGATGATGGCCAGGCCGCTCAGATCTCGGAAGTGGTGGGGGAGAGTCTGTCAGATCGATTACTGTTTGTGAGGACGAGGATTGGGGAGCTCCATTGCGGTTTGCTGGAGACGGGCGTTGTTGAGATGGGTAGCCCAGTACATTTCCCGGCAGAATCAAACCTGAACCAGCGATTGTTGTTGTGGTTGCAGCTGTAGCGGTGGCGACGGGGGAGGCGGAGGAGCCCGACGAGGGGCCTGCCTGCATTTGTTCCCGACTTCGCTAAGGAGATAGAAGAAAGACAATTCGTGTTAGCGACTTTCAAACTTAACTGAGCGAGGAGTGTATAAGTGGCGAAACAAATGGATCGTTCGACGGACCTTGCGAACTCGTCCGGCGTTTGGAGGGGGTCGACGAGAATGTTCTTCCGACATGATTGGGTCCACACTTTTTGCGGAACCTTGTTCAGTGAGCCTTGTTCAAGATTCTGTGTAGCAGCGGTCGGATGTATCTTCTCCTTTGGTGGGAAAAAGTGGTGAACCTGAGGAGAGCGAAGAACGTGAGAGAAAGGATCAGGGTGTTAGTATTGTGGAAATAAATGAAGGAGAAGGAGGGGGAGGGAGGGAGAGAGGGAGAAGATGGTGGGGCGGAACAGACGTCGGTGCACTGAGAGGGTAGAAAAGATTGTTGTTGTGTCTCGAGAGTGTGAACATATTACCTACCGGTACAGGTAGACCTTGAGGGCGCTCGAATTACGAATCTCTAGGACCAATCCGCAGAGGAATAAACAACTGCAAGTACAACCTACAGCAACAAGGTCGATAATCTAAACCTCATATTATCGTATATCAGCCTCATAAAGGGTTTTGTGAGGTTGACGGGGATGACAAGAGGTGTGAATCCCAATAAATACTGGACCTTTAAGGGTACTTCGCACGAAGTTTTAGCGTAAACGAAGGGTTGCAGTACGGTACAAGTAGGAGCTTTTTTTCTCTCTCACGACACCAATTAATCAGCCCTTACGACAAAAGGGTCACAGGAGTACAGTACACCAGCCTGAATACAATATCGATAACGAGTATTCCTGGGGCAAGAACCGTATATTGGGATATATCATTTGTGGCAAAAATTTAAATTTCATTGATGAATGGTACTGAGTGATGAGTTGATGGTGATGATGGTTGGGCCTTGAAGGTTGCTGTATTTGAGGAGTACTTACTCGTACAGCACTAGTACAGTGCTGTGGCGGGGCAACAGGTGATCAGGTTCACCGCAGAAAGCTTTCTCAAGTCAACCGTTACGGTCCTAGATTCTAGCATGACGGGGAGAGGCGAGACAGGAAATTAAACACTTTGGTGTACAGTACACTTGTGTCCTGGGGCAGCCATGAGTGGAAGAGAGGATTTCTCCGTTCTTATAATACATGTAGCATCGCAATTTGCTCGAAAATGCAAACCGAAACCCGAGAGATAATAGGGAAGAAAAAAAGGAGTAAATGAAGAAAACTGTCTTGTAACGCTGCCTTAATGCTACAGGTGAAAAGAGAAGAACGGTTGCTAGATTTTTGGTAGGGGGGGGAGGAAAAAAGGGAAGACAAAAAAGGTACAAGCTGATCTCCCTTCTGATATTATCATCCTTCTCTGATTCCCAGCCAAGTCAAAGCTCCTTGAGAGTCGACAGCCACCAAACTCGCCGCGCTATCGCCCCACGCAGTGGAAACAGCAGAGACGGCAGTTTTAAGAGGTTCAGACCAAGATTTAGCAGATTTCGAATAGGCCTGGACGCTGATTCCGGCTTGACCACCGGTTGCAAGGTATTGGCCAGTGTAATCCCATTTCACTGTATCCACCCTGCTACCGATATCCAGAGCCTTGGTTTGAGTCATCTTTCTCAAATCCCAGATCTGAACATCGGTCCCGCCCTTCAATGCAATTGCCAACCAGAACCCGTTTTCGGAGAAGCTCATAGAGGAAACAGCACCACCGAGCTTGAAATCTGCGCCAATAACAGTGGTGCGGATGTCGTAAATGAGAGCGGAATTCCCGGTCCCGGTCGCGAACAGGTGTCCATCAGGATGGAAATCAGCAGTGGAGATTTCTACGGAGAGGTTAGATCGTCTGTGTTCCTAATGTATAATCAACCCAATAGGCCATAGAACATACCATCTTCTCCGTAAGCCTGAATAACAGGTTTCGAGGCCTCCAAATCGTAGACAACCCAGCTCTTATCTTCGCCAACAGAAGCCAAAAGATCATCCCTAGGGTGAGCAGCCAGAGCCTTTAGCCCACCGGAATGGGCTTTAATGGTAGTACTATCACTTCCTTGTTGATCCCATATCCTTAGAACGCCGCCTGCACTTGCTGTGGTTGCATTTCTTCCGGCCCAGGCGACATCAACAATGGCGCCATCAGAAGCATTAAGAATAGTTGCCATATCCTCCTGAGCAAGCGAGTAAATTCCAGAAGACCCATTAGCTCCACCAACAAGCACGAGTTCACTGGTAACATCGAGATCAAGGGAGCTGGCGCCAGAAAATGGAGTTTCCAGTGTGCGAAGGAGCTTGAAATCCGAAACGCCCTCCGCATCCGTCCAGCCTTGGGGAATAGCGCGTTTCCTCCTCGAAGCAGACAATCTTCAACGCTGTTATTTACCATTCCATCCTTCAGGAAGAGGTGACGGGAACATACTGTTTCATGGTCTCATCAACTCTATCCCTAACATAATTCGGAAGGCCATCCTTATCGACTTCCATTTCGTCAGGGCCACGACTTGATCCCGACCCCGTAACAACAGACAATTGCGCGAGCGCCTCTCTCGCTTCATCCCGCTCTTTGGTAACTCTCGCGATAACTCTAGCCGCTGCGTCATTTTGGTAAAGCGCAGTTGTGAGTTCTTGCCTAACCTGCACAAGCTGACTACGCAGCTTGTGAGTCTCAAGCATAATGGAATCCCATTCGTCTTGAAAGGAGGTAAGCAGCGCGGGTATGGAGGTGAGTGTAGGAGGTCTCGGACGGACAATCTTTGAGGCTGCAAAGTCGAACATCAGTCGGTCAAGAACACTAAAGGGGATGGAAATTATAGACAAATTGGAAGAAAACAAACAAACATTTAACTTCAATTAGATCAGCAGTATTTAAATCTTCACCACTGACAGGATCGGTGCCATGCTCTTCAATGTAGGTCTCGATCAAGCGCTTTTCAAAGAGACTGCCAGATTTCGATGAGACGACAGGAACAGTCGGCGCTTCTCCGGAAACTAGACAAAACCATAATGATTAGCAATTGGTTCTTCATATAAAGAATATTAATCGACGCGACATACTTGCACAAAACATTATGTTTCGAGTTGATGGGTGGAGGATTGTTAGGCAGTTGGGGGTGTTACGAATAGCTCGCGGCCGGGTCAAGGAGATAGGGTGAGGGAACTGTGTAGCCGGAGCGTTTTGCCAAGAAAATATTGTCCATCTTCGACCACCAAAGGATTTTCAACTACAAGTCTAATGAGAATTATGGCTCTATTATGTGATAGAGTGTGTGATCCTCTACACACTAATAGAGAGAAAATAAAAAAATCACAGGTTCTCACAGAGTCATTGGGGTTTAAAGTTTGGCCAGTTACAAGGGGAATGTCTGGGGTATTTTCATTGCTGTTGGCTTCCTTGGCAGCGCCTGTTAATTGATATTTTTTCCAAGATATTAACCTATAAGAAGGTTAGCCTAGTGTCTACAATATCATACTAGTGAACAAAGGGTTTGTTGATTTTTCTCAGCCTCGCCAGAGATCTCAGACTGAGCGCTCGGCGAAGTGACAGCACCTTCGTTAAGGCTTGGCAAATACTGGCAAGCAGTTTTGGTTGATTCGTCTATTAGTGTGTAGAGGATCACCTACAAGTATCATATATCACCTAACAGAGCCATAAATTCTGATTAGACTTGTGGTTGAGAATCCTTTGGTGGTTGAACATGGATCGTCAATATTTTCTTAGCAAAGTGGTCCAGCTACAAAGTTCCTTCACCATCGTCTACCAAAATTTGGTGTCAAACCATGCCCCGCGGAGCGATCCCCTGGTCTATATTGGCAATGACTGAGAGCTCAGCATAATTGTTTTGGCTTGTAAGCTTTACGATCATTACCTTAAAATTGGATTATTGTTACTGCGGCTGTTGGAAGAGGTCGATTTGTTTCTAGGTCCTCTGTTAGGTATGATACAAAAGAACAGGTTGTTGAGGTAGAGTTGATGGTTTTCTCTCAGGTCTAGATCCGTTGAGATACCTCCAACAAAGCCTTAGCTCTCCTGTAGAGTAGTCTACTCGTTTATGGGCCGCCGATGGATGACTTCAGACATAGCAGCAGGGTGATAGAATGCCCCATTACCGTATTACACCTGACTCATGACAATTGCTCGATCACATTACACTCCCACCGCCTACTCCCTTTCAAGAGCCAACTATCTCGGTCGCTGCCTCCCAATGCTCACAAGCCTTAGGTAACTTTTGCTTCACGAAACTCGATGCCGGCCAAGGCTATAAGTATGAGCAGTGCCGACTGGAATCTTCTTGCTCGAAAGCGCAAAAACCAATCATATACCCGCTGCCGGCACAAGACCCTCGAAATGGTTGTCATCAGTAGTCTGAATCCGATCTTCGGCCACACCGAAAGTCCAACCGCACTGGCAGTAGACTGCTCGAGAAGACTATCGGAGCAACCAAGCAGGATGTTTAGAGTAAAAATAAGCCTCGCCCAGCCAACGTGGACACCCCAGCACACAGCGGCTCGAATACGATACCCTGTGTAACATCCCACTCGGACCAACCAATCCGGCGATGCCCAAGCCTCGTAGCTGAGCTGTCTTCGAGTGATGGTATATATTCCTTATCGTTTTGAAAAATAATGTATAAACACTTGAAAGCCCCCTACCCCTCACCAAGCCATTCCTTTATTTCACCACAGACACCTTAGCATTATGGCACCTCCAAAAGCCCTCATTATCGGCGCCGGCATAACCGGCCCCGCAACCTCCCTCCTCCTGCACTCTCTCGGCCTACAAGTCACAATATACGAACTCCGTCCTACCCCTTCCCCTCTCGGTGGGGCAATAAGCCTCGCCCCGAACGCCCTCCGCATCCTTGACAAACTTGGTGTCTATGAAAAGTTAAAAACCCTGGGCTGCAGCGTTTCGACAATGCAAATGTTCTCGGCAAGCAGTGGGAAAGCCTTGGGCAGTTTGAGTTTCGGAGACAAGTCTCGGCACGGATACGAGAGTCTACGCGTGCCCAGGCGAGAATTACAAAACGTGCTCCTAGAAAGAGCGGGGGAACTTGGCGTTGAAGTCGTATTCGGGAAGAAATTGGTGGAGGTAGTGGAACAGGAGAATGGAGTAATTGCAAAATTCGAAGGCGAAGAAGAAGGGGTGGCGGGGGATTTACTCCTCGGCTGCGACGGCATACACTCTGTCGTTCGGACTGGGTTGGTGCAGAGTGACAGACTCCCTGTGTACACTGGAGTCGCTGCGTCTTATGGTATTGTCAAGAAGGCTGCGCTCACGGCGCCGATTCCTTTTGATCGGACAGGCTTTTTCAATGGAAGATGTGGGTCGATTATCGCTAGCTATTGTGATGCGGCCATGACGGAGGTCTATTGGGCCGCTGTTATGGAGGTTCAGAAGGAGGAGTCGAGGGATGGATGGAGGACTGTGGGTGAAGATAAAGAGGCAGTGAAGAGGGATGTGCTGAAGAGGTTTGAAGGGAGTGCGGTAGGGTGTATTAAGGAACTCATTGAGGAATCGGAAGACATCTATTTATACCCCGTGTGGAAGCTGGAACATGGCGGGAATTGGCATTCCAAAAGATGCGTGTTGCTTGGGGATGCTGCTCATGCGGTGGGTTCCTTTTTTCGCCTCTTCTCTTATCCTTTAGGAAAAGTCACTAAATGTATAATATAGATGCCGCCTCACGGAGGGAGTCAAGGCTTCAGTCTTGCATTGGAAGACGCAGTCGTTCTTTCTCTCATTTTTGAGAAAGAAGGGCTAGACGACCTGGAGAAGGTATTTTCTCGATTCGAGGAGGTTAGAAAGCCGAGGGTGGACAAGATTTACCTCCAGGCGAACAAGAATTGGGGGGGTATCAAGGACATCGGATGGTTTGCGAACATGGTCAAGGAGTTCTTTATGTGGATTTATCTGATATTTTTCGCAAAGAGTGTTGAGGAGTCGTATATGTATGATGCGTATAAGGTGAAGATATAGTTCTTATACTATACTTCGCCTATGTTAAATGCCAGTAATTTCACTTGGAATTGGTAGCTATTGCCGCGAAGGCTTCAAAACAGTAAAGTCGTCTTCCCTCTCGACCGAATCAACTTTCGTGACGTGACGTCCGACCTACACAGGCTCTAGGGTTAGGGCCTCCCTTCAGCCACCTCTTGGCAACAATCCAGCCCACTAGGCGGCCCAGCTATCTATCGTACAAGAACTGCCTATCAGCGGAACTAACTGATTTCCATCCCACCAACCCCAATTCCAACTCGCCAAATAGTCTACCAATCACGACAGAAAGGACAACAACGTAAAAAAACACGAAGAATGTCAGACGCCGACGATACGAGTCCGATTCAAGAGCCCCTTGACCTTGTCCGTTTATCCCTCGACGAGCAGGTATTCGTCAAACTACGCGGAGATCGGGAATTGAGGGGGAGGTTACATGTTTGAGCTCCCACCATCTCTGCTTAGGGAGCTATATTGCGATACGAAATACTAAGGGAGGATGGGGGCTAGGCTTACGACTCCCATTGCAACCTTGTCCTGGGGGACGTTGAAGAGACCATATATGTTGTCGGCGATGATGAAGAGGATGAGAGTGTTAAGGTTTGTTTGTGTTAGGCTGGGGAGGATGTGGTGGATGGTTTGGAATGGGAGCTGATAAGGTTGAGGTGGATAGACAATCAAAAAACAGTCGGAGATGTTGTTTGTTCGAGGTTTGCTTCACCTTTTTCTGAAGTATGGAAGGGGGAGGATAAAGCTGATGATTGGAATTGGATCGCAGGGGACTCGGTCGTTTTAATATCGCCCCAAGCACAGTCATAATACCTTACTTTAATAAGATACGATCGGGGGAGCGAGCTACGGTTTGGGGGAAAGGGGGGTTAGAATGGGGTTCATCGCACGGGCTTTTTTTGCTACCAATTTTTCCCTGGAATATCTACCAGGCTTCATGCAAGGAACGTTTTTCCCCCAAAACTTCCAAGTTTGAGAGCGAAATAGACGATTTTTAGCTCTTTGATTGCAATGAATGGATATAACTATAATTCCGCAAGATTGCCCGTTGTTCCCAGAAAAAAAAAAGCCTCCGGTCATATCATAACTTATAGGACACCAGCCCGTTTCATTACCGCTTGGAAATCATTCCTATGGAAAGGGTCAGCGGTGGTTTGAGATCGTAATGGGGGTTACCAACAGGTCCACGCCTTTACTAATCTCCTTTGTGCAGGCTACCGCGAGCATCTCTCTTAGCTGATCGTCCGTAACATCTTCTTTGAGTCGCTCAGCAACACGCTTCAAGTGCTCCATAGTGATAGGACCGGGTTGACCGGCAGTAAAGATTTGGAATGCTTTCTCGGCTTCTTCGTGGACATCTCTGTCTATATCATAGGCAATCGTTAACATCCACCGCGCCTCCCCGGCAAGGAATAGGAGGAGGTAAACCTTTCAACTTCAACGACGCGACCGGTAGAAACCTTTCATAGGTGACCCAGCCCTCGTCATCCGGGTCGACAATTTCGAGTATCTCGTTCAATTCCTCTTTTGAAGACTCGAATCCCATGCCACTATGGTATTTTCCCACTCGTTATGCGGTCTTGAATAAGGTACAGTATCTAGGACCAAAGCTCACATTAAGACTCTCCTAACGTCCCTTGTAGCAATCACTTCCTCGCCAACGTCCTCTGAGGCCTCCTCATCAACGTACATTGACCACACTTCTGCGACCTCTTCTTCCTCCTCAGGCGTTAAATCTAGCTCTGCTACTAGTTTTGAAGCTCTGCTTGCGCGAGAGCGTTTCTTTGGGGGCTGTGATTGATGTGATATGTCAGCTGTCGGATATCCGTACAGTGGCAAATATAGCATAGTGGGTGAGGAATACCATTTTGTGTGGTCGATACCGTAATTGTTTGTTGTAAGGTCCGATGCGTCTACGAGGCAAACGGCCGAGCCGAGCCCAGGGCATTGACAGACTATGATTGAATCGAGTTGAGGCAACAGCGAGGGAACTTGCTTAGAAATCTTATCTTGATTAGATAAGATTGGCGGGGTTGGATTTCAAAGAAAAACAAAATTCAAAATTTCCGCCCCTCCATTTGTTCTTTTGCAGCGCTGTTCCCTCAACACCACAACGGCCACCTCAAACTACTGCTACAAAATAGGAAAAAAATGGATCTAGATACAGTCCAACTCCCAATCTCCACCGAGAAGGCTCCCATAGCAACGTACGCCCCCTCTCACCCTCCCACCTCTGAGACCAAAAGCTAACGCAGAAACAAGAGTCCTCTGCGCAACATGCGGTACCCCAATCGATGGTTCAACCGGTGTGGCAATGTGCTACGACTGCATAAAACTCAACGTCGACATCTCCGACGGGATCCAGCGTGAAGCCACGATCCACTTCTGCCGTGGGTGTGATAGGTGGTTGCAGCCGCCCAGTCAATGGGTCTCCGCAGCGCCCGAGAGCAGAGAGCTGCTTGCGCTGTGCCTGCGGAAACTGAGGGGCCTAGCGAAGGTCAGGATTATAGACGCTAGCTTTATCTGGACGGAGCCCCATTCGAAAAGGATTAGAGTTAAGATCACGGTGCAGCAAGAAGCGTTCCAGAGCACGATTTTACAGCAGAGCTTTGAGGTTGGATACGTTGTTGAGTACCATCAGTGCCCGGATTGTGCCAAATCCTTTACTGGTATGTAGCTTTTGCTTGTGGTGGGTGCACGAGTGTTAACGGTGCTTTTTTAGCGAATACTTGGAGGGCGTGCGTGCAGGTTCGGCAGAAGGTTCCGCATAAGAGGACATTCTTGTACCTTGAACAGTTGATTTTGAAACATAATGCTCACAAGGATACCATAAACATTCGGGAGGTTAAAGACGGGCTCGATTTCTATTACTCGCAAAGGAATCACGCTACAAAGATGGTGGATTTCCTGGGAGCAGTCGTCCCGGTCACAACGAAGAAGTCTTCTGAGTTGATTTCGACAGATATTCATACTAGCACTAAGTCCTATAAGTTTACATATTCCGTTGAACTGGTTCCCATCTGCAAGGACGACCTAGTGTGTATCCCGGTCAAGATGGCAAGATCGCTGGGAAATATTTCGTAAACACCCCCCCCCCCCAAACCGTTCCGAAGGTTGCTTATACGCAAGTAATTAGTCCCCTCCTCCTCTGCACCAGAGTCGGAAACTCCATCCACCTAATGGACCCCAACACCCTACAAGTAGCCGACGTCCAAACATCCGTCTACTGGCGTGCTCCCTTCTCGTCCCTAGCGGATGTACAAGAATTGGTAGAATTCATAGTCCTAGACATTGAGCCCTTGGGCCCGACCCACGGCCGCTTCGTCCTCGCAGATGCACAAGTTGCCAGGGCATCTGACATGGTCTCTAACACCCAAAGCTACCTCGTCCGCACACACCTTGGTGGCATCCTACATCCAGGCGATTCAGTCCTCGGCTATCATCTCAGCGGCGCAAACTTCAACAACCCGCAATACGAGGAGCTGGAACGTACAGCACCAGCCCAGGTTCCAGAAGTCATACTTGTAAAGAAGAGTTATCCACGGAAGAAGAAGAGCAAGAACAGGAACTGGCGTCTTAGGCGTATGGCTCGCGAGGAGTCAGATATGCTTCCAAGGAAGCAGGACCAGGAGCGTGCTGAGAGGGACTATGAGATGTTCCTCAGAGACGTTGAGGAAGACACGGAACTTAGGGCTTCATTGGCATTGTATAAGAACACGAGGAAGAATCAACCTAAGACACAGAGGATGGAAGGTGTCGAGATGGCAGGGGTAAGGGAAGAAAGCGCGCCGTCGGGGAGCGAGATGGGGCAGGATATCGAGGATGATGACGGTGATGATGGCGGTCTTCCGGAGATTGCGATAGACGAGTTATTGGATGAATTTGAGGAAATGCATGTAAAGGACTGATTAAAAGGCTGTTCCTAGACTGTCTTTATATTATACGAAATTTATCTGAGGGAGTGGGAGTTTCGTATGATCTTGTATTATCTTACTTCCTGTCTTCTCTTTTTTTCTCTTTTATTATCTTCTGGTTCTACCGCCACTTTTTGTTGGGGCAATTGGATCGGTATCCTTTTTTTCCTCTTCTTCCCTTTTCTTCCCTTCTTTTTTCCTTTTCCCTTTTTTCTCTTCCTTCCTTTTTGATTGCTTTGATATATTTGTTCGCTTTCCATTTATCAAGCATGATAGGGGCGCATCCATCTTCTTCTCTACTTGTACCACACACAGCCAAACCCACGACATGAAAATCTTGTTCCCGGGTTGCCGTAGATCCCTTGTTCTAGTTCAGTTCGCTTTCCCCACAATACAAGTATTCCAAATTCCCAGTCAACTCAGACTCTAATACAAATTAATGTATCTTTTTCCTTCCTTTCTGACTTGCCTCCTTACTTCCTCATACAGTACGCCACCCAGGATAATACCGTACGGTACTCGTACTACACCTAGCGGAAATATAAGTGACATCCGGGCTTTACCGCCCTATTATCGATACCCCAATCCAGTGATCGAGATGAGAAGTGCAATATCGGCCCATGCAGGTCTTTGTTCTACTCGAGTACCATACTCATACTGCATTTGCACTTTCCAACTGACCAGCCACCGCTTGCTCACTCGACAACTCCAAAAGTATGATGCCGTATCCGGACGTCACTTGGTGCCAAGATGCTCCAATTTATATTTGAATCCTTGCATCAAGGCGTCAAGGCGTTTAGTTTTAGTCACTTACAAATCGCTAGGTTACCAGACGGTACTTGCTCACTTGCAATTTACATTTGCAAAGACCCGGATGAAGGTGGGCCTACCCGTACCCGTGTGCAGCATTATATAACTCATGGCTGTGATGGCTGTCGCCAACGGTTCCACATACAAGTACTGCACTCTGCAGTGTGTACAGTAGTGAATACCCGTACGGTAGTACGGTAACTTAGTATGGCGCTGAAAAGACAGCATAATAAATGCTGTCTCATAAAAACAAGCGAAAGAGAGACAAAGAGTGCAAGTAAGTGCAAGGGGTAGTCAATCATGGGAGCCGTTAAAAACAAACAAGGATGTACTAGTACGGTCTTTGGCTGGCCAACCTTAAGCAATGTTTTCCTTAACTTTCTTGTGGGAACTTGTATTATACTCGAGTACGTAACCACCTGCAGCACAAGAGCGGAATCCAGCGGGACTCGCACACGTGCGTCGCTTGTAGGGTCGTGAGGGCTAAGTTATTGTTGCTGCGTTGTGTTGTGGGGTTGGAATTTTGGCCGTGGAGAGGATTAGTATGGGATTTAGGCGGGTGAGTTGTGGACTATATTTGGAAAGCTGGCTGGAAGTGTGGAGAGGAAGGGAAGAAGGGAAGGGAACCGTGAGGTTTGTGTACAGTACCAGTACAACCGGGATGCTAGCCCCTCGAGTACCATGTATGCCGCCGGTAGTACCAGCACTTGTAAGGGCGGGATGAGTGGGCTGGAATGGCTGGAATGGGCTGATTGGGGTTCCCCGATTCGTAGGGAGTGAGGAGGAGGAGGAGGAGGAGGAGGTCAGGGTGATGGGTATAAGTAAACCCGTCCTCCCTTCCCATCCCAATTCCCATACTTGTGCTAGACGAGTTTTCCCGAGTATCATACCCGCTACGATATTTGCTAGTACCTTTCTCTCTCTCATACTCGATATCTCCCACCCTTCTCCTACATTCCTCCCTTTCACACACACACACACACACACACATAGCTACACGAACGTCAACGAAAGGAAAAATGCGCTTCACGTCCCTAACGACTCCCATCCTCCTCCTCCTCCTTCCCCTTCTAGCCTCCGCCGGCGGACCCCCCGCCTGCGCACTCACATGCGTGTACAAGTCCCTTGACTACACCTCCTGCGGCAAACAGCACGACATGGAGAAGCGTTTAGGAGAGCACTTGGCCTGCCTATGCAAGGACCAGGCGTTCCTGGCAGCGTACGATAACTGCATTGAGGGTTCTGGCGAATGTAAGCAACTTACCCAATCTCGATGGTGAATGGATGGATGGAGGTGCTAATGGGTTGTCTAGGCGAAGGCGAAGAGGTCCAAGAAGGGAAGGGCTGTAGACAATATATTTGCGCTGGGAAATATTAGCTCTGAGATTGCTGGTAGTGGAAAGGGGGGTGGGGGGGTGTCCATGATGGAGAGGAGATACATTTGGAGGTTTTGATTATTATGGGACTTGCTTTCTCTGCCTTTCCACCGTAGTATGTATGGTGGGTGGTAGTTGGAGGTAGTAGTCCAATTGTCTTGCCAAGTCGCTATTATAAAATCTTAAATCTAATAACATATCATACATACCAAGCATTCGGTCAGATGGCCAAGAATCATCTGCTTTCTGATGTGTAGCCCCTTGTCTCATTCATGCCGAGAAATATCCCCCAGATTTGATGTTCTTCGAGAAACCCGCCCGTTGTGATATAAGTATTCTGATACATATGGTACATGCATATATACAGGTACCCGTACCGTATGAGGCAACCCAAGCAGAGCGATCAGAAAAATTGTTGATATGATACCAGATTTGCCCCGTGCCCATTCGACGGGACCCATACTAAATTCAGAGTCAAAAACATTCTAGTTATGGATAACCACAAAAAAATTCCTTTAAATCCATTATTGCAGATGTCAAAACAGAAATAACTGTCTAAACCACAACAAGCTTAGCTAAGTACCGTAGTTTCGCGAGATAAGGAATACCTGTTAACGAGATACAGCAAGCTATGCTCCGTCCGAATAACACTATTATCTCCTCAGAGCCTTTTTTTGTCTCTACTCGGGGGGATCCAAGGAGGATGGACGGTGGCGGATTTAAAGGGTTTTTGCGGTACTATCCTCCCGCCAGATACCTGAACCATGCCCTACATACACATACAGTACCAGCCTCTATCCCCTTCCGCTTACAAGTAATGCAATGTGCCAATTCCGCGAGGCCGACACACTGTACGCTACCGGCACTTCGTACCCGTGAATACAGTACTCGTACACACCGATACCTATCACCAACACGCACATGTAAAGGTGTACCTTAACCTGAGAAATAGAATATGGTAGGAAAGAAGTGGGAAAATGACACCCTGCATGCCCGCAGCCACTGTCTTACTACGGTACGGTACCTGCCGCTGCAACCAATAGAAGCGAGAGAGTGATTGATTAGTATGAAGCATTATTTAACCAATGATGTTATTGTATGGGCACGAGAGTAGCTACCCTATTGCTTGAGCGGTGGGAAAAATTCTTCAAGGTATAATATCAGGTTTCTCTGAATTGATTAACCAAAAGTCGTTATATAACTAAATTATTAGTTAGCTGTTATTGGTATGATACTATGATGGTAGAATTGGAAGGGGAGGCTTTTTTTTTTCAGACCAGGGCGGAACTGACGGACTGACTCTGGCTGAGCTCTCAACGGATTCGCGAAATCTGGTTCCGTCCCTCCACCCATTTGGCCTGCCTGCCTGCCTGCCTGCCTCTCTAGTGACAGATTTTACGGTTACACATTCGCCCGCGCGTGGGCTAAGTGCTACAGTGCTGTACTGTACTCGTACAAGTACTGTACCAGCTGATAGATATTGTAACCGCGTGGGCAAATTTTTCAATTTCCTGTCTTCTCCTTTTTTTTTCTTTTTCTTCTTCAGTATCTATTCTACTGGGTTGGAAAAACTCCAATGAGTGTTTTGGGATTTTGAATGCTATCCTCGGGCTCCTCCTGGCTAGGGCCTAATGTCGGTCTTGTAGCTTGACTTGGTGGGTGGTGTGTTAAGTTCAGTCGACTGAACTCCTCTAATACTGACGATAGTAGTTTTCCAGCTGATACCGCGCAGTAGAGTAGTATAGATGGTAATAATAACCTAGGATTGGTTGTTTGAAAAGTCTTGATATAGGTATGACAACTGCACTGCACACTCCCGTTCACAAAATCTCGCGGAAATACCGTACAGGTAGAGGCAAATACCGGTATCATATTACCGCGGCAATTCCTTTCTTCCTTCGGCGGCAACAAGAGCACTGGCAGAACATTTTGCCCGGATTTAACAAAAACAACCCTTCACCACTGCCTTCCTACTGTAGAAATCTACATATGATACTCCATAAGAAATTACACTTAAACCCTACAGCTGCCACCTAAGATGACCACCACCATACCATGTTCCTTACCGTAAATCCAGCACACTACCCCCCAAGTCAACCTAAACCATGCTATCATACCCCGCATAATTTGAGCTGCACACGTTTTGCAGAGAGAGCCTTGTTCGTCACTGCCACTGTATCATCATAACTTTACTGGCACAACAGCACAATAACCTCCCTCCCCCCTTCCCGAAAACACTTTGGAAACGGGGGGGCTGTACAAGTAACTGTATCGTACTTGTCACGACACAAGCTAAAATTATAATAATTTGATGGGGGAAGCTCAATTCCACCTTCTCTATGGGAATGGCGGGAACTATGTATTTGCTCCCGGATGATACTTGTATGGGCGGAGGCTCGGAGGGGCTTAGCTATCCATTTTCACCCATAGACTATCATCCTAAATAAATAAAATTTACCGGTGGTTGCTCCGGGGGGAAGGGAGAGGGGAAGGTGGAAAAGAAAGTTTTCCGAGACCTTTGTCACATGCTGTGACTTCCCGCGATGGATGGTAGTATCATAAGTGGCACGGTTGGAAGCAGTCATTTGGAAGGAGTCTAGAAAGCTAGGAAACGAAATTCTGAGTGGGGAGCCTGGGGATGGAGAGTGGGTTGTGATCGATATGATGATATATATAACCGAATTCGATATCTCATAACCCTTCATGGGAAAGGGAAAGAAAAAAAGAGAGAAGACTAGGATATTTCCTAATTTGTAGAGCAGACTAACTTTAAAAAAGAAAATGATACCAGCGTCGGGTAGTAGACAACTCTTCCGCAAAAAAAAAAAAAGAAGTTGATTGTAGGCTGAATGGTGGTGGAGGAAGTGCTAAAGAAACTTGTATTATAATGTCATTACAAAATAAGGCAGGACAATCAATATATTACAACATCCCAACTTTCCTCAAGCCATGATACTCTTGAACAATTGCCATGTAGGTATCATATCCATACAACCTTTTTTTTCCTCTGAACGGAATGAGCTAAAGAGCTTCCACCACCCATCCTACCATCCATCTTCTTCTCTCCGAACCCATTCCACTCCAGATATCAAGGAATACACTGCTCTTATGTACCTTCCCCCTAAATAAATAAATAAAAAAACCCCTTGCAAATCCAAACATTTATAATAATATCATAATAATAATTCACCAAAAAAAAACCGGCATTCTATCCTAAGTTAACCCACCGCACCGCACATCACATACATACATACATACATATAACCCCGTACCGTACCACCATACCAACCCCCCCCCCCTCCCGGGCGCGTACGATACAGTACTCGTGTCCACACACACACACACACTACGGCATTATCATTTCTGGGAATTAGTTATCTGCAATTGGGTACTCGTACTGTACTACATTGCCACGCGGAAGGAGGGAAGGAAGGAGGGAAGGAAGGAAGGTAGACAGACAGACAGACAGACAAGTAGGTACGTACGGATCGCCACCCCGCAAGGCGGAAGTAATTTTACTTTCTGCTCGTTTTTTTCGTTTCGTTTGGTGGGGCGGAGTATAATATATTATACTTTGATGGGGGGACATACCGTATATATATAAGGAAGCTTTCCCGCTTGCTTCTAGTGTTTTATAAAAATAGAGAGAAAATAAAGAGAGATAAGGTTTCTTCCGAGGATTTTCCTTTTCCTTTTCCTCTTCTTCTTCTTCTAGCGGATCAACTAGTATGATAGTAATTAGTGGGGCGGTCGTATAAGTTGTCTATTTATTTATTTCCGTTTTTATCCATTTTTATTTTATTTTTCTTCCCACATGCGCTGTTCGAGATAGTTCTCCCTCCTTCCCGCCCTCGTATCGTATATAATATCTTCGACTCGAGTCTCGGACGGCTACTAGGCTAAGGAGGAAGGGGGGGTGGGAGGAGGAGAAGGAGAAGGTGAGGTGAAAGAGGTGAAGAAGAAGAAGAAGAAAAAGAAGAAGAGGTGGATGTTTTGTTAAAAAAAAAAAAGGACGAAATTGATCAAAACTAAGAGGAGTGATTCCTCTCATTCTTATTGTTCTTCTTGGAATATATCGTACCTCCAATTCCCCCACAAACGACAACACCAGATATATATATACCTACATATTATTATTGTCATCATACGAAATACCAACCTTCGAGCGTTCGTCATGCCCACCCCCACCACTACCACTACCTTCCCTCCACTTCACCTCAATCCCCCCAGATGGACAACCTCCCTACCCATCCAAACGACTACAATAACCATCCTCGCCCTCGACACCATTCTCCCCCCCGTCCTCTCTCCCTCCCTTTCGCCCCCCACACAACCAAACCCGTACTCCCCGCCAACGACTTACGCCTACACAACGACCCCTTCTTCCTCCTCCTCCTTATCCTCCGGCGTGGGAATAATACTCGGGATATCTCTCGGTGCGGTGGTGCTTGGTGGCGGGGCCGGGGTGTGGGTCTGGTGGGTCAGGAGGCGGAGGAGGGGGTACGGGGTTTTGAGGAAGGAAGGGGAAGGGGAAGGGGAAGGGGAGGGAGAGCTTTTCTGAGTATAATATAGGGATGGATGGATGGATGGATGGATGGAGGTGTGTGTGTGTGTGTGTGTGTGTGTGTATTGGGGCTGTAGCTACTCGGCTTTGGAGAAAGAGTACTGTTGATTTGGTTTTTGGAGTTTGGGGGTTCATACATAGTTCATCACTCGTCGCTGGTTTTTTTTTACTGGTTTCTTCCAACTGGTCGGTACCACCCACACCTGTCGGAAGGGAGGAAGGATATGAGTATTGAGACTATACCACAGTACCATATCACAATAATAAATGCTTCGGAACAAAGAGAGAAAGAAATCAGATCGCCGCCAACCAAGCTAATACAAGTTCAACCACAGATGACAAAAAGAGTAGGGAAAAATGAATCTGGAATTGATCCTCAAGATGTGCACCACCCGCCAGACCAAACCGGTCCGCCGCCAGTCACTCAATCAATGACCCATATAATTTATACTCCAGTCTACATGAATCAAGAGGGAACAATGCGAAGAGGGAGGGAGAAAAAGAGTGAAAAAGTAGAGATTATGGATGCCAGAAAAGAAACAAAGAAAAGACTTTTGATAATCCACTTCCTAGGATGCCCACGCAACACTAGGGGCGTACTCAGCCTCGTCCTCGTTATAATCACTGTTATCCCCTTCCTTACGCCCCCCGCCCAGCGCTTGATTGTCTTCACCACGCTCCTTCATCCGTAATTGCTTCATGTTACGGTCCTTGGCCTGCTGAGCAGATAATAAGCTATCGTAGAAAGTGCGGACTTTTTCATGCGCCATGACCTTTTTCCCGTCGAAGTTGAGGACTTGAAGACCATCCTGACATGTAGCTCTACTAAGAGCGACGTACGCTTGGCCCTTTTCGAACACCTTGCCTAGGTCCACTTTAACTCTCTCCAAAGTCTGGCCTTGGGCTTTGTGGATTGAGAGGGCCCATGCTAGGATTAGGGGTATTTGGATACGCTGCGCTTGTACCTCGCCGTTGGGAAGCTCGACTTTCCATATCTCGGGCTGGACTAGGAGTTGTCGGCTTGTCCCATTTGGAAGAGCGAATTGGACGAGCGGATATTTATTGGCGGTGGTGATAGGCCGCCCCATTGTCTTCGGGCCTCCTTTCCCCGAGGGTCGGTTGTCTTCTCCATGTTCGAGCTCTACCATTGTCGCTCCAAGGCTCTCTGGATCCTCACGATACAGGTCAAAGTCAGTCTCACTCATGAAGCCGACAATGCGGCCGAGTGAGCCATTGACAAGAGTGTCGTCTTGATTTTTGATCAACATCACTTGAGAATTAACCTTGAGCTCAATCCTCTGGGGAGCCATGCAGTTGCTAAGAAGCTTGTCCCGTATGTTCGTGTCGGCAACCGTCCCAGTATCCAGAGCTTCAAACACACGGCTCTGACCGTTGATTTGCTGCATCTTGAGGGAGTTGGCTCTGTCAACTTCGCCACGCGTAGGGAACCTAAACAAAGTCAACCAAATTGCGCAATCGAGCGTAGATTATAGGTCCTCTTACAGCTCAGTAGCCTCTATACCATCGCCATACGATAAAGTACGGTGAAGCCTCTGGAAGAATCCCACAGAGTCTATTGACAGACTGCCAAGTCTCATTTCGTTCAAAACATAGGCAAATTCTACACCGGGCATCCATGAGTTACTGGACACTATAAGGAATTGAGTGGAAACTTACCGGGATCTCGTTGTCGAAAGACTTGGGTGAGCCCAATAGTATGTACGATCGTGGTGGGCCAAGTATCAGCATCGAACGCGAATTTTGCGACTTTCCCTGAACAGGGCACAGGAGGAAGTTGGAAGAAATCCCCAGTTATAACCACTTGAATACCCCCAAAAGGGACATCCCTCCTTCCCCTTATTACACGGGCGATATACTCAAGCTTGTCGAACAGATCGCCATCAACCATAGATATCTCATCTATGATAAGCACCCTTGTGCGCAGCCATCGAGCCCTCGCTTTTTGGTTCTTCCGGATCCTCTTGACCAGATCATCAGCGGGCTCTCTTCCAAGTCCGATACCAGCAAAGCTGTGGAGAGTAACACCACCAATGTTGCAAGCTGCAAGACCAGTTGAAGCAGTTACGGCAACAGCATCCCTAGCTTCTCTGTTCTTTTCCCGCAGCGCGGCAATGATCTCTCGTAATAGAACAGATTTACCCGTACCTATATGTAAATGTTAGCCCTGATATTAAGGACACCTTCCATGGATGGAGGCAAAATAGTATAGGAGGGCCAAAATAAGTATTGACTGACCGGCTGAACCAGTGAAAAATACGCTTTTCCCATCACCCTCTAGCACGATATCGAGAACATGCTTCTGCTCATCACTTAGTTCCAACTTTCCCGGCTGCTCGGTTACCCCGGCTTTAGCTGGAGCTGACATGGAAGAACAGGCACGCTTCTGGTCAAGCCTTTTTCTGTTAGCCCTCTTCACATCGGACGCTGTCATATCCCACAAGTGTTCTCGTTTCATTGGCAGAGCTGGCAGATTCGGAGTCACAATATTTGGATCACTCGCAGTCCCTCTGCCGCCGCGGCCCGGCTCCCAGGGTACTCGTTTCCGCTTTTTTGGCTTGTGGGCCTCCTCGATGGCCTCCTCAGGCTCCTCTTCAATCACCATGGGTCGTCCTGCAGAACCACGAAGCATAGCACCACCGGGCTTCGCAAAATGTTCGGCAGGCGAGGAAGACCAATCGACTGGAGCACTGCTACTAGGGGTACCTCCATAATGGATATCTTCCGATATCGTCTTCGGAGGTGGTAGATTCATTCCCTGAGTCGGAAGTGAGGGTGTCCCGACAGTAGCAGTAGATGGTCCAGTGGCTATTATGATCGAATCGTCAAAGTTAAGGTCGCCATCACTCTCAAAGTCATCCTCATTGAAGTAGACAGCATCATGAAGTGCCGATAATGAGGAGGCTGATTGTGAGTGAAAGTACCGCGACTGCTGCGAGACAGGGTCCGTAGGTGGCTCGTTTTCTACAAACGCGGTGGTATTGCTCAACGCACGAATAACCGACTCCTTCGTTTTATAGTTCTGGCACGGGTTCTCTCGAGGGGGAGCCGGGGCTGCACCGGCCGCACGATTCGAGCTATAGCTATCCAAAGGCTTTGGAGCCTTTCCTGATTGGTAACCTTTCGAAGGTTGACAAGAGGCGATTGTGGTCTGGACAGAAGCTTGAAGTTGGTGTCTCTTCGATGAGGGGGGAGGGGGGGGAAGTTCAGAAAACATGTTTGTATAGTAGCGGAGGGATAATGAGCAACGGGATTGTTGCAGTGGAGGGTGAGAAGCGAGCAGTGACCAGAAGGGAGAACAAATGGGGAGGGGAGGGTCCAGGCGTATGAGCTGGAGATAGCAAGGAAAGGAAAAGGTCGACCGTCGTCGTCGTCGAATCCAACAACGCAGCATTCATTCACCACACGCAATTGAAGGCGTTCTTGAAAGAGAGCGAGTAGTCAAGAAAGAGAAAAGAGGGCGGCGAGGAGCGCACGTTCTGTAATCAGTGGGGTGGCCCTTAGCAGTGGGTCGTGATGGTTTGATTGTTGCTGTAGGGATTTTTTTTTTTCATTATTCTTCTAGCGTAGGTTTATTTTATTTTTTTTCCTTCACAATGGCAACGCGACGATAACGTCAAACGATATAGTCTACCGCTAAATCTACAGGCTTTCTTACCGTCAACACTCCCAAGCAAAAAGTGACCTCTCCTTTAGTTCAATAACTGAGCACAATTGCCAAACGGAAGATATCTACAATCTCATCTACAAATGCGAGTGCTTTGGAGACGCGTCGGTGTGATCATTGCACCGAATTGTCATACCCGTATCGAAGGGAGGCCACCTCGCGTCACCATCTCAGCCCCACATAAGAGTGAAGAAAATAGTGGGACAAGCCCGATCCCACACCAAAATATGGTGTTTTTCAAATATTGATATCAACTTGGAGCTTGGGGTTGGGGAGAAAATAATTTCGTACACTAGTCATATTGCTTCTCCACCTTACCGCTCTTTATTGTGGGAATATACAATAGATATATCATTTCTGCTCAACCAACCCAACTATATTGAGCAGGCCTGTGACTTGGGGGAAATTTTCTTGTTGCCACACCAAAAAGGTGGCTGTTAGGCAGTGTTGTTGGGGGGTATTTGCACTCGTATGATACTCGAGTGCTCGAGTGCCGCAAAAAATGCTTATTATATTCGAAATGGCGCTATCCCCAAAGTAGATAGGAAAGCGAGTTGCCGCCAACATGGCTTTGGAGACACTCAGCTGCACTGAAGAGTCAGTCAACTTTCTTGTGACAACAGCTACAACTATCAAAACCTGAGATATTGGAGTAGATTTATCAAAGCGAATTTTGAACCAATGAGCCATCAGGTTATGGCGGGTACAGAAAATTAACCAAGATTAATCAGTCACCTAACTATCACTCGCTCTCGTTTTTAATATTCGCTTGACCTGCCACTCGGCCCACCCCCTCAAAATTACCCCGATCCTTTGTGTCTGTGTTGGAAAAGTGATTACGTAGTGATCACAAAACTGGTAGTGCCTTTTCTATGCTACCTTTACCGAGGCTATCCAACATTGTTTGCTTCCTGTCTGTTACCTTAGTTCTTCTCCTTTCCAATCTCTCTTCTTGCATTCCAATATACTCAACAGCAATACGAATCTCTTCTTGTGTGTGCGGTGCGATATTTCCAACAGTCTGAGCCATTTCGAGTACCGTACAGTACCACTGGTATGATACCGCCTGTTAATACGGTAATTTCAAAACTAGCAGTTATAGACATTCATTTAACGAGAACTTTCAAAAACTATGCACTCGTAGGTAATTCCCAGAGATGATTGAAGTTACAATGGTTTTAATTTTAAAATATTTTTAGGCAGCTGATCATCATTCCGAATAACTTACCCCCATATTTTGGTGGGGAATCCTGTGGTCCCACTGCTTTCTTCACCCGTATTGGAACGATGCAGGCTGGATAACACAGTATCATAATCAGATCCATGATTCCCGTTCCCGTGTTACCGGTACTACCACCATGACTATGGTGTTGCCCATGGTCGGGCGATGGTGCCCTTCGAGACGCATTCGCGGGGGGCAAATATTCAAAGCATTTAACTTAAGCACGGTATCATCAGACTCCGCACTCACCCTCCACAATACGGACGCCCTATCATAGTCGTAGTTTAATTGTATTGGAAAATTGGGCATCAGCACTCTATTTCTGGTGAGCATAAATAACTTGGATACTCCCAACAGAGCAGGAGAATTTATCAGAAATATAGAGAGGTCGTAGATTGATTTGCAGTGCCTTGGTTCAATCACTTAGGAGCTCGTTTCCCAGATCTCCAACGCTTTTTTTGAGGTGATGGATTCCGTCGTCTGGGTCGCCTTTTCCGTTATATTATATCATACTGATCGAACTCGGGTTTAATCTCACCAGGCGTGGGGTCGAGATTCTATCATACGCAGCATCACTGCAGTTACCATAGCCTCACCGCGAGTCTAATTTATAGGGTATCATACTGGTGCTGCTACTAGTGCCCAACAGAAAGTTGGTGAGCGGTTAATTTAAGTTAACCCCCGGAATAATCTCCATCTTGCATCCGCATGATTCGAAATCATCCCCGGCGTTCCTGCCCATGGGGGGTTAGCGAACAGCCACGGTACAAGTAACTTGAGTTAACCCGAAACGACCCTGCATTGCGCGAAAGCATCTCCCCGAGAATGATACAGCACTCCCCGGCTCATAAAGTCCGCCTCCAGCAAACTGACCCCGACTCAATGAATTTTAAAAACAAATAAATAATGGAAAAAAAAGAGAAAAGTATATTTCTTATGGTAGGCTTATCACTAGTGTTATTTAAAGATCATAGTCTAATAGCAGAAGTTGCTCAAGTTGCATCTTATACGTGGTATGAATCGTTGTCACGGAGGTTTACCAGGTTTAGGGCGGATGAGGACTTTATGATCCGGGGAGCAGATCTGGCGGAAGCGAGATGCGCCGCACTAGACTCTTTAAAGGGGGAAGCACGGAAAAAGAAAAAGAAAAGAAACCTCCCAAAGGGACTTTGCTGGGAATCAACCATCGGTATCCTCCAAACATCTTCCACCCTTCTCTCTCCTTGTTTCCTAGCCTCTTCTCTCCTCTTTCTGTCACTTGTGAGAGTCGCTCCTTCTTCGTTATTTATTTATCTTGAGTTCTGTTTGGTCCGTCTATCAAGGACTACGCACCCGGAAAAACAGCTTTGCACAAGCACTCTGATGACGTCCCAGCCAGCCCCAATTCCTAGTCCTCCGGGTACCCCGCGAATCCATCCGCCTACGCCTACTGAACGTTTAGAAGGACTTGGGATTGACGGCCTGCCCTTGCCACGGAACTCTTCCTTTGATTTAAACGCTCTTTCACCCTTGGACGGCCGCCCTTCGTTTCTGGGATACTCTTCCTCGCCTGCTGCTTCAACCCCCCCAAATGGATCCGCCGTGCCAGTGGCAGCACGGGGGAGCTCCGGGAACCCCGGCCCATTCAATTTTCAACCCATGATAGCTTCCAAATCACCACCTGTTCCTAAACCTGTACACATACCCTTCCTCTCTCTTTTTTTCCTTTTGTTTTTGTTTTTGTTATTCTTCCTAGCCTGCGACGTGGTCAACTATCCTAACCTTAGTCTTCATGCCAACAATAGAACCAACGGCGTGGACACAGATACAAACATTCATCTATTTCGCACCAAATATTCCTGGAGCCCCCGGCCCGAGCGCCCCTTGCTCTCCCGGCTAGTCTGCCAATCCCTACTAGGAAGGAGTTGATACGTTCAATATCCTCCGAGCAACGTACACGATTACTATGGTGCCTCTGCCATCTTTGTGCAGCTGGGTTCACTTTGTATAGTGCTCAGGGATCATTGGCATTGACAGCATTGAGCCATTTGATCATGTTTGATGCCCTGGGGGCTAGCCTCTGTGTTGCTGTGGACGTATTGTCGAACTTTGAGGTCTGGAAGAGGAGTAGCATTAAGCATCCATTTGGGTAAGATAGACAATCTTGCATTCACCCCGGTAAGAATTTTCGGCTAAGACCTGACCCCGGAACTGTAGTTTGGAAAGAGCTGAGGTTCTCGCTGGGTTTGCCATGTCCGTATTCTTGCTCTTCATGGGCTTCGACATCATATCACATACTACTGAGCACCTGGTGGAGGGACTTTATGAAGGGGGTGGAGGACATGATGGAGCTGTCGAGCATGAGGTGCACGCCCATGAAGCACACATGCGCCATGCACGAGTCTCCCCCGGAAGTGTGGACCTGGCGTCACTGGCAGCACTGATATCAACTTGCATCTCTGCAATCCTTCTCGGGAATCACGCTAGGATAGGCAAAGGTGGCGTATACTCCCTCAGACCTGCCATGATTAACGAAATATATGACGGACATACAAGCTGACTCCTCGCCCAGCCATGCGTTTTGCTGCCCTTGAATCCCTACCCTCGATTCTTTCTAACCCCTCTCACTTCCTTACCATTTTTTGCTCGCTCATCCTCCTTCTCATCCCACTTGTTTCCATCCACATGTCCGCCTGGCTTGACCGTGCTCTTGCACTATCTATGGCGCTCTGTATGATCGCTATCGGAGTGCGGCTTGTCAAGACGCTTGGTTCAATGTTGTTGATGTCTTATGGCGGTAAGGGTGTGTCAGACGTTGTGAGAGAGATTGAGGAAGACGCAGCCATCGCTGGAATCCAAGAGGCAAGATTCTGGCAAGTTCACCACGGACTTTGCATGGCAAATCTTAAAATAAATGTGAGCGGATCAATTATTGGACTTGGAGAAGGTGGTGAACTGCGGCTTAGGGAGAGGATCACAAGGTTAGTCAGGGATCGCCTCGGTGGTGGGTATGGAAAGGGAGCGCAAAAGTGGGAGGTTTCTGTTGCTTTGCACCCTGCAGGATAATTTTATATTAACCAGTTGTTTATTTTTTTTCTACGAGCAATGTATGTCGCCCGCACTGTTTATAAGCAAAAATTTTGGATAACGGGCAAGCGTTTACACTTTTTATACGTGTTAACTTGGGTGTGTCCGGTACTATTCTGATTGAAATTCCTGGGCGGCTTGCCCCATACCATTTCACTCGTTTTTTTCTATCCGCAGCCGGGTAACAGTGCTCAATTGGGCAACCCACACAGGCTACGGGCTTTTTCGCGCAAGCTGGAGGCATTATTATAGTCCGGGCGCGGGCTATTGTACTCGAGTACTCGCGCATGGTAGAAAAGGGCGGAAAACTCTGGATGGCGGGAAACGGATTAGGAGTGCCGATTGATGAAGGAAAATGGAAATGAGGGGGTATTATGGGACACCATTAAGCTGGGATAGTTGAATCGAGTGACTGTCTGTGACTAGGAATTTGGCAATCTATCAAGCTTAACTAGGGCTGCTATGGGGACACAAGAGGGGGGGGATATTGGATTTGAAATAGCTCGCTTTAGAGATATGCATGCTTGCACGACTGGGTTGAGGCGAAACAGGTGTTGAAAATCGTAAGATACTTACTGCTCGGTATGCTCAAGCTATCCTCTCGTAACTTTGGCAAAGGTTCCGGCGCAACGCGCTTTGGATTGGTGCCCCGGCAGGAAGCAATACAAGGAAGCCTAAAAGGGTGGAACGGAGGCTATTACCAGAGGGAGTTTCTTTATGATAGATCTCTTCTCTGTGATTAGCAGAAGAAAGGTACTCGGGGGTGGCAGTAAAAATCGGAAACTAAGGGTGGCAGAGAAAAGCAGGGTAGTCTACGGAGGGATCGGAAGATAGGAATGTCTAGAAAACTAAAACCATGTACCGGTAACTCCATGGAACTAGACATCATGTTGAAGAGCCAAGTCAATAATTGTAGTGAGCAAGGAGACAGGAGACCAATATAAGGCAAACTAAGTAAGTTTACAAGTACGATAAGAGGGGGCACACTCTGTTCCAGGATTGAAAGGCTCTGTCATTGGTATCACTGGGATAGATTTATTCTATTAGGTTTGCCTCAATGGATGCTCTTTTCTTTTCAACATGCTACAGGTTCTTGGACCTCGGATCTCCAGGGGAGTTTTTCCAATTTTTGTTGTCTTCTGCTCACCAATCTCGCATGACAAGGGTATTGATCTTTCCGATTTTTACTGCCACCCCCAAGCACTCAAGTATATAAAGAGATGGGGGGAACTGGGGAAGGGGGAAGCAATATGCACGCACGGCCATCGATCATTACACCGGGAGTCGGGGACTTGATCTTACGGCGAGTATTCGTCAAAGTTAGTGGGAAATGATTTGCGATGATTTTCAGTGATCGTGGCATGGACAGGGAGCACGAGTACTCGTACAGTAGTGCTGATCTTCTTGGGGGCAAAATAGGCGGTCTGCCAATCCCAACCCCAACATGGCGAGGTGTATCATACCCAGATGGGCATCAATTGAAAAGAAAACAGTGCTGAGAGAGAGCTCAACACTTTCTGCCGTAGCCCAAAATGGCCGGAGACCATTAGACTAGTGCGTAAAGATCTAATTTCAGATATCATACTTGAGAGTTTTTTGCTACATACCAGATACTTACTGTAACAAATTTCTACACCGTATTAAATTCTTGTATAATATATTGAGAATTTAGGACAATATTATCGTTAAACTAGATTTTTATTTTATTTACGTATCATATCCGCGTGGTGTCTGCTGAAGCTTAGACTTATCAGGTTTTCTAAGGTTTCGGATTGCGTGACAGGCTCCGCACATTGTTGCTACTGCATTGGCTGCTGCATGCCTATCTGCCATGTTCGCTCTTTTTGTCTGCTTTTACTATTAACTTTAAACGCTATTCTTAGACTGTTGATGGCCAAATGCCTGTTCCTAGGATCTAAGATATCTTCAACCCAGATTTCTAGTGTCCGCCCAGACAAGATATTTGCCAAGTATCATAGCCTATGCAACCTGTCTCCTAGCCGCCACCTGCGATCTTGCTGATCTTTTTTTTCCGTCCCTTTCTACCCTGCGCGAGTATTGCTAGTGGATTGCTCTGTAGGGCAGCAGCGCTTACAGACACATGTAATAAGGTAAAGAGTGAGATCCTTGGCATCTTGAACTAGAGCTCGCGCAGTATCATCCCTAACACTCATGTGCTAGCACAGGTGCCCAGAGCCCGGAACCGGTAGGATTTTATATAACTGTACTCGAGTAACAGCAAGCTTTGCACCTACGAGTACAATCATGGAACACTCAAATAACACAACCCCCTCAAATACACAGCTCCTGATTGCGCTCATGATTGGCTGAATCTTAGTAATCCAAGGCTGCAAGCCAATCAGCGAGAAGTGTGTATCATACTGTATTTGGGTGTTCCGCGATCGTAGTAAAAACCGAATTTGACCCAAGTCAGACCACCAGTAAAATTTATTGCTCATGGACTGACACTCAACACCTCTGTTAAACCAGAGTTGCGGCTCAACGGGAGAGGTAGGGTTGAGGGTAAGGGATTTACTCGTACGAGGAAACTATCATACCGTAGTTGGAAATGACGTATAATTCCGTCATCACTGACTTCATCTCAACCAACTTCTAAGTTGAGGGCTAAATGCGGTGATCTATGATACTCTGCCATACCTGAGTGTTGCCTCCATCACCATTCGAGCACTTTCCGGTGTCAAAGGTTTTAGAGTGCGGAATTTTAAATTTATTTAAATTTACAAGTATGATACCGCACTCATACAATATCTTGCCGATGCTCTTATCGTACTCGAGAACTAATATCATCATACAAGTGCTGCTGTAGTGCTAGCAATTCACCATTTATGATTCTAAACCTTACTATGTATGGCACACTATGGGGGGAGTGATGTGGTGACAATTATAATTGAGAAGATATGTAGTACTCGTACTATACTCGAGTACACTACGGGGGGAACTGGGCATTGATAGATTATGGCTGGCACTCGCATTAGGAAGGATCAGATGATTGCAGAAGCTGAGAAAAAAAAGATTCTAGGAATCAAGGAAGGAGAATAAATTAGATATGATCCAGGGGGACATAGCTTACGTCTTCCCTCGCCCCACCCTCCCATAGTCTACCATCCCACCACAGGTGCTCGAGCACTCGTACGAGTACTCGAGTACACTACTCGAGTATATATTACTCCTCACCTGCTCCCCCCTCGCCTCTTCCATCTCATTTACGTTCTTCATCACTAGAGAAACAACCAACTCATCACTCACAGAAGAAAAATACCCCTATCACAGCTCGAGCTATTTACTTCTTCTTTTTAACTTCAATCATGGAGGCTGTAACAAACGCAGCAAACACCGTCCAGCGAGCCATCTTCCGTGGCAGAGCTACTCATGCTGAGAATACCCAGAATGTTGGCAGAAGCACTACAGGGGCCAGCACAACCGTCGACGAACCTCATCACTCTCGCGAGATAGCTACTGACTCCAACCCTGGTCGTCGTTCCACGGGTGCACCAGAACATGTCACCTCCTCCCCGTACAATCAGCGTGATAAGGGCGAGTTGAGTACCGGCTCTGCAGATTCTAATCCAAATTCCTCGGCTTTTAGCGAGGATATACCCAAGGCTACGGATCGTAACCCCAACAGCCCGTTCATCGGCAACACGGATAATGTCAGCAGTCTTGGTGGGAAGGACGTTTTGAGGATGCGTCATGAGGATCTAGGGAATCGAAGCACTGTCGAAGAGACAAAACTGGATGCTCCTCTCGGGAAAACAGAGTCAGGAAGCCATGGCACACACAACTGCTCGGCATCACTGGGCGAGACTGAGCCTGAAAGCACAGAGCTCGGCAATCAGCCTTCTGGTGGCTTGGGGAAGACTGAGCTTGGGAAGATGGAGTTAGGAGGCGACGGCGACTCCACAAGATCAACTGACCTTGGAAAGCCTAGGAATAGTAGCGCGGATTTGGGAAAGACTGAAGGCAAAACGGAGTTTGGTAGTAAAACTGAATTTGCCAAGTCTGCGCAAGGTAAGATAGAACTTGGTAACTTTTCCGACTATCCAAACAACTCTAATCGTGAGACCAATCCCTCTGGCTCCCTCGCTGGCGATCACGAAAGAGAGGAGCCCGGGATCGGTCACGGAACTGGGACTCCTCGCACATCTGACCCTGATACTAGCCCTGGCTCTGGGCTTGGTTCCGGTCTTACCAACAAGCCAAGTTCTGCAAACGCGGCCACTGGGCAACCACCTATATCTCAACCTCCAGCTGCTACCAATGCAGCTCCAAGAGCTGTGGTGGGAGCTGTTGGGAGCGGTCCAGGAGTGGCAGTCGAACCTTCAGCCGGGGCTCATCCAAACTCGGGAGCCCAACCAACTCACAAGCAGCAGGGTGCTGACAAACCTCTCCAGGAGCCTTCTAGTCCTGGCGACCATTCGAGTGTTGCTGCTTCCAATACGAGTGGCCTGAAACCCCTCGGCAGTGGCATGGGGCTTGACAGCGAAGGCCACGGCGAAGGAACTGGTCAAAAGTACGAGAGGTCCACTGGGCTAGCCGCTGATGGTGGCGACTTTGACGCTACCCGCCCTGGTGCTGGAAGGGAAGCAGAGTAAGTCATTCAGCGTGTATTCGATTGGGACTCATTCTAATGTTTTCTCAAAAGTCGTCTTCTAGAAGAAGAGGGTATTCATAGAGCTGCGAGAGGCTCCACTAACCTGGAGGAGGAGAAGGCTAAGAAGAGCCATAGCCCCCATAGCAAGGCCCCAGGCGAATCTCAGGTATCTGGCGGTGAGCATAAGGGCCTCACGACAAAGCTCAAGAGTAAGTCATCCTTTTATAACGTAAGCACTGTAGCTGAGACAGCGCTAACATTTTCCTCAGAGAAACTTCATCTCGGTCACCATTGAATTGGGCCTTTCATCGGAAGGGGATTGATGGGTGGGATTGGTTGCTTTTCATTTATTTATTTTCAGTATTTTCGCGGGAGTTGTTCTCGTTAGTACTGTATCATAATGGTCGGGGTCTCTCGTCTTAAACAAAGTTTGATGAGCATTGTCTTGGGAAAAGGCTGGGTTTGACTTACTGTAATAAAGTTTAATTCCGTCCCGCCCTTTGGCTTGCATATGTACTACGGTACCGGTACGAGAATCTTAGACTCTCTGATGGGGGCGTTGACAACGGTCCTACAGCAGCCTAGGAATTACAAGTAGACATCAATGATATGATCACGTTCTGTAAGCTGCCATTGCATCCGATCTCACTCGCTACGACACTGTGCATGTCCCTTTGGACATCAGGAGCGGAGTTGGGTTCGTCAGCCCGATTCGCTTCGACGTCCTGCTGAAACAACCTAGCCGAATAAGCAGCCAGGTCTCACCATGATCAAGCTTTCTATCATAGCAATTGGATAGTGGATACCCACGCAACACGATAGGGCACAGTAGCTGAGGGCTATCAGAATCGCACTCCGCTTCTTCCTTCTATGGTAGTCCGTCGTACTGTAATGGATTGACGAGAAAAATGAAGCGTCAAGTGCAGAGGCTGAGATATGCAGGTTTCACCTAAAAACTGGCGGGAAAGCCATCCGAACGTAGGATAGGCTAGGGGGTATTGTAAGACCTGTCAGCTTGAGATCCGCAGCTGGTAAGAAGGCTCATTACTAAGGCTGTTAATCCTTGCGCCTTGTGTCCTGTTATAATATCTTCCTGTTTCCTGCTTCTTGCATCCCTATCCTTCGATTCCCCTTTCTCATTTACTAACTTAAACCTGGTCCTCCGCCCTCTCTTCACGATAGAGCAATTACCCCTCAAACTCGCCCACCATGCGGAATCACAATTACCCTAGCCGTGTCCTGAAAATAGCTCGGCCGAATGGACGACACAACCATGATGATGATCTGGAGAATAACGCTTCCCCTCTACGAATCGTCATACCAAAATCCCCACCGAGCACCGACCGACCTAGCGCCTCGCGCTTCCGTCTCCGCCGGGCGGGAACGGTCCTCGCGTCGGCAAACTACCAGGACGAAGCTCCTGGACAAGAGCCGGGTCTCGGCCCCGACGAGGAGTTGGATGCTAGGGTTAATCTTCATATAACCTGTGGCATTACTGTTGTGGACTTTTCGGAGGATGACATGTTGCAGACGGAGCTAGACAACGCGGCGCTTATTGAGTTTTTGAAGAAGCCAAGGGAGGACTGGGTTAGTGTGCGGTGGATTAATTGTAATGGGCTTTCATGGGATGTTATTCAGGCTTTGGCGAAGTACAGAAATTTGCACCGGCTCGGTAGGGTTTGCTCCACAATTGGGGGGAGGGGGGTTGGGCTGATTCTGGATTGTGAGGATAGCGATTGAGGATTTGATGAACACTAAGACCAGGACTAAATGTGATTGGTTGGTTCCCCTTTTTGCTTGTTTCACAGACATATTTGGGCGCGTGCTGACTTGGGATGGACAGGTACTCGGACCAAGCTTTTCGTTAGTGCTTCTTTATAGGATATCCCAATGGAATAAAACTAATTTTTGAGCTCTGTAGTTGTTTTGCCGTTGCTTAAGTTGATTCATTCGGAAGATGGTAATAATTCTTCCCCTCTTGCCTTCCTTGGCAGTACTAACTGTGCTTCTAGCTGAAAACTGCGGAAATGCTCCGACAACACATCCAGACGGAAGCACGATTGGGAAAATCAGGACACTGCAGGAGTACTATGGTGGGCCGAACAAAGAGAGAATACAGTGAGTCCTTTAGCGCGGAGTATTAGGCCTATGCTAACTGAGCCAAAGGTACATGGAGAAATACTCTAGTCTGTCATCAAAAGGGCTTCGCGTCTCGGTGGAGCAGGTGTCAATGTTCTTAACAGAAGACGGGACGATCATTAGTTTTTTTGAGAACTCGGCAGATGATATCGAGTAGCTTCCCTCCCTCGGTACAAATTGCTACTGGTTGGTTAACGCGTCTGTAGACCGCCAATCCTCCAGAGACTCGAGTCCCGAAACACTATTCTCCGCTCTGCGTGCGATGGGTCAATGATACTACAAGCAATTGTAATCACCCCCTTTCTGCTGCTATCGAGCTAGCGAATAGAGTGATAACCCATGAACTAGGTTGACGCCATAATTGATCTCGCATTCCCTGTGATCCAAGCCTACCAGGACACCATAGCAGAGTTAGAACTGAATGTCTTGACTGATCCATCAGTGGAGCAATCCCGGGAACTGTACATACTAACTAGTGAGCTGTCTCTACTAAAAAGCACAATCTCCCCGATCGTCGGGCTCGTTTCCTCCCTCAGGGACCATCGGAAAGGTGGCTTCTCTGCTATGAAAGGTCTGAAGGGCGTCGAAGTTAGCGAGCTTACAAAAACCTACCTTGGCGACGTAGACGACCACTTGCTCCTCCTCATTGATGTAACCCCTCTCCCCAGTATCTGCATATAGCAGCAAGCACGGGCTAATAGGCGCAGAGCCTTGAAACTATGAAACGTGCAGCAGACAACATGATCGACCTAATCTTCAACACCATCGGCATGACGCAAAATGAGTCAATGAAGACCCTAACCCTCGTCACGATTCTCTTCCTACCCATGTCCTTCTTGACGGGATACTTTGGAATGAATTTTGAGGACTTTCCCGGGATCAAGCATTCGGACGCGTACTTTTGGAGGATTGCCGGCCCCGTGCTCGGGATCACGATTTTGTTTCTGCTGAATGGGGTTGTCGGGAAGAGCGTGAGGCAGAAGTGGAGAAAAAGGGGAATTAGGGTTGCGAGGGAGAAGAGGGTTAAGCTCACGAAGGGTGGTAGTGGTGGGGACCAGAGTTAGATTGTGGGCCGGCGGACAGGGAGAATTAGGACGGGGGATATACGATGGGGGGAGGAGGGCGATGTAAATCGATTATCTATAGTTTGGGCCTGGGATATCCTTCTGGCAGGGATGAAGGGGGATCTTTTTGTCAAAAGTTTATGTTTTAAATCCTTTTGGTTCTTCGGGTTTGGGGTCCGGATGGGATCGTATGTTTTACTGTGGTGTTCACTTAGGCACACATACCATATTGCTATAATATTGATCAAACTATGGCTCTGCTATTGTACTAGAATACAGCCACACCAACTGGCAAACTGATCATGCATTTGAGAGCCGCCCACCAAGCCGGGCTAACATGACTTGGGCTCGGATCCACTGAACCACAAATTACTCCAAGCAACAAACACGCGCAGTCAAACCTGCACAAGCGAGTGATACCTAGTGATATCGAGCTCCCGCCGCCAGAGATAACATTTTCACTGAGGGTATGATACCAAGCAAAGCTACAATACCCCCCCCGCCCCCTCCCCACTTCCCACGCAACCCGCGAGGCAACCAAAATATAAAACACAAAACCACGTGCAACCATCTCTTGTGATGTGATGCTAAAACTACTACTACTACTATCATACTACTATTACTACCTACCGATTAACTAACTACCTGATCGGGTCATTGGATGATTCCGACGGGGAAGTTGGGATTCCTGACTTTACAACTTGCTTGTGGAATATAATCGTCATGTTGGCTGTTACTCGGTTGACTATTGAAGGGGTGATATTCGTGGTGGTGGTGGTGGTGGTGGTAGTGGTGGTTTGAGTATAGGTGTAACTTGAAGGGGGGGGAGAGGCTGGGGTAGTGCTCTGCTTTCTTTCTTTCTTTCTTTCTTTCTTTCTTTCTTTCTTTCTTTCTTTCTTGCTGCTGTAATACCGGTAGGCTGGGGCGTTGATGTGGGGGGG
>Ga0307509_10000919_pt1 | contig 50387 bp, 42 predicted proteins | sample 10_EM_MG_FD_202245 | JGI IMG/M metagenome (GOLD analysis project Ga0307509, IMG submission 202245) | Populus trichocarpa ectomycorrhiza microbial communities from riparian zone in the Pacific Northwest, United States - 10_EM | ecosystem: Host-associated > Plants > Roots > Unclassified | place... | reverse complement strand
TGGTCGGGGACTAATCCAGACCAGTCGTGACCACATATTTTAGTCAAGTCCGGTCTCGGACATCCATTTAGACTGACCAAGTGGTCCTACCTCTGAGACTTGACCGGTCGGACCATTGAGAACCCTGCTCCTATCCCCCAAAACTTTGACCCTAATATTAGAGCTGAGAAAATGGGAAGAGTTGCACTTCCCACATCTCCCCGCCCAACCTGCGAAACAGACTGGCACTATACACTCTCGACATGTAATCATTGTAATGTGTATATCATACAAAACCGAGGTACGAAAAATCAGAGTGACGTAAGGAATGAAGCGACTGAGGGTCTGGCTAGGACGTTGGAATTGCCTCTCCTGGTAAGTTAAGGTTTATTGCACACAGGTAGGGACAAAAAAATCGGAAAGCGGGGTCTTTGTCTCGATAGAGATTTGGATGGTAGGCGGAGGTACGGTATTTTCTGGTGATAAGGTTTTCCGTCAAGACTCGGGGTTGCTGTAGGTTGGGCGGTGCTTGGAGTCTGGGGGGTGTCCTTCGGTTCCCTCAATTAATAGAGAAGCCGAGGGGAGAGCTTTAGGTATCTACAAGAATGCGGCTGAGTGTCTTACAATCACTGGTACAAGGGTTGGGATTGTGATCAAACAAGCGCCACTCACTCTGGGAAAAAGTACTAAACACCTATAACCCGTTCTTTGGTTACGATATTAACTGGGAGCATTGAAGGCGCCCATTTCAGACTCTAGGCACTGCCTAGTTTTAGGCAACTCCCAGCCTCGGGTGTTGCTGAAAACCCATATAACTGGAGAAAATACGGTAGTTTTCCGACTTTTTTTCGCCCTCGCCCGAGTATTTCCTTTTTATTTGCTCTAGCTGAGAGGCTGAGAGAGGGATTTCTCGCAGAGTCCCCGCTCCTCAATCCAGCGAGAGAATCTAGACGCCCGGGCGCCACGCTCAATTGTTCCGGTTTTTACGGTACTATCGATATACACTTCTCTAGCGACCAGGGACCTCAAATTACCGGACTCCGCCATGACATCTCACCTTCTAGCAACTGTAGCCTCCTGGACGGATTCCTTCTTCAGCAACGGCTTACTTGGGGACCAATATATTGGTAATTTATGACTTGAAACCGTTTGAGGATTCCAGACTTCGAACAAACTAATTTTCAACCAAACGAGTGATAGAGTGCTAGATGACCAAGAGGGGTTTTTACTGCGCCATCCTAAAATCATGCTCATTCGACTGAGATACGTGGCGTGATCAGAAGTCAGCTCTTTTAGCATCTTATATTACTGTCGCAGATCACAACAGTTGAACAAAAACAACAGCTAATATATGCAAGATTCCTAGCCTAGCGCAGCCTCCCAGATTTCACGACTCCAGGATTCCATACTTGATTTTATACCGGTCTGCACTCTGGATATTCTTGCTAATCACTCATACCTGTGACAGCGATCATTCCAACTCCAGTACCTATGCCAACCACTTTCATTACAACTACAAGTGTACTCCAGACAACACAGATATATTGTTTCTTTTGACGGTAGTAGATGAGGAAACTGTTTTCAGGATGCCCTCTAAGAGCAGAGGGTACCTGCATCGGTAGCGTTGATTCGTGAACCCTGTAAAACTAGAAAACACAAACGAGGTGGCATATGATGTGGGGTGTTTCTTTTTTTTCTTTTTTTCAATTCACTTCCCATTAATCTATCTGTCATACCTTGGTTACTGGTCTTTAAGATCTGAATTAAATCGAGCTATAGGTCGTTGCGCGGTGCGTACCCCTGTCGTTGCATTTGTTGAATTGTCTATAGGGAGTGTAGTCAGGTGACTACACCAGTGTTCCGGACCGCTCAGACCGTCCGTCTTTTTTCGAGTCCATGGACGGACTAGGGCAGATGGAGGTAGGCCCGGACACCCTACCGGGCCCGGTAGGGCCCTGTGCTCTTTTCCTCTTACATCTCTTTGGCTGATATTCCCAGAAACTTCAAGTTCATGATTCGATCCCGCCCATAGTTTATGATCAGACAAACCATGTGCCATATGCGTAACCTAATATTTATCAAGGAAGAATACATCTTTAAGAAATAAAAGAAGCCAAAAGTATTTTCCAAATTAGAACTCAAAAACTACTGGCATGAATCTGCGAGGTAGCAAGCATATCCTCGCTGCAGAGGGTACCAGCACTATCGTCGTGGGAAAGCTCTGATATCGGTTGGAGATATCTGGATCCGAGAGGGCCAGTTGAGTTTCCCGATAACTCTTCTGGAAAATCCTAGGCATTATGCTGCTAGTCATCTTCGGCTGCGTTAGTTCTTTAGCTTTGTTGCGACCTCACCACCGTGACTATAGTTAAAGCAAAATGCTTCTGGAAGTATTTAAAAGAGAAAATATGGCTCGTAGCGGAATGATTTGTTCAGTGTCATCTTGATACTTGGAGCGCTTGATGATCTATTTAGCCTTCTTCTCCTTCCTGTAGGTATATCGTTTAGTATTTCGGTCACAGTGCATCACCATATATCACTCATAGTTTGTCTACAGCCCCTTGCTGGAAAATGTGACTTCTCGGGATCCGGTTGCGGGTGGATGACCATATCGGATTCTTTTTGTATATGGATACTGAGATGAGATGTCACTAGTGCGTCATGTTAGAGATGTGTTCCCCATGGTATAGGACAGGTTGTCCGGTGTGACTGCTAAGTCCATGTAATATATTAGTGCTTCTTTCTCGCAGGTGCCGGCCGGTGGTAGGCAGATTTACCTTCCTTAAATCAAGCTATCTTGCAACCCGGAACCCCAATCTCTCGAGTGCGATTTCATGACGGGGCACTGGAATGTGCTCAATCACATATCACCCAACCTTTCACCAAGTCCCCTTGAAGTCGTGAATCCTAACATTTTTTTAGATCATAAATTTCAAATATATTTGTGCACAAGTATGTCATCGTCCAAAACGACGTCCACCTCCGAATGTTGAGAGTATGCCGGTTTGCCCGGCTAGATCGACCTGGGAGATGTGCAAAGCACAGAGCTTTGCATAGTTCTGCGCAAATATCGGGCCCAGGATTTCTAGGGACAGGGCATGGATAATGCTTTACCCTTCAGGACCAAACCCGCTACACCACTATTGTGTGCACTGACGAATCGGCATTAGTATTACTGAGAATTTATTTGAAGGGGTGTTACTTGATTTTAACCTGAATGGCAAAGCCTTATAAGAGGAGTATCGACTATGAGAATTTGCAGCCCTTGTTGGTCGTGGCAGAGCTGAGCACTAGCTTAGATATTAGAGCATAATAGGACTCTCCCCTGTAGTTTGTAGCCGCTACCCTCATGGGTGTGTGGGCGCTTTGAAAGACAAGATTAAAGAAAGCAATTAGCCAATTTCGAAGGGCGAAAATACACATATCTAGGAGTTCAGACACAAATTAAAACTATTAAAAGTGATAACTCCGTGAGTGCCTCAAGCCCTGGCGGCATTCTATTGTGCGTGGACAAAATTAACTAAACATCAATGAAGAGGAAAATATTCAGTTATGCCAAGACCACTCCCCCACCCACCCCACCATACTGATAACCAAAATAAAAATAAAAATGACCATTTGGCCTAACTGCCAAGAATAGGAGACCCAGTATCTTAAACAAAGAGAGGTTGACATAAAGATTTAGTTTTAGTCAAGCAAGAGTAATTTCTTTAGAAGGGTTGAATTGCTGGCTGCTGGGGAGTATTTAGTTGCCTTGCATCCTTTGTGTTCGGTTAATTTTGTCTACGCAGAATATCAAGTCATACAGTGCGAAAAAAACATGATTCACAAGGAAAATCTCAAACCCATCTGCTACACCACGCACTCCTTCTTCGTCCATTCTATCGGTTTAAGATAGATCTCTCATGTAAACCAACCTCCCCCTGGAAGACCAGCAAAATACTCCCAAACCACTCCTACTAGTACCCACTTCACCACCTGAAAATCGAGCTCTTCCGGAATGAGGGAAACCCGGGAAACTTATACTCCACTTCACAGCCCAAGGCAACCCTTGGCTTGTCTCCCTGCGAGCGGGGGATAGTACCATAACTAACGGGACCTCCTAGGGCTTTGTCTAAAGCATCCCCTAATTGCTTTGCAGACATCGTATTCCCATCGTCAATCGTATTCAACACGGTCTTTAGTAGCTCCCCTGTTGTGAGACAACTGTCCTCCCGAATATACACATTTCGGCAGTAGTACACAACAGCGATAATCACCAGTATCTGACTGGCCGCTATAGTGCCCGCAGCGATGACGACCCTATCCCATTTCACTTCTAGAGTTGTTTCCACACGTTGAGCCCAGGTGGGATTGTCATCCTTGTACATACCAGGGAATATCTGGTTTCCGTAGGCTATTGCGGTGATGGGGAGGCGCGCTATTAGGGTGGCGATGTAAAGGTTGTAATACTCTTTTTGGGCGGCGGAGCCTCCTGTGCCATTTTGGTAAAAGTTCAGTGCCTGCACGCCGATGGAGGGGCTTGATTGGCGCTTGAGATCCGTGAACGACCGGTACACTACTGAGGAGGTCCCACCCACCAAGGGGCCACCACAGGAATTGCCCATGTGGCCCGTCGGTCCCAGTGCTCCGCCTAGTTCCACCCTCTCCACAATTGGTAAGAGAAAGAGTGTGGGAGAATTAAATAATGGTTCCGGATGGGGGTTCCCCCCCACCGTCTCAAAAAGTCTCGAGACGCATTCCCAGGCCGTTTCACGATGTACGACATCTAGAGAATAACACATTAGTTCTTGGGAGTATCGCTAAAACATTGAAGATGGGCTCCTCACATGTCACTGAGGATCCATTTTTCCCCCCGGCTAGTGGTGCTGCCCAAGTAACCTGTTTTTCACCATGGCGGAACCAGGCATTATTGCTGTCCAGTACTCTTAATACTTCAGCGATTTCCTCCCGGTTTTTCTCATCTTTCCAATCTGTTTCATAGAGTAGGTAAGCTTCACCACACCTTCCATCAGTGCCGAGTCACCCGGTTTGTATAATATACCCTTAGAAGTTTGGTTATCACTGCCATAATCTCTCCAGTACTTATAGCCGTCAAGGCGGAAGATGGTACATTTAGCAGAGGAGTGGATAACATGATCTGAAGGTTCTAAAAATCTCTCCACTCCTACTCGTTCCGATATGTGATATGCCAAGTCCACATTACCACCAGTTCCTTCGAGGCCCCAGATAAGCTCTATGAGGCGGTAGTAGTCCCATGGTTCTAGGATCCGCGGTCCACGAAAATCAGGTTCAACTCCCGGCCGATAATTAATTGTAGTTAATCCACCTCTAACCAAATCCAGGTATGATACTGCATGAAAGGTCAACCAAAGCTGCTATCAAAGGAGGTATTCTCGCAGAGAGTAGAATACTTACGAGGGCTTTTCTCGATCATCTCGAAATCTGTAGCATTCTTGGCAAGTAATATAGTCGAGTTCCAATCTGTAGTAAGTGTAGGAGCGTCCTCAACTGAGTCATCGACCAAGTTGTAAGTTAACCCAAAGATTGCGACACTGAATCTGCCAGTAATATTCACAAGGAGATATAACATGACAATGAAAGTCGTCGGGGACAATCTCCATTCTTGAACATGAGCAACAAGGAGTTTTGCCGAGCCGGTTGGGGATGCCATGGCAAACAACAATTCAATCTGTCTCGGCCGTTAAAATGTGGTCAGAGGTTTGGTTAGGATTGGATGGCGCATACATCTCGCATTTTATGCTTTCTCCTAGCAAGCAGACTCCATCTCAGCATTGACCCTAAATATCCTAAAAGAGATCCAAGGCCCAAGCTCGCGGAAGCACCGAGTAGAATTGTAATTGCATTGAACCCGCGCTGTTCTATTTGCGACAATTTCCCCATCCGTGAGAAGATCCGGAGGCCGATGATAAGAAGCGACAGGGAAAGAGCTGTTGTCATGCATCTCCACGAGAGAGAGGCCATGTTCGACCAGAACTGCTTCCGACTATCGAACGATATCGCCGACCCAGCCGACTTTTCCTGTTTTGGTATGAAAGGGCCGTCCGCATCATCGTATGGCGGGGGGTGGGAGTCCGAGGACGATGATGGCATTTCGAAGAAGCTTTATACGATCGAAAAAGATGTTGGGTCTGTCAAACTCCAAGGGATCTGGAGGGAGGGTTTTAAAGGTCCGGAATATGAGAGTTCCTAGCGTGATATACCACTGACGTCGTGCTATAAATATGAGCCCCTTCTGGCTTTGCCTAGGCGGCAAGCAAGCGGGGTACTGTACTGCCCCGCCAAACAAGTCCTAGTACAGTCCATGACAACGGCAACAAAGCCACACCTCCTCTTCCTTGATTTTGAGTTTTCCACTGCGTAAGTTTATATAAAAAATTAGTAGCCAAGTTATAAGCCTACTGTATGGTAAGACAGTCCCTACAGTAGTCTTGACGAAGCTGGGTGGGTGAAGAACAAGGGTGTTTGGTGTGCAAAAAAGGATTTGTCAAGGTTGGGGCTACAAAAAATCATTGGCGACTGATCCCTGTCGGTCGCCAGCATGGTTCAGTCGCAGCTGTTGTGCTCAGGCTGTCAAGGCTTGAGCCTGTGGTCCCTGCCCCTGACCGAGCAGGTGCCGTGGTAGAAGTGCACGTTTTTCACTATGCAAGTGTTGAACCCCAAACTACTTGCCTCCTCTGCTTTCCCAAACCAGTCGAGCCTATTTATCTAACACGACCAGGCGCCTTTCGGTATGTGCTGTAGGTACCGCTTCAGAAATGCCATGATATTCCTTCCAAATTGTTTACAAGCCGCTAAATTACAAATACCATTAAAATCTCCCCAAATCATGATCTGAAAGCGCTACCAAGCAACGATAGAGAAAAGATCGAATTATTGCGTGCCAAACACCCCCTTAATCTGATACCATGCAGAACCCTAAACAAGAGGCTACCAGAGTAGAAAACCCCACATTAAATCTGAGCATCAATAGGGTAGGAGCCTAGCAGCAAGGATAGGTGGGGATATATTTGGCTGGCTAACCTTGAATAATTGCTCTAAAACTTGTTGCTAGACCATGCATCATACCCTGCTGTACGAGACAAGAATTGTTACTTTAGCCTAAATCTCAATGTCGTTCCAGGGAATTCTGGGTTAAGAAAATACCTCAGTATCTGTGGGACACACGGCCCCAATTTCTTATATAAAGTACGGGGACAAAAGGGTTCGTCCGGCCCGGCAACGGCAACCCCACAACCACTTTAAATTTACTACCTATGCAACCACAACTACTTAGAATGAACTGGAAATTTAGATAGTCATCCATTAAATATAAGAAAAACCATATATGAAATTACAAAGCAAAAAAGTCAATACTTTGTATACCATCCCTTTGCATCCAACACAGCAGCCACTCTCCTAGGCATTGACTCCCATAGCCTTTCCAAGAATTCTCCTTCAATATCTTGAGTCCAAACCACATTAAGAGCTTCTTCTAGATGTCTTCTAATAGTATCTGGACCTCCCTTAGTCTTGTGAATGTTAGGAAAGCGCCGGTGCAACTTCTCCTTTACCCTTTTCCAACAGTGCTCAATTGGATTAAGGTCTGGGGAATTGGGTGGCCATTCCACAACCCGTAACTTTATATGGTTTTCTGCAAACCAAGCCATAGTATCTCTTACAGTATGTATCTTTGCACCATCCTGCTAAAATATAGGATCTCCAACTGTGTCCTCCACCTCCTGCCAGACATCAACTAAGCCATCCTCCAAAACTCCAATATATACAAATCTATCTACACTCCTGTTAAAAATAGGAATAAGAGGACCCTTATTTTTGCCCCAAATGCAAGCCCAGACCATCAGCTTTATCCCAGGCCCTTTTGTAACACCTTGAATACTGTCCTTGTGCCACTTTTCTTCAGGTGTTCTGAAGACCCAAATACTCTTAGGATCTTTGGACTTTTCAACTATGCATTCATCACTAAAGATGACCCCTTCAAAGTCTTCCTTTATCCAATTCTTATACTCCTTTGCCCAGGCTAACCTCTTAATAGCATGTTCATCCTTCAGAAATGCTCTCTTCCTAGTCTCTACTTCTTTATGTTGACTGATGCCAAAGCTCTCTTGATTGTCTTGACGGAGACATGTGGTACAGCCTCATTGCGCAATTCGGATAGGGGTATGTGGCTTCCCTTCTTGAACTCTCGGACTAGGTGGTGACAGGTTCTGGTATCGATAATTTTGGGTCTTCCAGTAAATAGGAGGTTTTTTGCAACACCTCTCTCTTGATACCTGTTGTGAAAACTTTGAACAGTACTCTTGAGACGATGTAAGAGTTGTCCTATTTCAGAAAAAGAAAGATTTTTTTCCTTTAGAGCAACAATTTGCCCCTTCTCAAAGTCTGTGAGGTAGCCTGACTTTTCTGGAGGCATGGTTGTTGAGAGGTGGTGATGGTGGAAATGGGGTTTTTTGAGGGGTTGCTCGGTAACCACCGATCAGCTGAACCCTTTTGTCCTAGTACTTTATATACTTGTAAAATATACTCATATAAATGGAAATACCATGGTATTTGTGGCATTCCAAGCAGGGCCTTAGCTCACTAAAGGATGCAGTAAGGTGCGGACCGGCCGCATTCGTTATATGATATAATGCAATTTTTGTCCCACTCTTGTAGCATTCTTGTCCATAAAAATGGAGGTAAATGGAAGCCTGTTTGACAGACACACCAAACCGGCATTTTTTTGTATTCGGTACGATTGCTTTATGGCACTTTTTCGCGAAACCAAACCAATGATCAACTTAGAGCAGTCTGGCAGCCAAAAAAGCCGTGGTTGCAACATTGATATCAATGCCACTCGGTCTGAATCTCCAATTTGTGCCCGAGCACAGGAAAATAGAAATATACTGTGTTGACTCCCACTTGTATTACTTGGTAAGAGGACGAGCTGACCAATTGTCAGTTTTTGCTCCGATTTCTTTAATACTGAATTACTCATATCTCGGCACAAATTTAACAGAGTATTACACATCAAAAAGGATTTTCTGCCTATCGGATCCCTACCGACACAATGGCAATATGGTGTGCACAAGCGAGCAGAGCCTCCCTACATGTACCACCCGTACTCGTCCCCGCGTCCAACATCCCACCCACCACTTATCATGCCGAACTCCAAACAACCCTCCAACGATTGGCGAGGAGGGTTGGCTTACCACATTATAACACCGTTAACTTAGGGTCAGTGCAGGGTAGGCACTGACTCCCCGCTAGAAGTGAGATAATGACAGTTTATCAAACCTCCCCGAACACAAACATATCCCCCGAGAAAATGAAAGTCCTTGCGTGGTACTTTACCTAAATCGCTAATGAACTTGAATATTGTAAGCACAGTCGCCGCAGTAGTCCCGACGAAACTGGATCGGCGACGAACAAGGGTGTCCGGCATGGAAAAAAAGGATTTTGTCAAGGTTAGGGCTACAAAAAATTACTAGCAACTAATCCCTGTTCGTCACCAGCAAGGTTCAGTCGCAACTGTCATACAGGTGTGCTCAAGGCTCTGTGGTCCCTGCCCCTGACCTAGCGGATGCGGTGGCGGAAGTGCATGTTTTTCCGCATGCAAGTGTTAAACCCCAAACCACTTGCCACCTCTGTTTTCCCAAACGAGTCGAGTCTATTTATCTAACACTCCCAGGCGCCTTTCGGCATGAACTGTACAGTGCCGCTTTGAAATACCAGGGTATTCCTTCCGAATTGCTTACAAGCCGCTAAAATAAAAATACCATTAAAATCTTCCCAAACCATGATCTGAAAGCGCTACCAAGCCAGCCCTAATGAGTATCTCACATCATGTTTCATGATAGAGAAAAGATCGAATTACTACGCGCCAAACACCCGTTAATCTGATATCATGCAGGACCCTAAACAAGAGGCTACGAGTGTAGAATTCCTCACATAAAATCTGAGCATCGAAAGGGTAGGAACCAAGTAACAAGGATAGGTAAGGATATATTTGGCTGGCTAACTTGGAATAATTGTTCTAAGATTTGTTGCTAGACCGTGTATCATACCCTGCTGTTCGAGACAAGAATCGTTACTTTAGCCTCAATCTCAATGTCGTTTCAGGGAATTCTGGGTTAAGGAAATCCCTCAGTATTTGTGCCACACGGGCCAACTTCTTATATATACACATGCAAAGTATGCACATATCAATGGAAATACCATGGTATTTGTGACATGCCAAGCAGGCCCTAGCTCACGGAAGGATGCAGTAAGGTGCGGGCCTGTCGCATTCGTTATATTATAATATAATGCAGTTTTTGTCCCACTTTGTCTCATTCTTGTCCATAAAAATAAAAGTAAATGGAGGCCTGTTTGGCAGACACACCAAATCGGCATTTTTTTTTATATTGAGCCCCATTGTTTTATGGCACCTTTTCGAGAAACCAGCTGAGGGTTGCGGGGTAAAAAGGGAAATTCAAGAAAAAGTACACCTGATATAGTGCGAGAACGGATGGGTTTGGACAGGTCTACAGGTTTTGTTTGCAACAGTATAGCTTACCCCAGGCCAGGCTAAATCAAGTAAAAAAATCTAGAAATATACGCAAACTAGGACAGCTATTTTTTTCCCTCAATTGGTGCTAGGAAGCAGAAGGAATGCTATCTGTTGTACTAGTAAATTGAACCTGGGGGGTACTCTTCGGTTCTTGCAAGATAGGCGATAGTACTGTACCAGGTAGACTTTTTGAGGATAAAAGCTGTCACATAATTTATGAAAGCGAATATTTAGGTCACCTAATTAGACCTAAAATCTAGTAAATTTTTTCTCTCATTATGTGAACCCTGAAATAATGTGAAAATATTGTTAAACACTATTATTATTAAATTTCTGAAAAACAGCATTTTTTATATTGCGACCTGCCAAACAGGGCTTAAGCACTGCAAATCAAGCGCGCTATTTGAGTTTCACCAGCCCGAGGCTTCGTAACCCTTGCAAAATAAAATATTTATATTTACCTGACAAGGTTACTATACCCCCGCTTGCTAGTAGCCTAGGCGAGGCCAGTGGCTTGTATTTATTAATAATAGCACGTCCAAACATATGATATCACCGTAGGAATTCTCATACTCTAGATCTCCAAAGCCCTCCTTCTTGATTCCTTGGACTCAAATTCAACAATTTCTTCAATCGCATAAGCCCTCCTTTCGATAATGTCATCACCCCGCCCCAACTCCCAGAACCCCCCGCCCCATAGTGGTGCGGGCGACACGTTGGGATCGGTACCGGGAGAGTCGCCCAGTCCGCCGATATTACTCGCAAGTCGGCAGCAGCTCAGGCGCAACCTAATCTCCCTCTCAACGAGATGCTTGACAAACGCTCTTTCCCTATCACTTCTTATTATAGGTCTCCGGGTCTTCTCACAGATGGGAAAATTGTCCCACATGGAGCAGCGGGGATTCAATTCAATTACAATTCTACTCGGTGCCTTAGCGAGTTTGGGCCTTGGATCTATGTTGGGACATTTAGGGTCGATGTTGAGATGGCGTCTCCTTGCTAGGAAAAAGTATAAAATGCAAGACGTATGCGATGCCCGTTCCTCACCAAAGCTCCGGCCAATCCTAATGGACAAGATGTAGATTGAATTACTGCTTGACATGCAATCTCTCGCTGGCTCAGCAAAACTTCTTGTTGCACATTTTCGGGAATGGAGATTGTCCCTGACCACCTTCATTGTTATGTTGTATCTCTTCCTTAATATTACTGGAAGATTTAGTGTAGCCATATTTGGGTTAACTTACAACCTGGTAGATGATGCTGTTACGGAGTATCCTACACTTACCACATATTGGAACTCCAGTGTATTGGTTACTAAGAACGCTACGGATCTCGAGATGGTTGAGATGAGCACCGGTAAGAATTCTACTTCCCGCAAGATAACCTCCTTTTGTCAGTAACCCCGGTTGACCCTTCATGCAGAATCATACTTAGATTTAGTTCGAGCTGGATTGACTACACTAAGTTCTGGACCAGATATCAGATTTAATATTAGTGAACCAACGACTTTGTCCGCAAACACACATCTCGGGCTCGAAGTTCTTCATAGTAACTATAAAGAAACTGACGGTAATGTGACCTTCGAATATTATCTACCGGATTTCACGGGAGAGGAGGAGTCCCGAGAGAGGTCTCGCCATGCGGTCCACACCTCGGCTAGCTGTGCTATGTTGCGTCTTGAAGACGATAAGTACTGGAGAGACTATACCAGTGAGAACCAAACCTCTAAGGGTATGTTATACAAATCCCATGGCTAAATACTAATAGAAGGTGTTAAGAGGTTTACACTGATCATAGAAATAGATTGGAGAGATGAGAGAAACGGGGAGACAATCGCTGAGGTATTAAGGGCACTGAACGGCAGGGGCGCCTGGCCCCAAGATGGTGCAAAACAGGTTACTTGGGCAGCACCACTAGTCGGGGGGGCAAATGGATTCTCAGTGACTTGTGAGGAGTCAATCGTCAACGTTTTGGGGATACTTCCAAGAACTAATGCGTTATTCTCTAGATGTGGTATATGACAAAACAGCCTGGGAGTGCATCTCAACCCTTTTTGAGACGCTGGATGGAAGCCCCCACCCAAAACCATTATTTGATCCCCCAACACTTTTTCTCCTACCAATCGCGGAGAGAGTGAAGCGGGGCGGTGAAGAGACACCACTGGAGCACTTGGACAATTCTTGTGGTGGCTCCTCGATAGTGTGCCAATCGTTCATGGACCCTTTCAACCAATCAAGCCCCTCCGTCGGGGTACAAACACTCAATTTTTACAAAAATGGCACAGGAGGCTCCGCCATCCAAAAGCAATATTACAACATTTACGTTGCTACCCTGGTAGCTCGCCATCCCATTGCCGCAATAGCCTACGGAAATGAGGTATTACCACGTACGCCGAACGATTACGGGATTCAACATGTTGAAACAATGCTGGAGGTGAAATGGGATAAGGTTGGCATCACGGCAGGCATCATAGTAGCCGGCCAGATACTTGTAATTGCCAGTGTTCTATATTACTGTCGAAATGTGTATGTTCCGGATGATAGCTATCTAGCAACAGCGGATCTGCTGAAGGCGGTGTTGAACGAGATTGAAGATGAGAATACGAGGACGGTGGGACAATTGGGGGCTGCCCCGGAGGGTCCCATTAGTTATGGTACCATCCCGGGCCAGCAGGGAGACCAGCCAAGGGTGACTTTCGGATGTAAGGTGGATAATAACTTTCCCGGATTCCCCCCATTCCGAAAGCGCTCTGTTTTCCGGAGGTGAGGTGGGCGGCAGTAGTAGTTTTTTAGGGGGCTTTACTCCTCCAGTCCTCTAGATAGAGTTTAGTTTATATGGAAGACTATCTTAGGTTGACAGGGTGGAAGGAATCAGTGATGTAACAGATGCGTTTGGGGTTTTCTTTGCGGATCATGTTTTCACACGGTATGGCTTGACGAGATGTAGTCGGAGCCTAAGGTATTTATAGATTTATTACGGTCAATAGCTTCACTTCGTGTCTACAGGCCCACATACGTGTATATATCTCCCTTTTGAAATTGGCCAATTCAACTCTTCAATCACCTTGTCTTTCAAAGCACCCACGCTTTCGTGAGGATAACGACTACGAAGCGCAGCCAAGAACCCTATTGAGCTCTGATATCTATGCAATGCTTGGGTCCGCAACTAACAGGGGTAGGAATTTACAGAGTTGAGGCTCTTGGTCTAAGCTTTTGCTATTAAGGTTGAGGGGATGTCTGGCACATGTGATTCGATGTAAAACCAAGATTTGGTAATTTCCATATGCACCATAGTACAAAACTGTAGCAAGAGGAAAATCATTATGCTATACGAACTGAGATATCATAATTGAGAATCCAGTCAGGATGTTGGAATCACCTCTCCCGGTAAAATCTCCTGTATTTGTCTCTTTATTCTTCTCAATTGAGGGCTAAAAGAGAACCTTTTCTCTTGATTCTCACTCGTTAATCCAAAGAGGGAATTTAGGCGTCCTGCCACCATCCCCAATTATCCCAGTTTTGGCCCTATCAATCCACACTCTTCCAACTGGCACCCCAAGACGCAGGGATCCATCCTAATATCCCACTTTCTAGCAAATACAGCCTCTACCATTGAAGCCCTCCTGAGCAACACCTTATTTGTGAGCATATTCATTGGTAATTTATCGTTTGAAACCTTTTGGGGATTCCAAGCTTCTAATAAACCAAACAAATGAGAGAGTGATGTGACTAAGAGGGCGAATTTTTGATCCGTCATATGATATCACTCGGTCGATTTAGATCACACTCGGGGATCCGCAGTGAACCCTAACAGCATCCCGTATTACTATCATCGATTACAACAGAACAAGAACAACTGCCAATATATACAATTTTAGTCCAGTGCAACCTCCAAGATTTCACAAGTCCCACACTCCTTACTTTCTCCTACAGGTCCGCACCCCGGATATTCTGGCACATCCATTCCCCTGACAGTGGTAGCTCTCATAACAATACTCTACCAATACTGATACCAACCACTTCCACTGACATGGAAACTACAGTGTGCTCCGGACAAGATGGCTATGTTGCCTCTTTTGTGGACAAAAGATCATGACATAATTGTTATTCTCACTTCCATAAAGGATCAATTGGGTGAGCGAGAAGAATAGATTCATATCCAAAGAGTGAAAGAAAACCGATGGCATGAACGAGAGTCATACTGAAAAGAAACATAAGCTATTGAGTCTTTTGTAGAGAGAGAGCCAGCGGGATCAAAGAGATAGGAAAGGAAAAAGATAAAAATAAATGTAGGAAATCAACCACTGTCTCACATGTCTAACAACACGGAAACTAATGTCATGTCATTGTCGCTAGCCAGTGCTAGTCCATTCAATCTCCAACATTCCATGTTTCCAGTATGTAAGTCAAACGCAAAAGGAGCATTCCAAACACGCGATGGCACCAGTGAGGGCGCGAAACACTAAGTCCGGCTATAGTAGGTTTCAACAAGGCTGCTGTTGAAGTTCGAGTTTCAACCTGCAACTGTTGAACCTCAAACTACCCGCCACATCTACTTTCCTAGATCTGCTGGTGGTATTTATCTAGCATCTCCGGAGCATTTTCGGCATGTCCTGTACCACTTTGGAAATATCATGGTATTTCTGAAATACATGTGCCCCGAAGTCGTATACCCCGAATTTTTATACTTTATCGTTTTCTCTCTAAGGCAACCTTATAAGATCAGAATACCCTAGGGAGTGCTCAGGACGCGGTTATTTGAAATAGCGGTGATTTGAAATCATGATTTGAAACCACGATTTCCAGGTATGATAAGTTACCCTTCTGCTGGATGTGACTTCAATCTTCAATTTTCCAAATCACAATTCGGGGTTCACTCTATAAGGCCTCAAGACTCACGAGCATTTGGCAACAGAACTCTCAGAGGCACAAAACCAGTATCCCGTAGCCCCGAATATTCACACATATGTGGTGGATGCCGTCTAGGGATAGCATCATGTAGAGCCCCTTGGTGGACGCAACGGGAGATGCAATGGGGGACTCCTTGGCATTCAATTCTGTTGAACCACGCTGGGCCCTGACCTAATTTTGCCGAGGTCCACCGTTGCGTCCCGTTTGGTGCTGCGTCCTGAGAGTATACGCTATACTATAAAATTCTCCCAAATCATGATTTAAAAACACTACCAAGCCAATCCCTATGAGTATCACACATCATGATTCAAGATACAAAATCAAAAAAATCAAAAATAAGAGTGCCCAACACCTCCAGAATCTAATACTCCGCAGAACCCTAAACAATTTACATGGGTAGAATTCCCCGCACTACACCCAAACATCACAAGAGTAGAAACCTATTAACCGGAGTAAGTAGGGATATATAATATTCGGCTAGCTAACCTTAAATAACTACTCCATAATATCTCACTCGACCTGAGCATTGCCCTATTTCCTCACAAATATCCCATGAGAAATATTCCATAAAAATGGAAATAATACCATAGTGTCCATAGCATACCGAACAGGGCCTTAGCCAATCAAAAGATACCGCAAGGTGTGGGTAGACCACACTTGTTATATGGTTCCGGACGTCTGTACCGTGCACCAAATAATTTCCCACGGGGGACGCCCCGGCATTCAGAAAGCGTAGATAAGTTTCAATTCCCCAACACCACATAGTTATCTTTGATATGTTCTGTTGCTTGGAAATTACCGTAAAAACTATAACCTTGTCAAGAATCGAACATAGATACCTAATTTTTTGAATTATTTGGTGCACTGTGTAGACGTCCGGAACCATATAATGCGCTCTTTCTCTCTTTTATGGCATTCTTTTCCCTGTTTTGCAGCCACATTAAACCGGTATTTTTTTACATCCGGTCCCATCTTTTATGGCATTTTATTTGTGAGACCAGTAGAGTCCTCAGGGTGAAAAGGGAAACGCGAAGGAAAGGACGATCTGCTATCGTGGGAGAACGGATTGGTGTTAGCCAAGTCCGCAGTGTTTGCAACAGAATAGACTGTCAAAGGATGGGCGAAATCGAGGAATAATAAAAACCTAGAAACCTGTGCAGCCCAAGGCGGATCAAAAGTAGTAGTTTAATTTTTTAATGGGGGTAGAAAGCAGGAGGAATGCTACCTGTTGCATCGGTGGGTTGAACCTGTGGACACTCTTCTGTTCTTGCACCATCACAGTGTGCCCAGCTGCCCTTTTAGGGATCGTGAGAGACAAAAGCTGTCAAATATGAAAGTCAGAATTTAGGTCACCTAGCCCAGACCTAATATTCAGTAAAATTTTCTCTCATTTCCCAAACCCCTATACAATGTGAAAACGTTGCCAAGAGCTATTATTTCTGAAAAAATGGCATTTTTTTTATATTATGGTGTTCTGGCGAATAGGGCTTGAGCATTTTAAACCAAGCGCGCTCTCTGAATTTTGCGGGTCTTTGGGTTTCATCACCCTTGCTCCGGAAAATAAAATATACATATCCGACAAGGCTACTATGCTGTCCCGCCTGCTATGATACCAGCCTAGGGGAAGCCGGTGGCTCGTATTTATATTGCCAGGTTCGAATACATCACCCTAAGGATTCTCAAACTCCGGATCTCCAAAATCCGCCTTCCCAAACCCTTGACTTGCAGACTCAATACCTCCTTCAATCATCTAAGCCCCCCTCTTCAAAATGTTACGATTGCGCCGCGACTCCCACAAGGCCCCACCATCCGATGATGCCGATGACCCATTGACATCAAAACCGGAAACGTTGCCCGGACCACCGATATCCTTTGATAGTCGGCGGCAGTTCCGGCGAAACGTGATTTCTCTCTCAAAAAGATGCCTCATAACGTCCCTTTCCCTCTCACTTCTTGTTTTGGGTCTTCGAATTTTCTCACAGAGGGGAGAATTATCGCATCCTGAACAGCGTGGGTTCAATGCAATCACAATTCTACTCGGCGCTTTCACGAGTTTGGGCCTCGGATCTATGTTAGGACATTTAGGGTCAATGCTGAGATGGCGTCTGCTTGCTAGGAAAAAGCATAAAATGCAAGATGTATTGGAAGCCAAATTTCTGACCGAAGTTCTAACTAATTCTAATGGACGGGATATAGGTAGAATTTCTGCTTGCTATGCAGTCTCCCAGCGGCTCAGCAGCGCTCCTTTTTTCACATTTGAGGGAATGGAGATTGTCCCTTACAACTTTCATTGTCATGTTATATCTCCTCGTGAACATTACTGGAAGATTTAGTGTTGCCATCTTCGGGTTAACTTATAACTTGGCGGATGACTCTGTTCGAGGGACCCCTAACCTTGTGACGAATTGGACCTCCAGTGTATTGGTTGCTAAGAACGCTACGGATTTCGAGATGGTCGAGCAGAGCCATAGTAAGGATCCTACCCCCCCCCCCCCTCCCCAGAATACCTCCTTTTCACAGCAACTTTGGTTGACCCTTCATGCAGTATCATACTTAGATTTAGTTCGGGGTGGATTAGCTACACTTGGTCATCTACCAGACATTCAGTTTGATATTAGGGTGCCCCAGAACTTGACCGCAGAGACACTTCACAGCCTCCGAATCAATTCCTCATCCCCCATAATAACTGGTGGTAATGTGGGCCTCACGTATGGCATACGAAATTTCGCAGGAAGGGTGAGAGCCTCAACGCAGTCAGCCCATGCTGTCCACTCCTCTGCTAGCTGTGCCATGTTCCGTCTTGACGGAGACAAGTACTGGAAAGACTATGGCAGTGATAACCAAACCTTTAAGGGTATGTTATATGAACCACATGGGCGGGCACCGACGGTAGGTGCTACGAATCTCACACTAATCTTAGAAACAGATTGGACAGATGAGAGAAATGGGGAGACAATCGCGGAAGTATTAAGGGTACTGGACCGCGATAATGCCTGGCCCCGGCAAGGTGCCCAACGGGTTACATGGGCAGTACCACTATTCAAGGAGTCAAATGGATCCTCAGTGACATGTGAGGAATCGATCATCCACGTTTTAGCGACACTCTCAAGAACTAATGTGTTATTCTGTAGATGTGGTATATCACCAAACGGCCTGGGAATGCACATCAAGCCTTTTTGAGACTCTGCGGGGAGACCCGCATCCAAATCCACTATTTGATTCCGCCACACTTTTTGTCTTACCAATTGTGGAGGGGGCGGAACGAAGTAGAGCACCGGAGCTGATGGGGCACTTGGACAACCATTGTGGCGACCCCTCGGTGGACTGGACCATCCCAATCGGGTACCGGTCATTCGCGGATCTTAAAAGCCGATCAAGCCCCTCCTTCGGGGTGCAAACCCTCAATTTTTACCAAAATGGCACACGAGGCTCAGCCATCCAAAAGAACTATTACAACCTTTATATCGCCAGCCTAGTAGCACGCCTTCCCATCGCCGCAATAGCCCATGGAAATGAGGTGCTCCAGCGCAAGAAGAAGAATCCTAAATCCAACCCGTCCCGGAGGGTCAAAACAACACTAGAGGTGAGATGGGACAGGGTTAGCATCACCGCGGGGGCAATAGTCTCAGGTCAGATACTTGTGATTACCGCTGTTCTGTATTACTGCCGGAATGTATATGTCCCGGAGGACAGTTATCTAACTATAGCGGAGCTACTAAAGACCGTGTTTGATAGGATTGACGGCGGGAGTACCATGACTGCGAAGGAATTGGGGGATGCCTTGGACAAGTCTCTGGAGGGTCCCGTTAGCTATGGCACAATCCCAGGCTTGGAGGGAGATCAGCCAAGGGTGGCTTTCGGATGTAAGGTGGATAATAACTTTCCCGGATTTCCCCTATTCCGAAAGCGGTCGGCTTCCCGGCGGTAGAGCGGGCGGTAATGGTAATTATTCAGGGGTTTTTCTCGCACCGGTCCTCTAGATGGAGTTTTTTTGGTACACATGGCAGGCTATCTTACCTTGAGAGGATGGGCAAAAAAGGAATCAGTGGTGTGGCAGATGGGTTTGAGATTTTCCTTGTGGATCATGTTTTCACGCGGTATTACTTAACTGAATATCGCGGGGCCCTAAGGCACCAGTAAAGTTATTGTTTTTTAATACTTTCTTTGTGTCCGACGGGCTAGACATGCGCACTCATCTCCCGTTGAAATTATCTAATTCCTTTCTTCAATATTCTCACGTTTCAAAGCCCCCACGCCCCCACGCTGAGAATTGTTGAAACCTGTGACTGGAGCGGTTGATTCATCTATTGTTTCTCTACTGTCCTGCATTAGTTCTTGTTTTGTTTTGTTTCGCTAAAAACGTCCGACAAACTCTTGTTACAGACTAAACGAGTATGTATCGTGTGGAGGAAAAGTTTTCTAGTCGTTTCCTTCTCGCATTGTTCGCATGGGATAAAAGCTAGATCTTTTTCCTATTCTTTTACCCGTTCATCAGTCTTTTCGTCGTTCTCGTCTTTACATTCTTTGTTCCTTCTCTATAGTCAATATATCTACATTCGCTCCCTCATAACAAATCAATAAGAATGACTCCGAAATAAAGCCGAAAAGGATGTTGCGCTTCGGGCTACCGTAAAAACTCGAATAATCGAACCGTGTGCTATGAAGTCCAGAATTTCCTTCTCTGGAACGGCGGCAAAAAACACAGCAAAAGCACAGCCCCTTTCCCCCTTCCGAGGCAGAAAAAAAAAACTTCTTGATTTTACTAAGAGAGGATATTCCAACGACATGGCACACGGTTCAATTATTCAAGTTCCTACGGTATATATGCCGTCCCCAACAAGGGCAGGTAATTCACGTGGTTCAGGCTCTCAGTCTAAACTTCGATGTTACAGGTGTTTGGCACATACGCGGTCCGATCTGAAACCATGATTTGGCAATCTCAACATGCACTGTGATACAAAACTGCAACAAGATGAAAATCGTAATGCGATATGAACTGAAATATCATAATTGAGAATTAACCTAGGGTGTTGGAATTGCCTCTCCTGGTATTTGTCCCCTCATTCATCTAAGCTGAAGGCTACAAGAGAATCAATTTATTAGATTCTCACTCCTTAATCCAAAGAGGGAGTTTTAGACGCCCTGGCGTCATCCCCAATTATTCTAGAGTAGCAGCCTATTTGTGAGACAAGAGACTAGAAATTTACTACTTGAAGTCATTTGGGGATTCCAAGCTTCGAATGAACCAAACGAGTGATAGGGTGAGGTTTGACCAAGATCCTTTTTTTTGCGCCGTCACAAAATCGCACTCGACAGATTGGGATTCTTCCAAAATGGAGTGCTCCCTCTGAACGGGGGTTATAGTTTGCTTATCGTTTTGAGAGGCTTTCGGTATAGTCTAGCGCACGACATTATAAGCTGTTTATCAAGTGTTCGCTCCAGGGGCCGGCTGGCGGGCTGGCGTCTTGCGTCTGAAAAGACTACCCTTAGGCTCGCAGCTTCCATGATTAAATATTTCGGAGTCCGAAAGATTGGCGGGCTTGAGGGGAAGCGAATCGTGAAAGACAGAAATTGAGGTACTACCGAGAGAGTTGGCTAATGAATAGTTAATTCACAGAGAGGGCGCTGCTATGAAGCACCAAGGTTTTATCTCATTTCTTAATCAGTAGTGAGCGGGGGAGTATTCAGTCCGAGTCTTTCACCAGTCCCGATTGCAACTCAGCAGCAAGCGATGGGAAAAGCACACAAATAAGCACACACGGATGCGATTGAAACTAGTAATACATAAACCACCCCCCGGGAATCACCGACGAGCCCATTCCGAAGACTACTTCAATTTCCAGCCACAGGAGATTGTGCCTCTTCAATCTCGACAACCTCCTCCTCTTCCTCCGTATCGAACTCATGCGCCTCTTGAACCGCGACAACATGTATCCCTCCAATCCCAGCCAAATCCCCGGCCTCGGCCTCGATAGTTCCCAAACGCAATTTCTCCTCCATCGCCCCGAAATCCTCCATCAGGTTCTCATGAGCGACAACAATTGCGTTAGCCATCAACTGAAGGAGGTGAGCGTCCTCGCTCTCGCCGATGGTGTTCTCGGAGAAATAGTTGCACGAAGAGACGAAGGTGTTGTATCTCTCGTTTCTGGCCCACCAGAGATCAAGGTAGGTTTCGTACATGGAGGCGGTAGCGGTTGGAAAGTCCCAGGCGGGCTTTGGGGTTTCGCTAGAGGGGGCGAAGAAGTGAGAGGTCGGCGGATCGGGGGCCTGAGTGGAGGAGGAGAGGTTGTCTGACATTTTTTTTAGATAGAGTCCGCGGGACCGGTTCGCTGCAGAGAAGGAAGTTGTAAAATGGCTAGATGGGGGTGTAGTGGAGAAGGTGTGGAGGACGACAGCGTGTTGCTGCTTTATGTTGGCCGGGAGGGGGTAAGAGGAACCCGCCTCCGGGGAAGAAACTGGCCCAGGGTCAGAGAGATATGGGGAAGAGCCCGCAGCCCTTTGACCAGGCTTAACCTGCAATTCCCTGGCAGTCCAGATAACCCCTCCTTCAAGGAACGCCAAGTCCGATGTCAAAAACTACAGGAAATTAAGAGAAGATGAAAGTATTCATAAAGATCTTAAGACCAAGATGACAGTGAAGATTATACTTGTTCAAGAACATTCTATTTCATTCCGGAAGAACTTCCTGAAGACCCCATACATCTCAGTAGGGCTATTAGTATTCAACACATCTCGGCGCCCCTAGGGACCACAGCGGTAGTCCACCCAACGAAAGGACGTCACTAAATCTCACTCGACGGGTTCGCCTTCCACCAAGGTTCAGAGCGAAATATCTTTTTATCAAGCTTAATAATATAAGAGACTGCGGTGGAGACCGTGTTAGTAGCCTAGGAGTAGAATGCAAGCTCTCACAAAGAACTGCCGCTTTACCGTCCGAAAACCCCGTCCCACCAACCCCCCGAATGCACAGAGCCATTTGTTCCGGCGAAATGGCAACGAAAAGCACCCATTCTCCTCCCCTGAAAATAATAAACCCAATTGTACACCACACTCCGCCTGTCGCCCCAAAAGGCTCCCCCCAGCTATCGAAAGGAGGGGGGTTTTCTATCTCGAGTATTCGGGTAGATTTTTCGCGATAATAGAAACCAGGTTTTCCCGCTATATCTAGCTTAACCCAGCAGTAAGCGTCTTCAGCTAGAGTCGGGAAACTCACATAGTTGGGGGATCGCTGCTTTGCCATACTAATACCGTAAGAACTCGAAAAATTGGACCCGAGGCTAGGACGCTAGAGTTGCCTTTGCTTTTAAGGTCTGACTCTTTTTTTCTTTTTATTTCGTCTCAAGGTCGGTGCGAGGGGGCCAGTTTTTGCTGTGCGCTCGCCTCCCTATCCAAGAGAGGGAATTTCGGACGTCTTAGCCTCGGGTCCAATTATTCGAGTTCTTTTGGTATTGCCATTGCGAAACCGGTCCCTCCCCGCGTCGACAAAATCCAATCCCCCCTTTTTAATCTCACTTACGGCATACCAAGCACCGGACAGTATTCAACGGGGTCATTAGATCCCACCGACACCGCCGCCCCGCAGTTGCGGACATGCATTGCGACAGTTCGAAAAGCGCTGACGATTCTAGAATATATATTCGCTTTGTTACCGGCATTTGTCCCTACTCACCTACTTTGATAGCCAAACATATCTCTCCCCCGCCCCCCTAGTTCTATCATTCTCTGTTAACTTAGATAAGAGTGATTTTTCTCAGGTCACCCGAGCTTCCTCTCTAGCCAACGCGCTGTTTTCTTCCGCTAGCATTCTCCCCCGCCCGTCAAAATGGGAAACTTAGTCATCAAAAGACAAACCGCCCTCACCAGGATAGCCCAAGTTGCGGCTCTCCAGATGCCTGCACCAAGATTGATTAGTCAAACAAAACCAATTCCCCTGCATTTTTTCTAGGATTTATTATTATTATGGTTAGACTTAATAAATTAGGAGGTCGCGTGGGGTTGTGAGGTAACACCACTATCATAGAATATCCCAGAACTAGAACCCACGGAGCTAGAGCGAAATTCTCAACAAAGGCCTGTCCGCACGTAAGAGCTATGCAGGAGCCACAGGGTGGGTGGCCATCTCGGGTTGCTGCGTGATCAATTTTAACTCCCGGCGGTGCCTTGCAGCAGGAACGGACCGCAACTAATCACAACCCTGGGCTTTCAGTCTCCAAGCCTTTCAAAGGGGACTAAATTTTATGCATCCTGTAGCATCCCGAGAGCACAACTTTCCAAAGCACAACCCCGTATTATACCCCTCCCCTTTCCAACCTGAAGAGGCAGACAAAAATGGGAAACCTCCTTAGATGTTCCGTTCCCTCCCTCGCTTTTTCTCCTCGCCTCTGCACCATCTTCAGCCTCATACTAGTAGGATCAACGTTCCCGGCCCCGAGAGAAACAGCAAAATTTTTATGCTGCTCACCTTACCCACGGCGGATAAACTCTCGCCGCGGCTCGGAGACAAAACAAATCCGATGCGAAAATCAACCGCAGATCCCACCCCAAGTTATTCCCAGAACTAGCGTGACCCAAAGGCAGAAAATTAAAAACCTATCATCGATTCATCCCATCCGGCCATGAGCCAAGCAAACCACCGTAAATTTAAAATAGCCAAAGGGCATCAATAGTCACCACTCCCTGCCCATGCTACACAAAACCGCCTTGTCCAAGTGCTGCCTGCACCCCATTCCGTGGCAGTACTACTACTACTACTCGTATCCTACCCTACACGGACTCAAGTGCATCCCCGCGCCCCCGCTGGTCCCAAGGTCACGTCATGGGCCATTTTTTTTCCATTTATTTCTTCTAATGACTTTCCTTGCCTCGGCATCCATTCATCCGGTGTCTCATGCCAACTCCCGTTCACTTCACAAGCTGAGATCGGGAGTGCAGTACCATTGCGGTTGCAGAATGGGTTATATTAAATTTTTCGAGCTGAATCGATGTGCCCGTGAGCAGACGGTAGTGAAGTGCGGGGTAACATTGCCTCGCAGGGTGCTATGCTATACTATAGTAGCGGGAGTTGGAGAAATGCGGAGGTGGTTGCTTAAAGAGTCCTCACGATAAAAAGAACGGCAGTATCGTATTGGGCGGGGGTGGCCAAGAACCGGCCCGGCCCGATACTCAGTATTCTTTCTCAAACACTCAGGCAGGAGCAAGCTGGAATCTCCCCTTGGGCAGGTGGGGTATCCGTGTCTGGTGGGACGAGCCGAGACCCCAGCTCTGATTCTGAAAAAAATAATTAATCGATTTTCACCGGGGATCGGAGAAATTCTGCGGACAAAAAAATTGGTACTATAGGAATCCTGACCAAAAGGCCGATGCCGCAATTTGTAGTTCTATTCTTAAATTATGGTTCATTGTTCTTGTTCACTATTTCTTACCTTTGGGCATTTTTTATTTTTATTTTTTTATCTTTATTTTTACCGAAATACACTTTTTCTCTTCTGTCGAGTAATTGTACCTGAATTACTGCACTTGTGGTTCTTGTTTGCAAAAAGATCTGCTGTTGGGGTTTAGCTTTGTCCTACCCGATGCCCTCACTCGCGTCAGGCGAAACAGCCAACCAGGAAGGTTAATCCTGTTTTAGAGTGCTGCTACCGGCAGTCTCCGTTGGTGATCGGTTGTCGATTATGCTGAGTCATGCTGTCGCTAAAAGCCCCAAAGTCATCAGCCGCCGGAAATGGTTAGCTGCTGACTAATATAGTCTTAGTCTACCTTTGTTGCGAATTTTTTTACTGTCTCTACTGTAGAGGGCAGTGCTTCTCCTAGCAAGAAGTCACAGGATATTTCAAAAGTCGCAGTGCCCGAAAGTACCAAAGGAGATGTTTTTGCACAGGACAAGAGTTATTTTGCCGGCTAACTAAAGTACCCTTATCCTGTGCGAAAACATCCCCCTTGATGATTGCCCCCCAGGGCCCATGCCAGTACGAGTACCGGCACTGCCGAGACTGGACAAGGAGCCGGAGTCGCAGGGATTATGTCAGCGGGGGATCGGCCAGCCGCTAAATCGCTCCGGCTTTGAGGGGGCGCCCGAATCCTAACCTGAAAGCTACGATAGCATCTGCTGATCGATCTTACTGTGCCCGGTAGCGAATTTCATCATCTCACCCAGGGGGCTCGCGCTGTGTCAAAGATTTCGATTGCCAAGACATTCACGCGAAAAAGGATATACGGTAGAAATCTTGTTATATTGCATAGTAGAGGATAGGGTAGTTGGAGAGGTGAGAGATCCATAAAAAAATTAAGGCAGAAAGAGAAACTAGTGAAAGAAGACAGAAAATAAATGAATATAAAGTCTCTCTAGATAAAAAGGATTTTGTTGGGAAAGATCCTTCACATAAGCGAATTGAACCCTAATCCCCTCTTCTTGAGTCCAGAGTCTTCCTGTTGGTGAATCGCCGTACTGTAGTATGTGCTCCAGTCGCTGCAAACGTCGTTCAGAGTAGAATTGTCCACGCCGGTAATATCGTTCTTGCGCTCGAGGAATTGAAGGGCGAAGCCTGCGCTTACGTGCCATGCCTGTTTTTTTTTAAACCAGAACAATTAACTCTGCTGTAGATTACTTCGGCGATAAGAGGGGAGGTGGGGGGCAACTTACGATGTGGCAATGGAGAAGCCAGATACCCGGGTTATCAGCCTCAAAAGCAATAACCATATAACCCCGAGCAGGCAACATCGCGACATCACGACGTGGGGGGTTGGACCACCGCGCGCCGAGCGCAGCTTCAGTAGCGTTAAAGGTGCCATTACCCTGGTACAAGATGTGGAAATCGTGGCCGTGAAGGTGGATCGGATGCGCGAAGCGAACGGCAATCTCCTCGATGACAAAGTAGTACCATTTATGGTCGGGCAATTCGATAATGTTGTACTCGGGCGGGTAGGTTCCGGTGGACTCGAGAAGTTGAAGGGTAGGGTGATTCCAGTCGACGTGGGTAGACACGTTGCCAAAGGTCCATCTGATGACCGGGGAAACGTTGACGCCCCAGAAGAGGTTCTGCGCGGTCGAGAGGTCGACTTGAGGAACCGCCTTGGGCACCACGGGCACGAGGCTGGAGATGGGCTCGTCGGCGCAGTTCTGCGGGATCGTTACGCCGGTGGTGGTTGGGTCGCCGCTGGTCGGACCCCCCGCGTACCGGACTATACCCTTGATATTCGTGGGGTTGTCGACTCCTGTGCTGCAGGGAGTCTGAACGGTTGCGCGGAGCCAGTAGTTTTTCAAATTTGCGGTAGAGTTGGTCTTTGCCTCGATAATGACATCATATCGCTGCCCGTCCCCGATCAAGATAGAGTCGACGGTGTAAGGGGTAATGGGGACGAAGTCTGCGGAGATAACCTTGAACTGATGATCGTCGAGTGAGAGACGGAATCCGGATTCGACACCGGTGTTAATAAACCTCATACGGTACTTCTTCCCGGGGATGAAGGTAGCGTTCCACCGGGATCCACCAGATCCGAACACGTTCTGTCCATGAATCAATCCATTCTGCGCCTGCGGGAGGCCGACCGTTTCCGCATAATGCCAGGTGGAGAATGCGGTTTTGTGATACCACTCTGTGACCATTACGGCGCCTAAATCTGTGTCGTAGTTTGCGCTGGCTGGTCCATTGATGATGATGGGGCCTAAAAGACCTTCGGCGTACTGGACAGCGTAGTGAGAGTGATACCATGATGTTCCGTACTGCGTCGCGCGCCAGGTATAGGTTAGAGTTTCCCCGGGGGCAAGGGGGCATTGTGTGACTCCGTTCACGCCATCGTGTTGGAAGGTATTCAACTGTCTGATTCCGTGCCAGTGAATAGACGTTCTGCGAACTGTTAGCTACTATAAAGCCCGTCACGCGAGAACTTTAGATTTAACTCACCCATTGTTAGCCAAACCATTGGTAACGTGAATCTTGACAATATCACCCCAGTCTAAAAGTGGACATTCGTTAGCATGATATTCTTGCCAGCCCGTATCAAAGTTCCTTACTTGCGGTGATCGGAGGTCCCGGATAAGAGCCGTTGAAAGTCAACATTGTTCGGGCGAAGCCGTCAGGTGCCAAAGTTACATTTTGAAGAGTCAGCCAGTACTGTGGTCAATGTTAGCGCAATCCCCAAGCAGCAGCCATCGAGGGCTCAAAGGAGCTATCTACCTCACGAGTGACTCCAGTATTGGGCCAGGTAGTGGAATAATCCGTGTTTATGTTGGTAGTGGCATCCCAACAATCTCTAGAAGTAGCAGAATGCGTACACCCGGGGGACTGCCTCCTGGCAATCTCAGAAGGAAGAGCTTGTGCCCCGAAGGCGAGCAATGCCGCGAGGCAAAGGGATCGAAGCATTGTATATAAGATTCCGGATGTTCAGTGCAGGAGAGGCGGACGGAGCTGCGGGTCGTTGCTCTGGAAGCTGCTGGAGTTCAAACTTCAAGGGAATTGGGTCGTCTTATATAGATTTCACTTTTCCTATCCAGCCATTGGCCCCCGGCGACGGTGATACATGTATTCTTAGTGAAAGGGACGGGTACGAGAGTAATCGAGTATGGCGACAGCACTTTGAGCCAATACCTCCAGCCCACTGGATATCTCACTTGAGCTCGGCTGTGGTGTTCTGGTGAGACATGAATCACCCAATGAGACGATAGGTTCTATGGGGCCAGAGTCGATTATTGCCTCGACTGGACCCCCGCCTTGTAACGTGTGAGGTCCTGGTTTTGAGAGCTGAGAATCACACCTCTCCCAATCACCCGCAGGCTAAACAGGCACAAATACTTGCCACACCCCGATACCGAATACAGATCACCAGCCCTTCTATCGTACATGACTTGGCGCGCAATGGGGGCTGAAGGTTTAGTAGAGCCTTATACTGTACTGTGCTTCAAACAAAGTCGATGTACCGATTCCATTACAATTGTAGAAGGTCCGTCCGAGCAAGTGATAGGGACCACCGTATCACAGTATTGCAAACTGCGCACTCCAGCGCCCTGAGAATTCCCCACCGGATTACAGTCCATAGAAACACGCCCCAACTCCAGATCGGTAAAAATCCCAAGAACACTTTCACATGCGATCGGTGCCCCTGGGGCCTAAGTTAAACGCAGAGGAGAAAGATGTGTCGAGCTCATACCGTAGAACCCTTACAAAAGAAGTCTAGAGTGGCGCGCTACCGGAATTGTATTGCCCCCACACCTCTTCCTCAAGAGATGCATGTCCGAAAAGCTTATTGTGTGTGACGGGTCCACTCATGAGTACTCGCGATGTGGTGACGTTTGTAAAACGGACTGCTATTGCATACGGCCAAAAGTTAGCCAGAGCCTCAGAATTTTGTTTTTTTTCCACTGGAGGGGGGGTGGTATGTAATGTCGGTCCGTTTTACAAACGTCACGACATTGCGAGTAATGCAGAGCAGAGGGGGGGGGGTCCGGCGCGGCTTTGCCGAGACTAAGTACGCAGGGTACAATACACTTCGTAGCTAGGGGGATGGGCCCCCCAGCCCCGGAAAATAATGATAATCAGGATAATAATCTAGTATTACTGTAGTATGCTATACTATCCCCATTGGGGTCAAGAAGCCATGTTCGCTAGTGCATTCTAGGCAATATCGCATTCCCCGGTTAGGCAACTCAGTTGCTTCTACGGGAAGATGGACACCCAAGCGACCTGAAAAGCTATTGAAGATAGAGTAATTACTGATTCGAGATGAATACTCAGGTCTCCGGAAAAAAATAAACATCAGCCTGTGATGCAGAAAGGAAAATTCCCACAATACACTCATATGACTTAGCCGCTAATTCATGACTTCTTGGCCTTTCCCGGTGAAACCTTTATGTCTCCAATAACTTATCCAACTTCCATCTTGTGGAGTAAGCGAGCCCTCTCAAATTAGCAGGATACCAGAATTAGAGCAAGATTCCTCCTGTTACTAGTATGATATCCACATAGGTGCGCGATAAGCGATATGCCTTGTGCCCCACCATATCCCCTGATGGGACAAATTTTCTCCTACGGGCCATATACAGTACGATCCCCAGTTTTCCACTGCTCACGCGATAGCTTTGACGAGAGTCCAAGTCCTAGCGATACTGCATCCAAGAACTAAACTGGTGTAAACACTTTCAATCGCCAGATTATTTGCCTTATGCAAGGTCCCAGACCGGAACTGCGTACTTTACACAGACAGCCTAAATTGCCCTGGGACTTCATGTAGCATCCTGCTTCACATTTCGTCCAATTTTGGATTAACTTAATCCCAACAGCCTCTATCCCCGAGACACATTGTAGTGCAGATGCTGGACAGAAGTGTGCATGAGTTAAAAATGGCCCTACACTGCCGGAGTGACGCAGACCTAGCCAATAAATTAATGTTCCATTTTCCCTACCATCCCTTCCCCTCTACTCGGGAGCCAAGCCAATCAAAACAAGTACCAGCATTCTCCCTCTAGTCGCTGACTCCAGACTTGCGTCTGAAACAATACATAAACCTCTCGCGAGCGCGACGCACAAATAACCGTGCGTCGTGATATGATCCCACGAACAAGGATATTATTTTCGAGGTCTAGCGCTACCTGCCTTCCTGCCTGTATTAATATACCGGCATACCGGGCCCTAACACTTAGCTAGAAGCTGTAAATGTATGTCAAGTCATATCGAACAGTTTTAACGACTCCACACAGAGTATATACATACCAGCGGGGGGGATTGAAATCATGTCTAGCACGAAATTCAATACTAATCCCATGAATTTGTCGCATAAGACTACGGTCGGGTTAGCGATTTCATCTGTCATATCCAACTTAGAGTTGGCGCTTGTTGTATAATATGGCAACCGGAGTCCTAGTTCCGATGGTGCCAGACCAACGAAATGCCGTACAGTGATCTTACTATTTTCCCGGGCGGAGGGCTTTCACCGGTCCTAGAGACCTCTCCAGGGCGGTAGGCCGCTTACATCCCCTTAGCCTATCAAAAATATCCCACCAGATACTATGCAATACCAGAGAAAAACAACAACTCTGGAGAGAGTGGTGCTTTTGCGGGAGCAAAGTTATTTCATAACTCCGAATTCTTTGAAGTGTTTTTCGGAAATGCTATTTCTATCTCACGCCTCCCCCAACCGTTCGCTACCCTAATTCAACCAATACCGGTAACTCGAATCCTTGTTCCACCTTGTGTATAACCTCATCTCGGGTAACGGGATGCGAAGAAAAAAAGCGGTGTCTCCTGGGTACGATACTTGGCCAGTTCTTATTATACCAACTGCCAATGCCATGACCAGAAGCCAGGACATAATAGAGAAGTCGATACCAAGGGCCGCTAAAAATCGCCTTTCTCGAGTTCATGGCCCCATTGATTAACTCTGATCTTCAGCCACTCATTCTTAGTGATAACGCGCTAATGTCACAATAACAATCCCAGATACTTCGGTACATGTACTCGTCTTTTCATAGTATACTTCCAAGAAGTTTTTTTTTACTCGTTCCCTCTTGGTTCCGTCAAATCCAGTAACTTAAAGTGTATCGTGAGGGGGGCGCACATTCCGGCCTCCCATAAACAAATTCGCCAATTTCGTGCGAAAGACGTTGAATTTAGCTTTGATCGCTTCGTCAATTTAAGGTTTGTTGGCGTCTTCACGTTTCCCTGGGTTTGGCGATAGGCATATTGATTATATTCTATACATTCGTTAAATAAAAAAACTAGCTCATAATGCACTCATCTTGGGATCGTTAGCGGTTGTGTGAAGGTCACTGCTGAATTCGTGTGATTTCTGTCATGAGGAATTATGCGTGTCAGTATCAGCGGTCGCGTCTGCTGTGCGGCGGTTCAGTTCTACGTGGATCCGGGCTTGGGGGTGTTGGTGTGCCATGATTTTCGTTGCATAGGGCTAGGCTATTTTTAAGATTATGATATGATACCCCCTTTGATTTCCCGTGACATCAAGCATGATGTGTGGCATCGCTAGAGGGTAGCCATACAGCCTTTTCCTTATTAGACTACCGTGCCGTCAAAACCCCCCGTGCACTATCCCTGTATGCAACAATACTCACACGGATGCTTAACATTCTTCACTTGCCTCATATAAATCGAGAATTTGGTTCCCAGCGGGCTCAGGTTATATCTACCTATCCTATCCACAGAGGACTAAGCTACTCCGTGATGTCTACGAGATTTTACGGTCCTATTATCACGCCCAGCTGATGTTAAGGTGATACACCCTGTTCCCCAGCACCAGTAATGCAATTTCAGGCAGAACCTGGGGTACTTAGGCAATCTCACCTCTCTCCGTACCTTGCATCTCCCTCACCATCTACTCATAGCCATCCTGGCTATCTTTTGACACATCCAAGTTCTGTGCCCCCACCCCGCCAGGCGCTGTATCACACAACTCCTTAGGCGGAATTCCCCAATCAACAATCTCGTACAGAGCCCCCGGGGATACACGTTCCAATTCGGCCTGCATATCGAGAGGAAGCGAAATGGCAAGGTTGAAAGAGGGATATCCCCAAAGGGCTTCTAGACGTTCAGTTTGGTGGCTTGAGAGAAACGGTTCGGTAGTGGATCCCCTGATCCGGTAATGGGAAGGCGGCATCTCGTATCTGGGAATGGGAGAAGGCTGATGTAAGTGCAGGGGTTCGACAAATTAACTCGAGTCCCAGGTAAAAAGGCGCAGGGTTCCGTCCCCTCACCATTATTTTAAGGTACCGAAAAACATCACACCGCACCATATTATACCAATACAGACCAATTTTGGGCCCGAATGGCACTGTGCTTGTACTGTACATAACCGAAGCCATCATCCGAACCCTGGATCAGCGGTACCACCTTTCCGCGAAGAGGTTGCAACACTTGACATGTGCTATCGTGCATGCTCACCCTGTTCTGCGTGGGTGCCAAGTGCTAAAATAAAAGTAACGGCTACTGCAATAGTAAAAATAATTAGTCCCCACCTGGACCCGGTCCCTGTAGAGTGCGTAGCCCTAAACTTTTCCATCTTAGGTTCGTAGGTGCGCCATGCTGTCCTGCATCTCCCAAAATTTGATGGAGGACTGTAAGGCAAATAATACTAACCGGGTTGCACTAGTACTTTAGTAATCTATGGTGCTAAAAAAAGATTCAGGTACAACTAATAAATAGCCCCCACCATGTTCTCCGTCGGAAGGCAGTGGTACAAGGGGAGTTTACATAGTTCATAAGGGCCTTGTCCAACCCGAGCATTTAGAGCCTGAAACCCGTAACAAGTTCATAGTAATCGACTATACCGCAAAAATCCGCGAAATCCGTATTCTGAGGGGGATTAGTGTTTTCCTGGCACAGTATAAGATCGGCCCTCGGGCTTGTTAGATTCCATTAATCGGCAATCGTAATTCCGTTAACCTGCTAGACTAAACCTATCCGGGGCTAACGGAGATAATGGATTTAGTGGGTCTTTACCGATGGAACCAACCATCTTAACCCCCGTCGAGACACGATTGCTGTATTCTCAGCTGGAGGGCAGAAATACGAACATATGAGACTGGGAACGGTTAGGACTCCGGTATTGGTAGAGAGTAGAGTGGAAGGAATCAGTTCAATGGGGCAATTTGTTTCCCTCTTTATTAAACCACCCGCAACATCATAGACAGGGAGAATAGCCCGCGACAGCGACCTAGATTATAACCACGTAAATACTCCATTAGCCCTTCGTTGTTGTTACCCTCTGCCTGTCCAGCAAGCCAAAACGAACCTAAGTTACCCCAAAGAACAGAGTTGGCCATCAACTCAAACATTCCAAACCCCCGTCCCGCTTTATCCGCCCACTCCATGACATCAAAGGGAAGGCATATCCGGAGAACCTTCTCCGGAAATCTCTATAACTCAGGAACAGATGGAATAACCCGCAGCACTCGTGAAACTTCCGCAATCAACGGGATGGCATGAACTACCCTCAGTAACTGCCCGAGGGGATTTAGCCAATCACTTGTTTTTTTTTGTTTTTCTCTTTCACATACGGTGACAATAGCCATTCGAGCAACTCTCGACCCCAAACTTTTTGGTACGTAGAAATGTGGCGATATAGCCTGTGGTAATTCGGAAAATTAGTTCTATACTCATTATAGCTGGGGAGTTATCTACCCAGTTATCAGACTTTGGGAGAGAGATATCTTAGCCACTCCAATACCCAGTATTAAGACATTCCACTTATCCCATAACCGGAGGGCTAACATCAGGCCAGAGCCTGCCCGATTTTGGTATCAGCGATTTGTGTGCCTGTTCGATATATATTCATCCTAGTATTGTTGAAAGTTGGTCGTTCACTGTTATTTCCCAGCAGATAGATTTCATAAGAGATGAAAAAACCCTAACCCTACACTCTGGAGAGATAAGGGATACTCGGGTATTCCGCTTCGAGTATATCCTAGCTATAGAAGGACGAGGTAGCGGGAGCGCCTAATTGATGTATATTTTGGAACTCAATAAAGGACACAAGGCAATTGGTTGTTAAGCTTGTTTATCACTCCAACAGATTGCCCGATCTCCGAGACCTAACCATCTATTCAGCCCCAATTTTTTCCGATACAGGTATAATAGGAATCAATTTTATCCGGAATTCTGATAATTACACGAATAACAAAAAAAAAAGAGATTTTATGAAGAGTGTAAATTTCTCAGAATACCCCGGCAGAAGGTGGAGCGAGCTTAGGGTTGAGCAATGATGACGTAGGGGAAGAAGGAAAAAGAGAAGAGAAGCGAAAAGAGCGGTCAAGTGTATATTACCATGGAACCTTAGGTAATTGATTCGTGGTAGGTAGTCGATAATTTCCTTCCGTGTGGAAAAGGGACGAATACCCCGGCGGAGGATGAGCTCTCCATCCCCTCGGGGGATAACCCATTAAACCCTGCCAGATATAGTTCGAGTTGCCCCCCCTCCGCCTTGTCATGTCTACTATTGTTTGTTTATTTTGATATTCTACAGTACGGGTAATGAGCGCCTATCCAATGGGTGAAATCGTTTCGGGAGGTAGAGCAAGTAGGGATTCGGCTGTGTTCTTCGGACTCTGAAATGTGCGGAAGAAGAGCTCTGTCTAGGGAAGTTTGTCCTATGATGGGACTGCATGTTTTTATCCTCTCCTAGATCCCTACACTTTTGGTGCAAAGGGAAATATTTTAGTGCCAAAATTTAATGATCAATAAGGAATGCCTGCAAGAGATGGTTGCGCATTATAGTAATCTAAGGGAGACCAGAACGAGGCAGTTTTTTTCTAGATCATAATATTATGGTTTTTTTCTTGATAATCGTGCAAGTTCCTGAGGTGCGCCCCCGGGCTGGCAGTCATTGAATATCACTCGGTGCCTACTTTCTCCTGGGGATGTCTCTAATTTTGCTTTTTCCCAGGAGCAGAGCCGCTTGGCTAAGGCAAAGTCTTTCCCGGTAGGATAGAACATATAACATATCTAAAGGGAAAAAAGTGCCCAAAGGAACAAGCAAAGGGAGATGGGAAACCAAAGGCAACTTAGTGAGTACTAGAACACTTTACCATAGCCGACCCATGCTTAAACCCAACTGTGTACGGCACCATCCGTCATAGTCCTTAGGCCGTGGCCTTCAGCTGCGCTGTCCTGTTATGCTTGATTCTGCGGCCTAGGGCTATAAACGACCGATGACCTCGCAACGACAGCTACTGTACCATCAATTCCTTGAGAGGAAGCGGAGTTCAAGGTTTGATTTTTATTCCGAGTGGGCTTTGCCTAGAATCAAGTTTATACAATATCACAGAGTCGGTTCTGTTTGTCTGTTGCTTCGCTATTTCTCTCTCAGCCCTCTTTCACGCGGAAGGTGAGGAGACTGGATGGCGGGAGTCCTTTGCCAAGTGGATATCATCCATCCTCGCCCACTGGGGGGTTTCAGCCACAAGCCTAATGAGAATTATGGTTCTATTAGGTGATAGAGTAGGTGATCCTCTAGACGCAAGTAAAATGAAGATAGAAATATCTCATTTTTCATGGAGATATTGGGGTTTAAAATTTTGGTTGGAGCAAGGGGAATGCTCGGGATAAGTTAATTACTGTTGCCTTCCTTGGCAACGACCGTTAGTTGATATTTGCCAAGATATTAACCTGGACGATAGCCAGTCTTGGCAAATTTACCTACTGTTATTAAACTAGGATGAATTCCCACCTGTTCCGGTTACGGAGTTCCCCCCCATCATATCATAGGAAATCTTGCTCTTTTGCTCAATAATAGAATAGGTTTAGAGCCTGTTTAGCTACAACAGTTCCTGTCCGTTCTCCCATACAAATGACCCTTTTCCTTCCGTTTCAAAACGGAGAGAAGATCATTTTCACAGCAGAAACGGTCACCCAACTGAACGGAACCGTCGTAGCCAAACAGGCTTTTAGGTTTAAGTAGGGTATATATCTTGAGATTTATTTTTTGCCTGGAGGGTGTCTTGGCCATGCGCAGCACGGTAACTCTTTTTTTCTCTCTCACTAGAATGGAGTGGAATGTAATGGTTTATCGGATTTTTTTCTTCCAGATACTATCATACACGGGTTGTCGGCATACTGTGCTCGGGGGCGCAAGGAAGAGATCGATATCTTGTGGGGCGGAGGCATACCGGTAGGTGGTGGCGGCTACGGTATGTGAGGCTGCCAAAGGTCCTCGGGGATACCCGTATGATAGAGCGGCGCAATTCTCGAGGGGCGACTTCTTTCTGCAGCAATCTCGTATCTCATGACATTGTTTTAGAATTATTTATGATTTATTACCCAATTCCCTAAGCTGGGGGCGCGGGAATTTGATCAACGCTAGTACTGTACAGTGATCGGAGCCCCATTCCCCATCAGCCGCTTGGGGTTTGCACATATGCAGCGCACAGTCATGTTGGTTTCACAAGCATTATGACCCATCTGTCGTGTCAATTGATTGGGCAGGGCTTTCGTCCGTGGGGCTTCAAAATCACCATCACCCCCGCCTACCTTTTCCCTAAAGGAATTACATCAACCAACTCGACCGCATCAAACCACTCAAGAGCCCATCCCTTTCAACCCTCGACACAGCGAAAAAACACAATGTCTCAACATCACGCCAATGAAAATATCAACAACTCTTTTAACAATACCAATTCCTTTAACAATGTGTGGAATAACTGCACGGTAGTCGACGAGAAGTCCGAAATTTTAGCCTGGCTATCTCCACTTGAACCCCGGATACGGCACCAGGACATTAGCACCCGTAGGGTCGGCGAGGTGGGAGACTGGCTCTTACAAACTCAGGAATATCAGAATTGGTTTGGTGGTATCCATGGGGGTAAATCTGATGGATCGGCCTTGTTTTGCTACGGAGGTCCTGGGGTTGGCAAGACCTACATCAGGTAGGGAGAAGACGCTCGGGGAAAGAAAGGAATTGCTAATAAGCCATGGTATTAGCTCGCTGGTGATAGATACGTTATGCAAGCATTCCGGGAAAGAAAGGGCTGCTGTTGCGTGCTTCTACTTCGACTTCGCTGCTCAAGAGGAGCAATCCCCAACTTCCATTCTGGGCTCGGTGTTAAAGCAGGTCGTTGGCGGGTTGGACGAGATTCCGGAAAGAATAGTCAAAGCTTTTCGGGACCGGAAGAAGGTCATTGGCGGTCAGAGGCTAGCGCTCTCGGAAATTGTCGAGTTTTTGCAGGATATCTCATCCTCACAATGCACATTTATCTGCATCGATGCGCTAGACGAGTGTCAACCAGGATATCGGGTGAAGCTTCTAGATTCACTCAACCGAATTGTCCAGAGGTCCCCAGGCGCTCGGATATTTCTAACTGGGAGGCCAAATATCCGGGATGATGTTGAGAAGCATCTTGCTGGGAGGGCAGCGACTAGATCCATAGCACCGACCACGAACGATATCACCATATTCCTCCGGGAGAAACTAAAGGAGGATACAATTCCGGACGCAATGGACGAGAGTTTAGAGGAGGAAATTATAAAGAATATGCCAGAAACAGTTTCAGAAATGTAAGTAGCGGGAGTACTTATAAAAATACATAATGCTGTGTGCTGAAATATATTGTATATAGATTCCTACTGGTCTTCTTAAACATCGAAACGATCCTACAAGAGACTACCATACATCGCAGGAGACAAAAGCTGAGGGCAATGAAGAATGGCTTAGACTTGGAGGGCGTGTACGGGGAAACGCTAGGAAGGATAAAGGCTCAGGGTGGAGAGAAAGCAAGACTCGGGATGGGCGTACTGATGTGGATCTCCCATTCAAGGCGGCCTTTGCAGGTGGACGAAATATGTCACGCCCTAGCAATCCGGATAGGGTCAAATGATCTCGATAGAAATGATATCCCTACGATATCGACCTTGCTTGGCTGTTGTCAAGGACTTGCCACCAGAGAAAAAGATACCTCAACTATTAGGTTGATCCATTTTACCCTCCAAGAGTATCTTTGTACAAATTCCGACCTCTTTGGGGGAGCTCACTCAACAATGGCGGAAACCTGTTTGACGTATCTCAACTTCCAGCACATCAGGAATCTCCTAGCTGGCTCGTTACCCAACCCCCGAAGCACACCCTTCCTCGAATATTCGTCTTTGTATTGGGGAACCCACATACGAAAGCAGGACTCAGACCAGGCGAATAAATTAGCGCTCCGGCTTCTCGAGCAGTTCGATGGTCACATATCTGCCAAATTCCTTTGGGATTCCATCAGTTGGGAGTTTACCCTCGGTCGGACTTCTGATCGCATACCGTTTTCTGCGCTCCACTGTAGCTCGTACCTCGGCATCGCCGGGGTTGTAAAATCCTTGGTAGAAGAGCAGAGATGGGATGTGAACCAAAGAGATGGTGCGGGTATGACGCCACTCATATGGGCTTCAAGAGAGGGGCATGAAAAGACAGTGGAGTTACTCTTGGGAGTGAAAAATATTGAACCTGACCAACAGGGCGCGAATTATAGCCGAACAGCACTCTCGTGGGCTGCTGAAAATGGGCATGAGAGAGTAGTGAACCTACTACTCGGACCGAGATTTGTCATTCCTGGGGGTGCAGGTCGTTTGTGGGGGAAGGCGCGGCAGGCAGTGGGTCAACTATTCGGCAGGAGATACGTCAACCCAGATAGCGCAGGTGAATACGGTAAAACGCCGCTCCTGTGGGCTGCTCAGAATGGCCACGATCGAGTAGTGGAGCTACTGTTGGAGTGCAGGGGTGTCAACCCCAATCGTTCAGATAGCTACGGCCGAACACCGCTCTTGTGGGCTGCCAGGAATGGCCATGAGGAAGTTGTGGAGCAACTGTTGGGGCGGAAAGATCTCTCCCCCGACATCCCAGACGCAGGGCATGGTCAAACACCGCTCTCCTGGGCTGCCGGGAATGGACGCGAAGGAGTAGTGAGGCTACTGTCAAAGCGGAGAGACGTCGACCCCAATAGTTTAAGTAAATCCGGCCGAACACCGCTCTTATGGGCTTCCGAGAATGGCCATGAGGGAATAGTGAGGCTGCTGTTGGAACTGGGAGCCAAGCCCAACATCCCAGACGAGGAGTATGGACAAACGCCTCTCACACGGGCTGCCCAGAATGGACATGTGGGAGTAGTGAAGTTACTGTTGGGGCGGGAAGATGTTAACCACGACACCCCAGACAGGAAGTTTGGCCAAACACCGCTCTCGTGGGCTGCCAGGAATGGCCATGTGGCAATAGTGAAGCTACTGCTGGAGCGGGGAGATGGCACCCCCGACATCGTGGATACGGAGTTTGGCCGAACACCACTTTCGTGGGCTGCCGGGAATGGCCATGAGGGGGCAGTGGGGTTGTTGTTGGAGCAGAGGGACCCCAAGCCCGATAGTCCAGATGCATTTGGCCGGACACCCCTGTCGTGGGCTGCCGGGAATGGCCATGAGGGAATTATGAAGCTACTGTTGTGTCGTGGCGACGTTAGCCCCAACACTCGGGAAACAGATTTTGGCCGGACACCGCTCTCGTGGGCTGCCGAGAATGGCCATGAGGGAATAGTAAAGCTCCTGCTGTGTCAAGACGACGTCAGCCCCGACACTCGGGACACAGATTTTGGCCGGACACCGCTCTCGTGGGCTGCCCAGAATGGCCATGAAGGGATAGTGGAGCTACTTTTGGAGCGTTGTAGCGTCAACCCCGATAGCTCAAGTAAATCCGGCCTAACACCGCTCTTGTGGGCTGCCCAGAATGGCCATGAGGGAATAGTTAGGTTACTGTTGGATCAGACCAATGTCAACCCTGACACTCCAGACGCTGTGCTTGGCCAAACACCCCTCTCGTGGGCTGCGAGGAATGGGCATGAAGGAGTAGTGAGGCTACTGTCAAAGCGGAGAGACGTCGACCCCAATAGTTTAAGTAAATCCGGCCGAACACCGCTCTCATGGGCTGCCGAGAATGGCCATGAAGGAGTAGTGAAGCTGCTGCTAGAGTGGAAAATATGTCAACCCCGATAGCTCCAGTAAATCCGGTGGAATACCGCTCGCACTAGCAGCCGAAAACGGGAACGATAGAGTCGTAGAGCTGTCACAGGCGCGAAATTCCCAACGTATCCAGAAATTAGGTGCCCGCTTGCCCCCTTGGAGTCTTATTTTATGGAAATCGACGTTTATTGGCACGGGTAGTACCACACCAACGAGTTTTGTGTGGGGCGGTCTGTGAGATATATTTATTTTTTCCTTTTAGTAATTCCTTGTGGCGTTTAGGGGTTGAGTTCGATGTTTCTTTGATAAATTAACCTTTCTCCCATTCTTGGGCAATCCCACTCTTTTTCTCAATTATATCATGGATATCTCTTTTGGTAGAGTACAGATCATGAGATTTATTTTGGGTTAGAGGGTGTCTTTGTCTTGTGCTGTACTGTGCGATAACTCTTTCTTCTCTTTTTTATATATTCAAATATAGTAGAATGCAATAGAATAGATTTAGGGTAGCTCCTGTTGGAGAATACCTTTCTGATACACATATAATGATTGTCTACATACCAAGGGCATGGAAGAGATTGATACCTTGTGGCCTGGAGGTGCAGGTGGTGATGTGCCATGACAAACCCCTTTTGAAATAGCACCGTGCAATTGCAGAGAAGGGCTGACTTCATTCGAGGGCAGCCTAGTCCCTTGTGTTTTTGGATCGTGCCTATGATATGGTCCCTAATTATACAGACGTTGGAAATATGGCCAGCAAAAATAAAGGGTGTCACATCACGGAAGCATACCGGTAGTTAATCTTGAGAGCTTCGACAAATTGGACAGAGAGGAGGCATCGAAGAGGTTTTCATCGGAGAGGATCCATGTCCTACGAAAGTCTTCTCATATAATATCAGTAGCTATTCACTCTGGTTGATGGGAATAACGACTGCAAAATATCTATTCAAGAGGATGGATCCAATTTTCTAAAGGAGGGGTTAGTAGATAGGAGAGATAGAGCAGAGGTTGACCCAGAGGCTGACAATCATGAACCAGAAGAAAAATATGAGGAAATATTTTTATTCTTACAACAACCAGTAGGCTAGTACAGTACAGTGCTTTGACAAAAGTCATCGCTGGTGGCCACCCCCACCACCAAAGCGCCACTTTTTCGAACACTGGAACTCGACCACCGGCTAGGCGAGTAAATCAATTCTTAAAACAGTGGTTCTTGGTATCCTGATTGCCATATTCCAATATTGGAGCATTCAGTGCTATATCGGATGGATTATGATATGACATTGGCAATTTTCAAAACAAGTCTAGTTTTCTCTAGGTGCCCTTCGGAATTCTCCGAGCTTGGCTCTGGATTAAGGATGGGCTATGCCAATTGACGAGCGCTGCCCACAGAATAAAGGAATTTGTTATAAAAATATAAATTTCAGATTCACTAGATCTCAGCTATCTACTGGTATTGATATATATTTCATTTTATTTAGTTAAAGGGTGGGGGGTGTCAATCAGGACCCCGAGACTCCGAAGGTCGGTTTTTTTAGTGTGCTTTTTGTTGAAACTGACTATGGCTGGCCCTAGTGTTTCTCGCTCTCACTGAAACTTTCTAGTGTTTTGAAAAATTCTTTTGCGTGTTTGACTAGTTTAGCAGAAACATAAGATGTCGGATATAAAACAGACTAGCACTAGCTATCGACTATGACACTCAATTAGTATCGGGATTGTTTGACATGCGAGACAGTGGAGGATTTCCTACATTTCCTTTACGTCTTTCCTTTTCTGTCTCCTTGATTCTAGCTCGTTCTGTCTCTATAAGAGACCCTATCGTTCCTGTTTCTTTTCCGTCATTATTCTCTCATTATCATTGTCTTTCTTTCACTCGTTAGATACGAATCTATTCTTTTCGCGCGCTCTATTGCTCTCACACCAAAGTGAATAAACCGATAGTCCACTATACGCTACCTAAAAATTATCACTTTTCATAGTAATTGGGCCCAGTCATGGCGACTTTTTTCCACTGACTATACCAAGGCTTTCTAAAACTCATACTATGCAATAATTAGATGAGGAAAGCTTGGCTTAGCTCACCTTAATTCGACCCCAGCGACCTGGAGACAAGGCCACAATCCATCACTCGGACCGCCAAACTTGAACGGTGGGCCCTGTCGCAATTCGTCAAATAAATTATACTAACTGCACCTATCCGGCCTATATCAGTCAAAATCACTACCAACTGCCTAGTCCACTCGCAACCCTACAAAGGCAATCCCCCGAAACGAGTCCACCGGCCCCGGTCGCTGTAGCCGCCATAAACCAGGCAAAACCCCGCAAAAACCCCAGGTATAAGTAACTCACCTATACTAGTCGCGAAACGAAATCAGACCCTCTGATCGACGGAGAGCTTACGAACAGGGCCAGATAACGAGCGCCCTCGAACGCCTTCCCGGACCTTCAAAGCTCTCAAACTGCTGGACCGCCAGTCAGGGAGAGTTCGTTATACCCAAGATTTTAAGGTGTTGCAGGTGAAGAGACCAACAGGTGATTTGATTTCCACAAAGAAAATTAACAAATTAGCATCTGTCCAAGTGGTGGGGTCTCCGAGTGGCTCGTGGTCTGGTCTCTCACGGGAAGTATAATACCAGAAAACAGGGGTTAGATGAATATATGGCTAATCATTACGCATAGTGCATGTAAGTGCCCACCCAAATTAGCACTCGCGTTTTCCAACACTGCTTACCTGTTACTTGCAGTCCACAGTTCAATCGTTAGAAATTCTGCGGTATGAAAGCACCTATACAGTCACTCGATGAAAGTCTTTGTGAAAGGAGATTTCTCTTTACTTGCGAAATGGGCACCCCCCCGGTCTCTCATTACCCCCTTCAAACTACCGTAGTCTCCAGTAGTGAAAACAACCTTATTACGGAGACTTTTACGGAGACTTCTGCCGGGCGACTTTATGATAGTCCCTAGCGATGCCTTGGCGGTATTTATGAACGAAAGTCTAAAGACGAAAAAAGAGTAGAGCCGGTGGCGGAAGCAGGAATAGTGTTCCACCGGAATAGAATTATAACTTCCAGTCCTGAAAGTGGTAGCTCCACTCATCATGCAAAAGAAAGTACTAGTACTATATACTCCCGGGGAAAGTGCAAATCTTGATGCTGCATCTGAACGAGACCTTGGAGTGACAGCAAACTATTACAGCCTTTCACCTCTTGAACAATCAGGAAACACAAAGGCAGAACTAGGAATTAGTATAGGCATGTAATTGAAGCATAGTATAGCAATGACTCTAAGAAAGGACAAGCCCTTCCTAAAGTCGATGTGCAGAAGAGCTCGGTTTACCGAGCACCCACTTGCCATTGTGACACAATGGCAGGTCCTATATTGATTACATCAGACGTAGACTCTTGGTGGGGGGAAGCTCGACACAAGCAATCACGACCCTGCTCCCAAGACCACCTGGCCGTGACATTTACCTTTTGCGATAAAGGCACGCTTGTTTCTTTCCTAAGTCTAATCTCTCGGTTAATTCACTTAGTTCACATTCCATCCGAGGCGCCAATACCTCCGTCGCAGCGCATAAAGAGGGTCTAGGAGGTGGACAGCGCTGCGGGGCCCCAGCTCACAAGCTATTGGTGGGGGTTTGACACTCAGATATCATCACACTGAGAATATTGCCAAGGCTAAATTCTGCTCTAATGGGCCGCTACCGCCGGGGGGTGGGGATGTCTATCCCGGAATCCAAGACGCATTCTGTAACTAAGCTCCAGCCTCGTGGGCATGAGGTGGTAGTGAAGCTTTTATTGGGGTGGAAAGATGCCAACTCCGATAGCTCAATTGAATCCGGCCGAACGCCGCTCTCGTGGGCTACCGGGAATGACCATGAGGGAATAGTAAAGCCACGGTACTGTTGGGACGGGAAGATGTCAACCCCGACACTCCAGACACAGTGTAGGCAAAACACCGCTCCCGCTGGTCCCTGAAACTTGATGTGAAGGAGTAGTGAAGCACCGTTAGAGCGGGAAGATGGCAACTACAATATCTCCAGTAAATCCGCTCAAACACCGCTCACATTGAGGCCAAAAAAACGTGCACGATAGAATCGTAAAACCGCTACAGGCCCGGTATTCTGAACTATCGGTAATTAGATTCCCGCTCAACTCCCTATAGCTTATCATCTTGCCCTATAGAAACAGCCGCATGTTGGTATAAGTAGTGCAACATGAATAAGAACTTCGTGTAGAGTGGCCCGAGATGTCCATTTGTTTTTTGCTTTCAATTTTCCTTTTGGAGTTTTAAAGATTAAGCTAGAGGCTTCCCAGATAAGGTAACCTTGCTCCTACCCGAGGCGATCTCTCTTTTTTCTCAATATTAGAATAGGTTTAGGTTTAGGTAAATTGTGCGCTTTGAAATTTCTTTTGAACCGAGGCCTTTGAGTGGTACTGTGCCATAATATTACACCACAATAGCTCCATTTATTTCCCTTATTGAACTGGAGAGGGGTGTAACGGGTTATGAGAGATTTTTCCTTGGTACACTGATCGCCACCGTATGGCTCCAATCGCTGTGGACCTGTGCATGAGCCTATTGTTAAATAAGAAGTCTCCGGGTATTCCTGATTAGCTTTTCCCAAACCGGGAGGCCAATCCTGGGTTTCTAGAAGATTTCTCCACCTACCCGGGTACGAGTACTATACACGTGCCAGGAAACCCACAAAACCTAGCTTTAATGACAAGTGAGGAAATCATAATGGAGAAAAAGAATATTACCCAACTAAATTGGAACTTGTGGAATATCTCAGCCCCGAAATCTGTGGCTTGCGCTAGTTTTGCTCATACAAAATAAAATAATAGATTGATACAGCAGGTGTATACCTGCATTTCTCTTATCTTAAAATCAAAAAAGCTATGTTGTTGGTGGTGATTGTTAGAATTGTGTCATGTGGAGAGAATGAACCCGGAAGAGTGTTAGAGAATGATCCTTATTAATTCCGAAGCTGGAGAGGAAGATCTTAAAGAAAGAAAACAGGGGGGGGGGGGGGGGGGAGGCTCAATAGGGAAGCAAACCAAAGGAAATAAACAGGGTGCCGGAATGCATACGCGAGTTAAACGTATGCACCCCTACACCAAGACAAAGCAACAAAACACAGTATAACAAGCAGAAACAAAAGTCACCAGAATGATCAATAAAAGCGACTCTCCATCTATATGATAATAGTAATCATTTAACCTAAACCCTATCGGTTATTTTTCCTGGCCATAAGCAAGTTTATCGCAACCGGAACCACCCACACGGAGGAGGATGGCTGATAGAAACGAGTGATATTTTGTGGCTAAGGGGCAGAGGTGATGGTAGGGCGAGACCGTGAAGGGCGGTTTGATCAACACTACATGGTCGGTTCATTAATCAATCAATCAATCTCCATTGCCAATAGCCATGAATAGGTTTCGCCGCCGCTCTATTACGCCATCAGCCTCTTGAGGCTTGTGCATATAATAATTGAAAATTATGTTGGTTCCATAGATAGCAAATCAATATCGTGTGGATTGGACCAGGCGTTTGCCCAGGGGGGCCCAAAATCATGAGGGACCCGCTTTTCTTCACCCCCCAGGAACTACATCAACCGACTCTACCATGTATAATTTCTCAAGGACCCATCCTCTGCAATCTGCAAAACGGCGAAAAATGCAATGTCTCAACATCTCTTCAACAATACTAACTCTTTTAATATTATCAGCTCTCATAATAATACCACCTCTTTCAACAACATGTGAAGTGATAAACCGGTAGCAGACAAGAAACCCGAAATTTTGGCCCCGCCATCCCCACTTGAGCCCCAGATACTGCACCAGAGAACTCAAGCCGGTAGGGCGGACGAGATAGGGAGCTTGCTCTTACCAACTCAGGATTATCAGAGTCGGTTTAGTGATACCCGTTGGGGGTAAATCTGATGGCTCAGCCTTGCTTTGCTGCCGAGTTCAGGGGGTTAGCAAGACCTACATTAGGTAAGAGAGAAGATCCTCGAAGAGAGGGAGGTGCAGTTAATATGCTGCTATTTTAGCCCGTTGTTGGTAGATACGCTAAAAAAGCATGCCATGGAGGGAGACGTAGCGGTTGAGTGCGTCTACTTCGCCCTCGCCGCTCTGGAGGAGCAAGCCCCCGGCGACCGTTCTAGGTTCGTGCTTAAACAGGGTGTTGATGGACTGGGGGAGGTTCCGGAAAAAAGTGTCAAAGCTTTTCGAGGCTGAAGGAATGTCGTTGGTGGCCGGAGGCTGGTGCTCCGAAAAACAATGGAGCTCTTACAGGAAATATCGTCCTCACGACGTGTATTTATATGCATTGATGCCCTAGACGAGTCTCAGGCAAAACATCGCGTGAAGCTTCTTGACCCGCTCAACCAAATTCTCCGGAGGTCCCCAGGAGCTCGGATATTTGTGACCGGGAGGCCCGGCACCCGGGATGGGGTTGAGGGGCATCTCACTCTGAGGGTAGGGACTAGATCTATAACACCCACCAAGGACGATATCACCATATTCCTCCGGGAGAAACTAAAGGAGGATACAATTCCGAAGGTGATGGACGAGAGTTTAAGAGAGGAAATTATAAAGGCTATTCCCGAGACAGTTTCGGAAATGTAAGTAGGAAGCAGGAGCACCTATAAAATACCTAATGCTGTTTGCCGAAATCTATAGTATCTACATTATGTTCCTAGTTGGCTCCTTAGGTGTCGAGACAACACAAGAGACAACTGTAGATCGAAGGAGATAAAGGCCTAGGGCAATGAAGAATGGCTTAGATTTGGGAGACGCGTGCGAAGCGGTGCCGGGAAGGGTATAAGATCAGGGTGAGGAGAGAGCAAGACTCGGGATGGCCGTTCAAATGTAGATCTTGCATTCATGGGACCCTTTGCGGGCGGACGAGATATGCTGCCCCATAGCCAATCCTGATAGGATCAAATGACCTCGATAGAGACGACATCGCTGCGATATCGACCTTGTTAGAGTATTGCCAAGGACTCATCGCCATAGATAGGGATACCTCTGTTGAAACCGGTGACAGCAGTCGTTGTCATGCAGCGTCTCGTTACAGATTAGTCTTGGGTATTAGGTTAGTACATGGTGCGAGCCAGCTGTCCTCATGGTACTGGTTAGCTGTCCTCATGGAAATGGTAATCTGTCCTCTAGGGCTGTAGGGTTCAGTGGTCCATTAGCAGTCACCTATTTCCTTATATATAGCCTTCGTTGTACCCCGTAGCTAGACAGAAAATCAAGATTTCCGCTCGTGCACAATTATTGAATATAGCTAAATCAACAACCTCGACTGTTAAGTTGATTCATCACACCCTCCGAGAGTATCTTTTCACACACGCGGCCTTCCTGACAGAGCCCACTCGATGATCGCGGAAATCTGCTTGACGAATCTAAACTTCGAGAACGTCGAGAATCCCTCTCTCAGCCCGTTCCCTAAGCCCCGAGACACCCTTCCTCGAATATCCCTCTTTGTATTGGAGAACCCACATGAGAAATGGAAGTCCCAAATCACGCGAGAGAATTTGCCCTTATCTTCCCGACTAGTTCGATAATCACATATCTGAAGAATCCTTTAGAATTCAATCAGTTGGGGGCCTACCATCGGCCGTACTCCTGATTGCAAGCCGTGTTCAGCGCCGTACTGTATCTCGTGCTTCAGCATCGCCGGAGTCGCCAATTCTTTACTCAAAACGAATAGGTGGGATGCGAACCGAAGGGATAGTGCGGGTATGGGGCCACTCGTATGGGCTAAGACATGGGCGTGAAGAGGAGGTGGGGTCGCTCCCGCAAGAAAGTTATATTCGATCTAACGCGCGCGAGCAGTGGCAGGACAGCGCTCCCATAAGCTGCTAGAAATGGGTAGGGGGGAGTGGTGAGGTTGTTTCTTGGGTCGGGATCGCGATTTATCGATCCTGGGGGCACGGGTCGTGGGTGTGGGGAGGGGCGGCGAGCGGCGGGTCAACTATTTGGCAGGAGATACACCAACCACGGTAACTCAAGTAGATCCGGTCAAACACGTTCTCATGGGCTGCTGAGAATGGGCGTGAAGGAATTGTGAGGTTACTGTTGGAGCGCGATGAGGTCAACTCCGACACCCGAGGCAAAAGGTTTGGCCGGACACCGCTCTCGTAGGCTGCTAGCAATGGCCAGGTGGGGGTAGTGGGGCTATTGTTGGAGCGGGGAGACGTCAATCCCGATAATTCAAATGAATCTGGCTGGACACCGTTCTCGTGGCTGCTAGGAGTGGTCGTAGGGGGGTGGTAGAGCTAGTGTTGGGGCGTAGTAGTGCCAACCCCCATATGGCAGCTCAAGTAAACCCGGCCGAACACCGCTCTTGTGGGCTGCCGAGAAGGGCCATGTGGGAATAGTAAAGCTACTGCTGGGGCAGATCAATGTCAACCTTGACACTCCGGAGGCTGTGTTTGGCCAAAGTCCCTCTCGTGGGCTGCCTGGAATAGGCGTGGGGGAGTAGTGAAATTGCTACTAGAGTGGAAAATGTCTGCCCCAATAGTTTAAGTGAATCAGGCCAAATGCACTCACCCTGGCCGCCGAAAACGGGCACGATAGAGTCATGGAGCTACCACGGGCCAGGCATTTCCGACATATCCGCCAAATGGCTCCCCGTTTGATTTCCTAAAGTCTATTATTTTATCATAGGAATTATTCTCAAACGGTCAGCGGATCGACGGCGATGACAACCAAACGAAACGCCAAGAGTTTACAGAACGAAAACGCGATCGCTAACACACACGACTCAGGAGCGGGAAGCTCTCTTCGTTCAACACACCCGCTAACTACCACGCCCACAGCTAACTAACGGTAAAGACAGGAGTATTTATATCATCCACAACAAAGTCCTCCTATCCTTCCGTGGACCACCACACATGCCCATGCAATTGCACGTACGCCCCCCCTCTCACTGCTTACCCCTGTGTTAACAAGAAAGACAAAAACTCCCACCACCCCTAGCCTCCGAGCATCCAACTCTTTCAAGTTCTCTTCCAGGTCTTCTACTTTCCTACCGCCTTTTTACCACTTCCTTACAGCTATCCCGCCTTCGTTCCGACGGATGCATCGATTCAAAACCCAAGTGCATTCCCGCAGCCCAAATGCATTCCCGAAAGCCAGAGCGCGTCTCCGAAGCCAAAGCCATCCGGGGAATAAAGCGACTATCATGAGAGCATGCCGAGCAGCATCTCACGACTTCCAACAATTGTCGCTTGTTGGCACAAGTAGTGTCAGATGGAAATGGGTTTTGTGCGGGGTGGACTGAGGTCTCCGCTTGTTTTTTTCACTCTCACTTTCTCTCCTGGCGTTCTAGGCATTAAGTTAGAAGTCTCTTGGATAAGTTAATCTTTCTCCCGCTCCTAAGCAATCTTACTATTTTGCTCAATGATAGAATAGATTTAGGTTTAGATAGAGAATGTATTTTAATATATATTTTCGGGCGGAGTGTGTTTTATTCTTACGGTGTACGATGCCTCTTTTCTTCCTCTTGTTAGAGCGCAGTGGAATGTACGGGGTATTCCGGATACACTACGGCAATTGTTGACGTATCCGAAGACGGATGGAAGATATTGATCTTTTTGTGGTTTGGTGGTATAGGTGGTGGTGGGCGTAAAATCTCGGGAAGCCGCTTGAGGTAGGGCGCAATTAGAGAGAACGACTGACTCGTTTCTGGTGCGATCTTGTGTCTTGCGTTGTTGAACTATACTTATGATCTGCCTCTGTTTCTCGGATGCGCAATTTTCATATGTTACTACAAATAGCAAACATTGGAAATATGGCTGTGGAAACGGGGGATGAGGGCCACAAAATATCTGTTTAAGGGTTAGCCACAGATTTCACAAAAGAGGGGATCAGTAGATTGGAGGGATGTACTGTACGAGTAGTAGGACCCGACTCAAAGACTAACAATCGAGATGATAAAAAAGAGAGATTTTTTTTTCTTCGATGATAAACTAGGCGGACGACCTTTTTGTTAAATCCATGATTTATTCATAACTAGACTGCCGTAGTACAGGAAAATCATAGCATGCACCCCAGAGGCATAACCTAAAAAAACCCAATAACAAGAGTTTGATCAACACTACTCAGTTTAGACGATTAATCAACCGATCGCTACTAGCTATGGAATAAGGGTGTCGGTTGTCGGCGTTTTCACAGGGCCCGATTTTGCCGTCCCCCACTTGGGGCTGCGTATTTACTCGGGCATGGACGTCGGTGATCGGACAGACAGGGATTAGGAAACCTATGGATACATAGACTTTTGATCCCTGTCTGTCCGATCACCGAGGTCCAACACAGGTACGGTGGAAACTTTGGCGATTCGGCATCTGAGGATTCCTGGGGGCTAAGTCATTAGCCCAAGATAGGTTTATTTTGGAAAGCTGTCAAGATCAAACAAGGTTGGGGCGCTCAGGCTGTACCATGTTAGGAAAGTACTAGGGTATGGACGTGGGTGATCGGACAGACAGGGATTAGAAATTGTATGTATCCCAATACAATT